>Ga0310121_10002953_pt1 | contig 15860 bp, 15 predicted proteins | sample CB27_Tmax_986_MG_FD_203504 | JGI IMG/M metagenome (GOLD analysis project Ga0310121, IMG submission 203504) | Marine microbial communities from Western Arctic Ocean, Canada - CB27_Tmax_986 | ecosystem: Environmental > Aquatic > Marine > Oceanic | place: Canada: Western Arctic Ocean | collected...
GTCTTTCCACCTCGCGTGAACGGCGCGATCAGATCGATCACCTTCAGTCCCGTCGCGAACATGTCCGTCGATGTCGTCTGTTCCTCGACCGTCGGAGCCGTCCGGTGGATGGGATAGCGCTTCTTGGCCACCACCTCTTCCCCACCGTCCACCACCTTACCCGTCACATCGAACACCCGGCCCAGCGTCTCCGGCCCCACCGGCACCAGCACCGCGTCCCCCGTGTCCTCCACCGCCAGCCCCCGCCGCAGCCCTTCCGTCGGCGTCATCGCGATGCAGCGCACCCAGCTGTTCCCGATGTGCTGCTGCACTTCAAGCGTTATCGTTTCCTCCGTGCCCGGCTTGTCGACCTCCAGGGCGTTAAACAGCCCCGGCAGCCCTTCCGGGTCGAATTCAACATCCACCACCGCCCCGATAATTTGTGTGATTCGCCCGGTTGCCATCAGCAGCTATTCTCCCGTTATTGCGCCAGGGCGTTGGCCCCGGCCGCGATGTCGATCATTTCATTCGTGATTGAAGCCTGGCGCTGGCGGTTGTAGGACAGCGTAAGTTCATCTATCAAATCCGAGGCGTTCTCCGTGGCGTTGCGCATCGCCACCATCCGCGCGCTCTGCTCGCTCGCCGTCGTCTCCAGCACCAGCCGGTACAGATACATCTCCACGTATCGCGGCAGCAGCATGTTCAAAACCGTCTCCGCGTTTGGCTCATATATATAGTCCGGCCTCCGCTCCCCGGCTTCCAGGGCTTCGGGCCGCTTCACCGGCAGCAGTTGCACATGTTCCGGCCGCTGCGTCAGCGTGTTCACGAACTCCGGATAGACCACGTGAACCGCGTCGAATTCCCGGCTTTCAAAGCCATCCACCACCAGCCGCGCGATCGGCGTCACGTCCGTTATCCGCGGCCGGTCCGGGACCTCCAGGAAACTCGCCACCACCGGCAGCGAGCCGCCAAGCATGCGGATTCCCACCTTCCCTACCCCCACCATCGAAATGTCCGATTCTTCTTCCCCGGCGCCCGCCTCCTCGGCGAATTCCAGCGCCCGCCGGGCCACATTGGTGTTCAGCGCTCCGCACAGCCCTCGATTCGTCGACAGCACCACCAGCGCCACATTCCGCTCTCGCCGGGCCTCAAACAATGGATGCAGGCCGTCTTCCGAGGGCAGGGCGTGCGCGAGGTGCCGCAAGACCTCGCCGATCTTGTCCGCGTACGGCCGCGTCGCCCGCACCGCGTCCTGCGCCCGATTCATCTTCGACGTCGCCACCAGCTGCATCGCGCGCGTTATCTGCCGCGTGCTCTCCACCCCTTTTATGCGGTTACGGGTTTCCCTGGCGTTGGGCAACGGACGTTCCTAGTCTGCCTCGTCCGGTGCCGTCTCCACGTTGCTCGCCAGGAAATGATCCTTCCGGAACGACGTCAGCGCCCCGTCCAGTTTCTCCAGATCATCATCATTCAGCTTTCCCGTTTCCGCAATCACCTTCACCAGGTCCGCTTGGCTCGATCGCATGTACTCCAGCACCTCGGTCAGGAACCGGCTCGTGTCCTCGATCGGTAGCCCGTCCTCCGCCCCGGACGTACCGCAGCGGATCGATATCACCTGATCCTCCACCGGCTGCGGTTCGTACTGCCCCTGCTTCAATATCTCCATCAGGCGCTCGCCCCGGTCCAGTTGCCGCCGCGTCGAGGCGTCCAGGTCCGAGCCGAACTGCGCAAACGCCGCCACTTCCCGGTACTGCGCCAGTTCCAGGCGCAGCCCGCCGGCCACCGCCCGCATCGCCTGCGTCTGAGCGTCCCCGCCCACCCGCGACACCGACAGGCCCACGTTCACCGCGGGTCGGTTGCCCGCGTTGAACAGGTCCGGCTCCACGTATATCTGGCCATCCGTGATCGAAATAACATTCGTCGGTACGTACGTCGTCAGGTCGCCTTCTTGAGTCTCAATCACCGGCAGCGCCGTCAGGCTGCCACCGCCGACGTCCGGGCTCATCCGCGCCGCCCGCTCCAACAGCCTTGAGTGCAGGTAGAAAATGTCTCCCGGGAAGGCTTCCCGGCCCGGAGGCCGTCGCAGCAACAGCGAGATTTCCCGGTACGCCCACGCGTGCTTCGTCAGGTCGTCGTAGATGATCAGCGCGTCCTGGCTATCGTCGCGGAAGAATTCACCGATCGTGCACCCGGTAAACGGCGCTATGTACTGCTGTCCCGCCGGGTCGCTCGCCCCCGCCGCCACGATTACCGTGTGCTGCATCGCCCCGTACTCTTCCAGCGTCGCCCTGACACTCGCGATCTGGCCCGCCTTCTGCCCGATCGCCACATAGACGCACTTCACCCCCGTTTCCCGCTGATTGATTATCGTGTCCACCGCGATCGCCGTCTTGCCGATCTGGCGGTCTCCGATTATCAGTTCGCGCTGCCCGCGGCCTACCGGGATCATCGAGTCAATCGCCCGTATACCCGTCTGCAGTGGCGTGTCCACGTTTGCCCGCAGCGTCACCCCGGGAGCCACCTTTTCGATAACGTCCGTCCGCTCCGTATCAATTGGCCCGCGCCCGTCGATCGGCTCCCCCACCGCGTTCACGATCCGTCCCAGCAGCGCCTCACCCACCGGCACCTCCGCCACCCGGCCCGTGGTGCGAACCTCATCCCCTTCCTTGATCTGCGCATACGGCCCCAGCAGCACCGCGCCCACCGAATCCTCCTCCAGGTTCAGCGCCATCCCAACCACCCCGCCCGGAAACTCCAGCAGCTCTCCCGCCAGCGCTTCCGAGAGCCCGAATATCCGGGCTATGCCGTCTCCAACCTCCACCACCGTGCCCACGTTCACATCCCGCACCGTCGTATCCAGAGAATCGATTCGCTGCCTTAACAGGCTGGTTATGTCGTTTGAGTTTGTTGCCATGTCCTCATATGTGTCTGATTCAACGCAGAGCTTGTTTCAGCGCGTCCAGCCTGGCCTCGACGCTGAAGTCGCGTCGCCAGTCGCCGTGGCGCAGTACAAACCCTCCCTTGATGGTTGGATCCAGTTCCTCGTGAAAAATCATGCGTCTCCCCTGCGTTTGCATTTGCTCGCGCAGGCCATCCAGATCGGCCCCGCTCATCGTAACCGCCGATCGCACCGTCACCCGGTCGATCGGACCCTCCGTTTCGCTGCGCCGTACGAACTGCGCCCGCAACGCCGACGCCAAGTCGAAGGTGCCGTCCTGGATGAGAACGTGCCCCACCGAGCGGCCGCGATCGCCGACGATACCCTCGGAGATCACGTCAAAATCGCTCTGCTGCTCATCGGCCGAAGCCCCCGGTCGCGTGACCACCGCCCGCACCGCCGCGTCCGTGGCGACCCGGTACAGCGCTATCAGCTCCTCTTCCCAGTCCTCCCAGTCGTCGCCCTCCTCGGCCGTCTCCAGGACGGCCGAGACATACTGGCGCACGCGCCGGCGGTCGGAATGTTGATCCCTTCTCATGAAGTTTGGCTTCTCACCTCCGCCAGCGCTTCCTCCACCAGCCGGCGATGTTCCGGGTCGTCAATCGACCGGTCCAGCACCTTGCTTGTGGCGTCGATCACCAGGTCGGCGATCTCCCGCTGCGCTTCGTGCAAAGCCTGGTCCTTCAGCATTGTCGCGTCCTGCTCGGCATCCATGCGGATTTTCTCCGCCGCCTGCCTCGCCCGATGCAACTCTTCCTGTTCCACGTCGGCCACGCGGCGGATCGCCTCCTCGCGTACCCGTCGCGCCTCGTCCTGGCGGTCCCGCAGCTCCTCATCGAACTGCTTCTGGTCTTCCTCGACCTGAACCTTCATTTCAGCGGCCTGCTGCAGGCTGTCCCGGATTCGTGTCCGCCGCTCCTCCAGCGTTCGTTGCAGCGGCCCGTACAGCACCTTGTACATGATCCATACAAAAATGATGAACGACACAAACTGAATCAATATGTTCGGGAACAGGATTCCCAGCGTGTCAAAAAGCTCGATCATCGCCTACCTCGGGCCGCGATACATCACCGCCGGCTCTAGCCGCCCAGGCCAAGGGCCAGGAACAGTCCGATCAAGAATCCGTAGATACCGATCGCCTCGGCCAGACCGAGACCGATAATCATCGTCGTCCGGATCGCGTTTTCAGCCTCCGGGTTTCGCCCCAGCGCCTCCATCGCTTTCCCCACGCCGAGACCGATTCCCAGTCCGGCGCCAAGCCCCGCGAGACCAATCGCCAGTCCTGCACCTATTGGTGCTAAATCCAATTCCAATTTCGCCCTCCTTCAGGCATTTCAGTGATGCTCTTCTGCTCCTATGGCAACACTGGTGAAACTAACGGTCAACATGGTAAAGACAATAGCTTGGATCAACCCAAACAGTAGTTCCAGTATCAGAAACACCGTCCCGATTACCGGCATCCAGGCGCCGGAGATTCCTAGAAGGACTTCCCCGGCAAACAGGTTCCCAAAAAGCCGGAACGACAGCGACACAAGTACGAACAGTTCAATGATTAAAAAGATCGGGAATAGCAGCCACGAACTCTGAGCTATCGCCTTCAAATGGCCGCCCACGCCGTGCGAGCGCACCCCCGTCGAGTGGATGATGATGAACGCCCCCACCGCCAGCGCCAGCGTCATGTTGATATCCGCCGTGGCCGGTCGAAGGAACGGGATCAATACCGATTCCCCTTCGTGATGCTCGATCCACCCCACCGTCCCCACAAGCGGCAGCAGGCTGAACCAGTTCGCGAACAGGATAAAGAGGAAAAATGTGGCTACGAAAGGAAACAGCTGCGGCCCAAACTTACCCAACCCCGGCCCCACCATGCCCTCCACCGTTTCGACCAGAAATTCCATGAAATTTTGCAGACCGCCCGGAACGGCCGATATCCGTCCCCGCAGCAGCAGCCCCGGGATTATCAGCGCCGCCATCACCACGAACATGATGACCAGCGAATTTGTCAGCCGGAATATCCCGAGCGGCGTTTCCCATTCGCATCCGTAGCAAATGGGCTCCGCCTGGATCGAAATGTCAGGAAGCAACTATTCGCGCTGCCAGTTGAAGATCAAGACCATCACGTAGAAACTGAGACCCAATCCTAGTAGAACCCCGGTCATGAACATCCAGGGTGCAGTCCCCCACAGCCCGTCCAGGTATCGCCCCAGTAGGACCCCGGTGACAATGAAGGACCCGACTACAAAACCGAACTCCAGCGCGAGAGCGGCGGCTCTTATCGGGCCCACAATCTCCCTCACCAGAGTCCATTTTGCGAGGATCGTGAAGCTTTTCACATCCTCACACCGGCGGAATTTTAGCACGGCCTCCGGGCCTCTTCCAACGCCCTATTTACACCTCTGCGTCCCGCCTTCACCCCTCCCATCTCACCGCCCATCGCCCGCTCCCCATTTGCGCTCTCACCCCGTCATCACCTATGTTTCAGATGTCACCGCACCAACGGAGTCACGCATGGCCGAACCCGAGAGCCGCGCCCCGAAAATAAGAAAACCGGAACGCAACTTCCCCTGGGGGTTCACCACCGTCGTCGTCGCCCTTGTTACCGCCATGGCCATCTTCGGCAGCTGGGGCTTCGCCACCTTCGGCGGCTAGCCGCCACTCCCCCCGACTTACCCGGCCAGGAACCGCACCTCTTCAAACGCCGCCCGCGCCGCCTCCGCCGCATCCTTCGCCCCCGCTCGTTCTAGGAACACCGGCCGGTCCAACTGGTTGATCAGTAGATTTCGCTCCGCCCCCGTGAAAATGATCGTCCGGCTCCTCCCCAGCGCCAGCTCCAGCGCTTCCACATCATCGTCCCTGATCGAGCGCGACGCCCTCTTCATCCGCACCACGTCCGCCTTCATCGCCGTCGGGAACATCGCATCCCCGATCGACTCATGTATCTGCCCCAGCCCCACGATCGCCGCTTCCGGTTCCCGCGTCGACGACGATAGCCCCACCATCATGTGTATCTCCGTCGGCGTGTGGTGCCCCCGCCCCCCCGGTAGCGCCGCGAGGTCAAAACCGCCCGCGCGCCCGCCTTCCTTGCGCCACGTCGTCACGAACCAGCCGCTGTTGGCCGGAAACGACATCATGCCGTTTTTGCCATCGCCCAGAATCCCACGCATTTGCCGCCACGGATTCGAACCCGACACCGTGTAAGCCGTGCGCTGTTCATAGGCCAGCCCGCTCATCAGCTTCAGCGCCTCGATCGCTTCCGGGCTCGTCAACCCATGCTCTCCCCCGTCACGACCCGGCAGATCGGCGCCCGCGCTCGTCATCCATACCCACGAAGGCGGCACCGGCGTCCCCCCGCTGTCCCCCGGAATCACCTGCACGAAGCCAAACGCATCCGGCCTTCCCGAACCCGCCGCGCTGTACGTCAGCCTGGCCACATTCTCCGAAAATACATCCAGCCCCCACGGGTCCGGTCCCGGCGGCTTTATCCCGTACTCGCCCAGGCGGGTGCCGTTGTACATCAGCAGCCACGGCCCCAGCATCAGTGGAATCGCCATCTGCCGTCCGCGGATTTGCCCCGCGCTCAGCGTGTCTCCCCAGTACGCGTCGGCATCCAGCAGGTGGCTCAAATCGGAGATCTTATCCAGCGGCGTCAGCCGACCGTTGGCCTCTAAATCCTCCAGTCGGGAAACCGGGAAAATCACCAGATCCACCGGTTTGCTTTCGGGAAAGCTGGCCAGCAATTCTCCAAAGGTCAGCTCACCCACATTCGGCATCGGCTCCGCGCTCAGCCGCACCACTCCCTCGCCCCCCGTGCCCGCCCGGCCTATGAAACTGCGGTAATCGTTCCCCTGCGCGCCCCATGGCGACTGCAGGTACATCACGGCCAGCGGATTGTCAGGAAGCACCAGTCCCGCCGGCCGGCTCTCCGCCGCCCGCGCGATATTGCCCGAATCCAGCAGAGACTCCTGGAACGCGGTGAGCTCCAGACCCCCATCGCCACCTTCCCCACATGCCGCAAGCGTCGCCGTAGCTCCCATCGCCAACGCTCCCAGGACGCGGCGCCGGCTCAGCCGTCTCCGGCCGTTCTTTTCGGCTGCTCTTTCAGTCAATTCAATTCGGCCTCAGTCCCCGTTGCCGGCCGGACTCACCGATATGCCAGAGGCCCGCCCTCGGCCTGTCACCTACGTGTAACTCTTAGCCTCGGTCTTTTTCAGCGATCGGGAAGCCGGCACATCTCGGTACCGCCAGATCTCACCTCCCAGACCCACCAAGTATACAAGTCGATCCTTCTCATACGCTGGTGAAACCGCCACCTGAAGTACCGATTTATTGCCCAGCCCATCGTTGATGTCCTCCCACGTCAGACCTCTATCGTGCGAGCGAAACACACCATCGCTGCCACCCACGAATAGCACCGCTTCCTTCTCAAAATCCGGCGAGCCCGTCAGCGACAGAATCGCCGTCTTGGTGCCCGCCGGCTTCGTGCCGGACCACACTTGTCTAAATCGACGCGCCGGTTTGAACACCTGGTTCTCCGCCGTGAAGTACCACGAGTTGTTCTGACCAGTGTAATCCGACGGGAAGAAGCACGAGATCCATTCGGCGTCCGTCCCATGCTGCACCCACCGTTTCCAGGTCTTCCCTCCATCCACCGAGCGATGCAGCGCCGCCCGCCGGTTGCCCACCGTGCCCGCCGCGATCGTCTCATCGCTTCCAAACGACGGCGAAAACTTAACGTCCGCCACCGTCTCACCGTCAAACCCCGCCTCCATCTCATTGAAACTCCGGCCCGCCGTCTTGCTGATGAACGCCTCTCCCAGCACCCCGCCCGCCACCACCGTCTCGTCCTCGGCGAAATTCGGGGATACCGCCACCGACCGCACATCCCGTTTACCCAGTCCGCGGGCACAGCGCTTCCAGCTGTCTCCGGAATCCTCAGTCTTGTAGAGCCCGTCGCCGGTCGCGGCGAAGGCGATACCGTCATTGGCGAATTCCGGCGAATAGGCGATTCGGTTCACCGGCACCGCTTCCGTGCCCTCCGCCGCGTCCTCCCACGTCGCGCCGGCATCGCTGCTGCGGAAAACCCCCCCCGCCGCCCCGCCCGCCAGCATCACCCCATCCTTCGCGAAATCCGGCGACAGCACCAGGCAAAGCCAGTTCTGACTCGCCAGATTTCCGCTCGAGTCCTTCCAGCTGTCCCCCCCATCCTCCGACCGCATCACCCCGTGCTCAAACGTCCCTGCCAGCAGCAACGTCTTTCCGCCCGGCTCCGCCAGCGCCAGCAGCGACAGCACCGGATGTGAATCTTTTTTCGCCGTGCAGAGCTCCCACGTCTCTCCCCCGTCCGTGCTTCGATAAACTCCCCCCTCGCCCGTCCCCGCGAACACCGCCTTGTCACCGTCAAACCGCGGCGACACCGCGATCGCGTTTACCGAGCGGCCCTCCAGTCCCGAACCGGCCTTGAACGTCTTCCCGCCATCGTCGCTGTACCAGATGCCGCTCGTCTCGCTCCCGGCGAACAGCCGCCCCGCTTTCCCCAGCGTCGGCGTCGTCGCCAGGCACTGAAACGTCTCTCCGTGCAGTTTCTTCTGGCCAATCTGGTCCCAGGTCCGCCCGCCGTCGCTCGAGCGGAAAATCCCCCGCTCCACCACCGCGCAGAAGACCCGCTGATCCGAATGAAAATCGGGCGATACCAGAATCGCCTGATTGGATTCCGACGGCAATCCGCTGTTCGTCGCGTTCCACGTGCGACCGGCGTTGATTGTGCGAAACACTCCTTCATCATCCGATCCGATAAACGCCGTGCGATCGCTCTTGTACCCCGGCGAAAACCCTATGCAGGTCACATCCGGCACCACCCCCCAGAAGTCCAGCCGGTTCCAGCGCTTCCCCCCGTCGACACTCCCAAACGCTCCCACCTGCGCCGCCGCCGCGATCAGCGATCTGTCCTTCTCATAATTTGGCGACACCGCTATGTACTGCACGTAAGGGCTGGCCAGACCGGAGTTGCTTATCGCCCAGGTCAGCCCGTTGTCGTCCGAGACAAAGACCCCTGCCATCGTGCCGGCCCAGATGCGCCGCTCCGCGCCCGTGCCCGCCGAAGCCCCGAACGCCGCTACCGTCCCGCCCTCCCGGCCGCCTACCCGCTGCCAGATATTTTCGGCGATCTTCTCTTTTGCCTTGGCCTTCTTCGCCATGCCGGGATTCCCTCGATTACGTCAGTGGATACAGTCTGCTACATTTGGTCCGGTCGCGAACTTCCCGAAGCGTTGCCGCCCCGTCGATAGTCGCCGCCGAGTTCACGACACTAAAGCATCGTCCCTGTCCACGCAACCGTTTCCGAACCTTCAGGGCAGCTCCAGAACCGCCCCCGGAAATATCGCGTCCTGGTCTTCTATCCCGTTCACCCGCTGCAGCGCGTCGATATCAATGTCGAACCGATCCGCGATCCCCTGCAACGTATCCCCTTCCTGCACCGTGTAGCTCTCCGGCCGTCCCGTTCCCCCCGGCACCTGCCGGCTGGGATTTGGAATTTTCAGCACCTGGCCAATCTGAATCTGGTCCGGGTCGGTGATGTCGTTCACTTTCATCAGCGCTTCCAGCGGTACTCGAAAGCGATCTGCGATCTGCCCCAGAATGTCCCCGGTCACGATTGTGTATTCCGTCGGGCCGCTGGTATCGGCGTCCTCCGTCCCGACCGCCGCCACCGGATCGGACACCTCCTCCGGCGTCTCCGTCTCCCGGGGAGCCGCCGGCCTGATCGTCGGCAGCGATATCGCCCCGGTCTCGGCCGGGAGCACGATCACCGGCCCCCGGCTCGCCGCATACTGCGCCGCCGCCTCACGCGCCGCCTCCGTGTAGTTGGTTTCCTGCCACGCCAGAATCTGCCAGGTCACCACCACCGCCACAAACAGGATCGCCACCCGCACGATCTGTATCCAGTTCTGGTCTATCACCCGCACCGCATCGCTACCCGTCACCGGCGCCCACTTCAGGCGGCCCTCGATCTCCACCGGGCTTACCCGCCCCGTCGGGTTATCCGTCAATTGCCGGCCATTCGTTGAACACAATCATCACGTCGTTTACGTTCGTCCCCGTCGGCCCCGTCATCACCAAGTCGCCCGACGCTTTGAGAAACTCATGGGAATCATTCTCTTCCAGCATCGCCTCGGCGTCCAACCCCGCCGCCTCCCCCCGCTCCACCGTGCCGCCGTCCACCATCGCTCCCGCCGCGTCCGTCGGCCCATCCGTCCCGTCCGTCCCAAACGCCATCACCCCCACCCCCGGCACCCCGCGCAGCGCGATCGCCGCCGCCAGCGCCATCTCCTGACAGCGCCCACCCCTTCCCGACCCTCGCACCGTCACCGTCGTCTCTCCGCCGAAGATGACCGCCCTGGGACGATCCCCGGCCAGCTCCCAGCCCATGCCTCCGAGCTGCCGGCCGAAGTCCCGCGCCTCTCCCTCGATCGCCGCCGGCTCCATCCGCACGTCGAACCCCTCCCGGGTCGCCTGCCGTTCCGCCGCCGCCAGCGCCACCGCCAGGTCCGCCACGATCAGGTGCCGCACTCCTCCAAACGCCGGGTCGTCCGGTCCCGGAGTTTCATCGATCTCACCGTCCTCGCCCGCCCGCAGCCGGGCCACCACCGCCGCCGGCGCCGTCTCCAACAGTTCAAATCCCTCCAGCACCGCCAACGCCTGCGCGAAAGTCGTCGGGTCCGGCGCGAACGGGCCCGAAGCGATCACATCCAGCGGATTCCCCAGCACGTCTGACACCGCCAGCACCAGCACCGTCGCCGGCGCCGCCGCCTGCGCGAGCTGCCCACCCTGCACCAGCGAGAGGTGTTTCCGCACCGAGTTCAGCTGCTTGATGTCGGCGCCTGCCCGCATCAGCAGCTCCGTAGTCGCCCCCAGCTCGGCCAGCGTTATCCCTTCCGCCGGAGCCGGCAGCAGCGCCGAGCCCCCACCCGACAGCACCGCGATTATCAACTCCTCCTTGCCGGCCCGTCGTAGGGCGGCATGCAGCCGCCGAGTCGCCTCCGCTCCTCGTTCATCGGGCTTCGGATGCGCCCCCTCCACGATCTCCACCCGCCGGGTCGCTTCCCCGTGGCCGTCCTTCACCACCACCAGCCCGCCCCCCACTTCCAGGCCCGGTACTTGCTCCACCGCCGCCACCATCCGCGCCGACGCCTTCCCCGCCCCAACCACCGTAATCTCCTTGAATCTACGCAGCTCATAGCGGCAATCCCCCGCCACCAGCGTTCCATCCTCGACCCGGACCAGCCGCCTGATGGCCGGAGCCGGATCGGCCGCTACCGCCGCCTCCTCCGCGATGCGCCGCACCCGCCCGCGGAGATCGACCGAAATCGCTACCGGCGGCAAGTCCCTACAGCCGCCCCGTGCTTCCCGTCTCAATCAGCGCCGCCCGAATTTCGTCTGCGAACCTCACCTCGGAATCATCTTCCGGCCGGTACCCGATGACTTTTCGGGCGTTCTCCAGCGACCAGAAAGCGCGCGCATTGTCCGAGACCCCATAAAACGCCTGGAACGGAATCCCGTGCTCGTCACGGATGTCATTCGCCTCCAGCGACTTCACGCAGAGCTGGCACAGATCGCGCGGGCTGATATACGCCCCCAGGTCCCGCTTATAGCCGGTGATGTCCTCCGGCCCAAAGTCCGCCCACTTGATCGGCCTCGGCGCCCCTATCCGCATCTGCACGTTCTCCACTGGCGATCCCTGCGAGCCCGTCGCGTACATGAATCCCATCAGCTCGTACGCCGCCTTCGCCCATCCGTACCAGTTGTCCGACAGCCTCGGGGCTTCCGGACCCAGCATCTCCAGCTCCCGCGACCGCAGCTGGTGCTCGTACCAGTCCGCCGCGTGATTCGAGCTCGCCACCACCACCCGCTTCACCCCCTCCTCCATCGCCAGCTGATAAACGTGCTGCGCCATGTCCAGATTTACCCGCTCCTGCTCGTACCCGCGTCCCTGGAATCCCTGCACCCCACCTTTGTTGTACGCCAGATGCACCACCCCGTCCGCCCCCCGAAAGTGTTCCCGATAGGCCTCAAGGTCGGGATCTTCCAGCCGCACGATGTTCACCCCGGCCACCTCCTCGCCGTCCCGGTTGGCGCTCTGCACGTCCAGAAGCCGCAGGTCATAGCGCTCCGCCAGCACCGGCAAGAGCTGCGAGGCTATATAGCCACTCACCCCGGTGATGACCACCGTTTTCATGTCCATGTCAGTTCCTCTGCCGCATGTCAGCTCGCCTGATTATCAGACGTAAATCGGATTCGACCAGGCCATGCTCCCGTCGGCCGCCACGCACTCCAGCCGCACGTATTTCTCCCCGCCCCTCAGCGCCACCTCCCACTCCGTCTGCTCCCCATCCTCCGCCCGCGCCACCTGACCCTTTTTTCGCCACGACGTGAACCGCACCTCCGCCACCGGCGACGTCTTCACCACCACCCGCTTCTCCTCGATTCTGAAATCGTATATTTCCGGCCCTTGGGTCGCGTAAAACGCTCCCGTGATCACCGCTTCCCCGATCGCCGCCGCGTCCCGCTCCTGCGCCTTCACCTGCAACCAGGCCTTACCCGAATCAGCGCTCCGCCAGTGCGCGTCATCCGCCGCGATCAGCGTGAACTTCATCCCCTGTGCCAGCAGCCCGTCGATGATCTGCGGCGAATATCCCTTCCCGTTCAGCAACTGGCACGTCGCGTTGAACATCTCCAGCGCGTCAAGCTCCTTGATCGGCGCCAACCACTCCGGCTCGTATCCCAGCCAGTACGGGTGCGCCAGTATCGTCGCCGCCCCGTCATCCTTCACCAGGTTGATGGCTTCCTGCAACGACCGGCCCGGCGGCGCGACCTCCACGTTCTTCAGCCCCAGCGCCACCATGTGATATTCGCAGTCGCTCGCGTCGTCCCAGCCGTTCAACTCCATCCCCGGCACCCCTATCATCCCCGCCCGCTCGATCTCCCTGGTGCTCGTGAGAATGCGGTGGTCGGTGATGGACAGAAAATCGTAGCCATGCCCGGCATACCAATCCGCCACCGCCTCCGGAGATTTTTCTCCGTCCGACTCAGTGGTGTGGCAATGGGTGTTCCCCTTCAGCCACTCGCCTGGAAGCGTGAACGGATTTACGGACATCGATCCTCCTGTGTTGAACAATCAAGAATATCGCTCGCGACCCTCTCCCAAGACCGTCGTGCCACCACCATCTGCCCCATCACCGCACCAGGATCGCCGGCCGCTCGATCCCTCGCTCCGTCGGCATCCTCGGCCAGTCCGCCGTCACCGTCAAGATTTCCGGCCCCGTTTCCGTCGCCAGAATCGTATCCTCACTCTTCACTCCTTTAATAGACGGATTCCACGCGAAGCACTGGTCAGCCAGCACCGGGTACTCGTGCCCGCCCCCGGCGAAATACTCCCGTGAGCCGTATCCCGCCGCCCCGCCCTGGTGATGCAATTTCCACTCATCCGCGAATCCTTGCGCGGCATACTCTCGCTGCCCGACCTCGAAGATCTCCGCCGCCGTCGCCCCCACCTTCGTCGCCTCAATATACGCCGCGTCCACCTCCGCGCACGCCCGCGCCTTCTCCATCGACTCCGACGGCGGCTCGCCAAAATGCACCAGCCTCGTGATCGAGCAATACAGCCCGTGCCGCAACGCCGACGTCACCAGCATGGCGTAGCGGTCCAGCTTCTTCCCCGTCGGCAGCGGGTGGCGATGCTCGTGGACCCGCTCGTCCGTCGCCACCAGCGTCACCGGCGATAGAATCGTCCTCCGACCCAGCGCCGTCCTGACCTCCGTCGCTATCTCCTCCTCCGTCTGTCCCGGTTCCAGCCACCGCGCCACTTCCTCCAGCGCTTCCACCGCATCCGCCGCCAGCGCCCGCATCCGCCCGACTTCCACTGGCAGCAGCGCCGCCCGTAGGTCCGTCAGGCCCTCCGCTGCCACCGCCCCTTCCAGCGGCGTGTCCGAAGCCAGCACGCCGTCACCGGCGATACCACGAATCCGCTCCGGCCCGTGGAAGTACAGATCGGTCCAGTCGATCACCCGGTACTCAAGCGGCAGTCCAGCCAGCTCCTCCTCCTCCAGTCGCGGCATCTCCACATTGCTGGTCAGCAGCATCACCTTTTCCCGCCCGTACAACAGCGTGGCCACGCCCCCGGTCTCGAACGTATTGATATAAGACCTGCCTCCCCCCGTCGCCCACGCGAAAGTCGCCACCCCGCCGATCGCCAGCCAGTCCCAGCCCCTCTCCTCCATCAGCGCCCGGACTCGACCCGCCTTGGTCTCGAACTCCGCCCGCCGCTCCCCTACCGAGGCCGTGATGTCGGCGCCTCCCGGCTAGCCGTCAGCACCTGCCGGATCGACTGCAACCGATGCAACAGCCGCGACAGCTCCGAAATGTTCGACAGGTTCAGGCTCACCGTCATTTCCGCCACCCCGTCCCCCGTGGTGTCCACCGTCGCCGCCACGATGCTGTAGCCCTCCTCCGCCACCACCGCCGCCACGTCTCGCAGCAGCCCGCCCCGATCCGTCGCCGTGAGCTTGATCCTGGCGAGAAAGAACGCCTCCTCCGGCTCGCCCCAGGACACTTCAATCGGGTCTATGCCGGCCACCTTCTCGCAGTCCACCGCGTGCACCACCACCTCTCCTCCGTCCCGCACCCCCAATATGTCCCGCTCCGGGGTTGGATTACAGCATGTCCCCAGCCTGGTCGGCAGCCTCACCGTCGACTCAATTCGCTGCGCGCTCCAGCTAACGTCGATCAGCCGCTCTGGCTCGTCCGTCTTGGCGATATTGGGACAGTCGGCCCGGTGTACCGTCACCCCCCGCCCTCGCGTGATGTCCCCCACGATCTCATCCCCCGGCAGCGGAATGCAGCACGATCCCAGCCGCGTGTGCAGGTCGCCCGTACCCGCCACGTTCACGCCCGTCGGAATCGTTGCCGGCCGCGGATGCACCACCTCCTCCCCACCCGGCACCGGCAAAAACGGCTCCCGCGCCGGTTCAATCCCCAGCCGGTTGATCACCTGCGCCGCCGTCACCGCCCCGTACCCGATCGCCGCCACCAGACCCTCCACATTGGAAAACGACAGCCGCTTGATCACCCGTTGCAGGTCTTCCTCCCCCACCTGCGCCAGACCCTCCTGCCCTATTCTGCGCAGTTCATCGTTTAGCAGCGTCCGCCCGAATTCCTCGTTCTCCGCCCGTTTCTGCCGCTTGAACCACTGCCGCACCTTGTCCCGCGCATATCCCGTCTGCACTATCGTCAACCAGTCCCGGCTCGGCCCGTGACCCGACTTCCCGGTCAGGATTTCAATCGTGTCGCCGCTCTCCAGTTCCCGTTTTAGCGGCACCAGCCGCCCGTTCACCTTGGCCCCAATGCAGCCGTGCCCCACTTCCGTGTGGATGCGGTAGGCGAAGTCCAGCGGCGTCGCCCCCCGCGGAAGATCCAGCACATCCCCGTTGGGGGTGAACACGAGCACCTGATCCCCAAAGATGTCCGCCTTCAGGATGTCCACGAACGGCGCCGCCGTATCCAGGTCTTCCTGCCACTCCAGCACCTGCCTCACCCAGGCCAGCTTCTTCACGAAGTCCTCCTGCCCCAGGTGCCCTTCCTTATAGCGCCAGTGCGCCGCCACCCCCAGCTCCGCCTCCCAGTGCATCTCCTCCGTGCGAATCTGCACCTCGAACGGCTTCCCTCCCGGACCCGACAGCGCCGTGTGCAGCGACTGATAATTGTTCGATTTCGGCGCAGAGATGTAATCGTCAAACTGACCCGACACCGCCCGCCACCGCGCATGCACCACCGCCAGCGCCTGGTAGCAATCGTCCACCGACCGCACCACGATCCGCACCGCCATCAGGTCATAAATCTCGTCCGTCTCAATGTGTGCTTCGCGCATCTTGCGATCGATGCTGTACAGGTGCTT
>Ga0310121_10002954_pt1 | contig 15859 bp, 16 predicted proteins | sample CB27_Tmax_986_MG_FD_203504 | JGI IMG/M metagenome (GOLD analysis project Ga0310121, IMG submission 203504) | Marine microbial communities from Western Arctic Ocean, Canada - CB27_Tmax_986 | ecosystem: Environmental > Aquatic > Marine > Oceanic | place: Canada: Western Arctic Ocean | collected...
GTTGCCCTTGGCGTCGGGTCAGTTCAGGCTTGGGATCAAACAGGTCCATCTGGGAAGGACCACCGTTCTGAAAGAGCTGGATTACCGCTTTGGCTTTTGCGGGAAAGTGGCCCGTTCGAGGCGTCAGATCGTGCCCATATTGTTGCTGGCCACCAGCCAGCAGCCCCGAGTCCTCCAAGAGTCCGGCCAGGGCGATGGTCCCAAAGCCGCTGCCCATGGCTCTTAAGCAGTCGCGTCGTGAAAAAGGAAGGTTCATGGTTTTCAGCCGGTTCAAGGGAGACTACCACTTTCGTGGCAACGACCCGATTCTGAGTTTATGGTTCATCGGGTAAGGGGTGATCGGTTCGGTTTGCTTGTCATCGCGGTTGCTACTTACTCGACATAAAGGAATTCGTTCGTGGATAGCAACATGTGGCACAAGTCGGCCAGGGCGCTGGGGATTGCCTCGTCGGGCGGTGGTGCGTCGGCGGTGTGAACCGCAACCTGTTCGGACAAAAATACGAGACATTCGTTTAATTCTACTTCGCGTGGGGCACGACCCAAGGCTAACTGGAATGCACCGTGCACTTGTGCTTCCGGTTCACTGCCCACGGTGGCCTCGACACGCCGGGCAAAGTCTTCAGACTGCTGAAACAAAAACTCGCTGTTAAGCAAAGCCAACGATTGTAAAACGGTGGCCGAATGGTCCCGCTGGGTGCAGTTGATTGACATGATGGGTGCGTCAAACAGCTCCAGAAATTTAAGTGGATAAACCCGCCGCGCGAACAAATAGATGCTGCGGCGGTGGGCGCTGGTGGGTGTTGGTGCAGCTACGGCTTGCGAGAGTCCGTTGGAAGGGGTGGTGATGTCCACCGGCGGCCCCCCAGGCGTCCGATCCAGTTGTCCCGAGACTGCCAGGATTGCGTCGCGAACGATTTCCGCTTCGAGTTGCCGCAAATTCATACGCCAGAGCAAACGGTTTTGCGGGTCCACACGTTCAGCGACAGAGCGCGGGTCGGAAAATTCCCCCGCGGGAGGTCGTGTAGAACACTGGCGGTATGCTGTTGAGAGCATGATCATGCGATGAAGGGCCTTGATATCCCAGCCACCTTCTACCAGGTCGACCACCAACCAATCGAGCAACTCCGGGTGTGTTGGAGGGCTGCCTGACCGACCAAAGTTTCCCAATGTCGAAACGATGCCACGCCCGAAATGATGGTGCCAGACGCGGTTCACAATGACCCGTCCCGTTAGCGGATGATCGGGTTTTGTCAGCCAGTGTGCCAACGTCAACCGCCGGCCGCTGGTTTCTCCTTGCCCCAAAGACGGGCGATCGTCGGCTCCTGTCTTTTCCAACTGCAGCGCCTCGGGAAATCCGGGATCAACCGGTGAACCAGGTGCGTCGATATCGCCTCGCACAAGCACATGGGAGGCTGGTGGGGCGGCAACATCCCAGATTGCCTGCAACTTCCCGTATGTGCGTCGTTGGTGTTTCCGTGCTTGAATTTCCTGTTTCAGGCTGGCAGCACGGTCGGTTTCTTTTGCCTTCTTGGCGACTTCCAGTTGTGCTTTGAGCGGTTCAACTTGTTCGTCAATCTCCGCATTGTGCTGGTCAATCAATGCGCGCTCTGTTGGGATGATGTTCGCCAGAAAACGTGACTTGGGTTCAATCCATTCGTGGACATTCAGGGCGGGCTCGAAAAATGCCATCAACCGGTAGTAATCGCGCTGCGGTATTGGGTCGTACTTGTGGTCATGGCATCGGCAGCAGTCCATCGTCAGTCCTAACAGCGACGTAGAGACCATTTCGATCGTTCGGAAGAGGACTTCGTAACGTTGCCCAATGCCGCTTTGCTCGGCATTGGTATGGTCCTCAATGCTGCGCAAATAACCAGTGGCGGTAAGAGCTTCCAGGATCTCGGGCGTGAAACTGTCCGCACGGCGCCAGTCAACCAGTTCATCTCCGGCTAACTGTTCAATCAAGAAACGGTTAAACGGCTTGTTGGAGTTGAACGCCCCGACGACATAGTCACGGTAGCGCCAAATTCCGTCATGTAACTGCTTAAAGGTTAGATCTCCATCGAACGATACGTTGTCCACGTAACCGGCAGCGTCTAACCAATGTCGGCCCCAACGCTCACCATAGTGGGGCGATGCTAGCAAACGGTCGATCAGTCGCTCACAGGCATCTGGTTCCGCGTCGGCCAAAAACGATTCTACGTCGCGCGGGGCAGGGGGAACGCCGATGAGATCAAAAAACGCCCGGCGGATGAACGTCGACCGATCCGCGTCCTCGGAAAACGTGAGACCCTGTGATTCCAATCGTGCCAACAGAAAAGCATCGATGGGCGTTCGGACTCGGTCGATTCGCTCCGGGGATGGAATCGACGCCTTTTGGGGCGGCTTGAATGCCCAGAACCCATGGTCGGCTGTTACCGATGATGAGCCACCGATTGCAAAATAGATCAGTACGATGGCCACTGAGCATAGGGTTTTCACTGTAGCCTCTCGAAGCACACTACCTGCCATACGATTTCCGTGGACAACTCGCGGTTTAAACGGTCTGCGGGGATACATCACGGAAAAATTGTAACGTTCTCGCGGGATCCATTTGCTGCAGAAATCGGTAACGGCTATTGCGATGTTAGCCTGCCGAAAGTCTAGAAGCAAGGATTGGCCGATTTTTGACAGAGGACTCGTCTCACACCCCATGCTCGGCAGCCGTCGTCGAGCACCGTTGTAAGAAATGTCCGGCTTGCCCGTGACCGGGATTAACGCTGTGGTAAGAATTGGCATTCATCCAAAACATACACCATGGCAAATCCTGGCGGCTTTGGTGCAAGCCCAACCGTTCCAGAACCCACCGCCCTCCTCTTAGCCCTCTTGGCCCTGGCCGCCGTGCCGCTTCGAGTGCGGCACGGGTGATGTGTCACAGTCAGATCTTCTGCGCACTATTTTTGGGACATCCAAGGTACCTTGCAGCCCCATGGAAGGTCGCAGCGAAAAGATCAGAAGTGAGCGTCAAAGTTGGTCACACCGCCGGTTGGTTGGAACTGATAAATATCCTGATATACTCAGGGACAGCAGCAGGCATCGCGATCTGCTGTGCTCTCTTGTCTTTACCGTCTTGCTTTGACCCGTAGCGATCCGCCAGGCGAGTTATGGAACTTTACCAGTTACGGGCGGCCTTTCTAGCGACCTGTTTGCTACTTGTGTGTAGTCAAGGGCAGGCGGAGGTTACTGTGACTGGTGATGTTGTTCCCAGTGGTGCTACAGATCCGTGGGAGATCAATGGTTCTTTAACGGTTGGTGGATGGATGAAATACTACGGAAATCTTCCCGGCATTTTCGTAACCGTGGCTAGAGGGTAACATCAAACCTTGCGATTCAAGTCCATTGTCCTTCGTGCCAAATGACCAAACTCAACGACGTTAACACAACTGACATCGTCGATGCGATCCGACTGGGATGCCGGATGATGGCCAACGTGCTGAACGCCGACGATAGTGATATCCCTTTCTTTGACGTCGTCGCACTTCCAGAGCCGAAGATGAGTTTTTGTCCGTTGACTTCCGAGGCACACGTTCCGGGACGTTTCCTCAATGCGATGCTCACCGCCGAAGATGTCCTTGGCATCGACCTTGACGCGGAGGCTGTAGAAAAGATTACCCGCGCCGCGTTTCTCGCCTACAGAGGCACGCTACCGCTTCCGGTGAACCGCAATGAAATCGGTGGCCGGTTGGTGAACTTCTCACCGCACCATATACGCGAAGGCTTCCATGCACTCTATGCACTCGTCAAGTACCGTGACTCTCCACGCGCGAGGGAACTGGCCGAGCTCGGGATCGACACCGTCTTCAAGTATTGGGATGCCGCGGACGGATGGGATTACCTGCGCCTTCAGTCTGACCACGAGATTGTCTTTCACAAAGCCAGCAGCTTTCTCAATGGCCTTGGTCGTTCGATCGGACCCTTGGTGAAGTATTACCGGGCGACAAGATACGGACCGGCCCTGGACCTTGCCATCGCACTCAAGGAGAAGGCGATTGCCGAGTACTTTGCGGAGGACGGTGCCTTCCAGGACGCGCACGGAGTGCACTGTCATTCGACAACCTGTGTGATGTCTTCCCTGGCCCAGTTGGCTGATCTCACTGCCGATTCGAACCTACTCAACCGCGTGAAGGCATTCTATGACAGCGGCCTTTGGGAGATTCGCGATGCACTTGGCTGGTCCATCGAATCGAAGCAGCAAGGTGAGAATTTTGGGCGGGGTGAGGTCAACAATACGGGCGATATTCTGGAAACGGCTCTCATCCTCGGACGGTGGGGGTACTCCGAATATTATCACGACGCTGAGCGGATCCTAAGGGGCCATCTGCTGCCGTCTCAGTTGCGAGACGTCTCCTTCATCCTCGATCCGCCAAACGCCGAGAACGATGGCGGCCAACGTGACGTTGGCAACCGAATCAAAGGCTCATTCGGATTTCCGGCCCCGTATGGTCATCAGCCGGTCAATCTGTCACTCGTCAAGTTCAACACGGATATCGTGGGAGGCACTGTTGGATCACTATGCGAGGCGTATCGCGACGCGACGCGCTATGACCGCGCCGGCCACTGGGTCAACTTACTCTTCGACCACGAGACATCGAATATCAAGGTGGAATCTCAGTACACGCATTCCGCTATGCGAATCACACTAAGACGACCAGGGCCACTCTTTGTGCGGGTACCTCCGTGGGTGGACTTCGCGTCGCTCAAATACGAAGATTTGGTGGGACAACCGAGAGAAACGAATGGGTACGTGCTGTTTTCCACGTTAACCGTGAACCGGGCGATAAGCATTCGCATTCCGTTGACTTCGCAGGAAATCACCTTGAAGAACCCAGCCGGACCTCTACGTGTGCGAATGGCAGGTGATCAAGTCGTGGCAATGGACAACCTCCGGGCGGACCTGACATTTTTCGAATCAATCGCTTGAGGGCGTCAACAGTGATCTTCCGGCATTTCAGCCTCAATCGAAAACGGCTGAGTGCTGCAGGTGTCCAAAGAGCCACATATTCACATATCTTCTACGTGAGTCGCGAACGTATACGATTGGCTACAACAGATTCTTCACATATGAAGACGACGAATACGGCGCATCCTCGAATGGTGAGTTCCTGAACCAGACCGGCTACATCGCCCTGGAACTGGCCGATGGCTCGGATACCCACTACGGATGGGCCCGTGTCACAACCTCCAACGTAAACACCGAGAATAACGCCACGATGATCATTCGCGATTGGGCCTTAGAACTGACCTGCCTCCACGGTAGGTCACTACCCTTTCGGATAGGTTTGTAGTCTGTCGCGAAAGTCTATTGCCAGCCCGATCGGCTACAGGAACCCCACAAAATTAGCGGAACCGGATTGAGTACAGGTCTGCGTCCTGCAAGACGAACCGTAACCGCACAGGTTTTCCAACCAGCATGCTGACATCCTCGCCCGACTTCCACGCGACCGAGCGCTCAAGCTGGTCACCAAAAATCTCCGGACAGTCCACCAGTGCGAAGCCGGGAACGGGGTTACCAGCCACGTCCTGAATTTCCACCCGAACAGTGCCGGCGGCCGAGGTTGCAAAATTGATCACCAGTTCTTTGCCAGAGAACTCCAGTGGCCTGGTGACTAGTTCACCTGGCTCATAGCCGGCATGCACCGCTACAAATCCGTTGACCTGCCCCCCGGTTGTTGTACCACTCCAGATAAGAAATGTCGGCCACCTGCGTGCCGAGGTTACCCCCGACGCCGAAGTCCCCGTAATGGTTCTGGATATCGACGAGACGGAGGCCGACAAGATTCTAGCGACGCTTGCTGCGATGGCTGAAGCGGACGACAGTCGAGCAGCGGGAGAATCTGACCGGCAGGAAGGCAGTGCTGAATGCCTGACATCGCAACACTAAAAAACAAGGCTGACAAACTCCGCAAGCAGCTTGCGGGAGTTGATCAGCTTACCGGCAAGAATAGTGAGCGTGAGCCTGACGCCGAACGCGGACGCCGGTAGCGGGCTGGTGAGCGGGTCGTTGTAATTCCGAAATGCGAAAAACGCACACGCCGCGAGGAGCTAGAGCATGTCCAATAACTATTTAGCGGTGTATCCGGAGTTAGCGAAGTAGTTCGCGCATTCGTCGGGAGTTACTTGTCGGAGTGCTGTGCCGATGGCTCGGTGCAGTGCGTTGGCGAACGACGATGATGCTCTCGGCCATTCGCTCCAAAGGGGTCGCCACGTGACGCGAAAACAAGCGCCCGGACAAAAGGGTAAATTGTTCACACAAGCAGGGCTGCCGGCTACAATCAAAGGCGCGACGGGAATTGAAATCGCTATCAGTGTTCCTGCGAAACCCAAACCACAAGATCTCAGCCTCAGGAGGATACGATGTCAAACACGAATCGACGTGGTTTCTTACAACAGACCGGAGCAAACATTGCAGGCGTAGCAGCGCTGTCTTTGACCTCCACATCCCGGGCGGCTGGCGCGAACGAGCGTGTGAGAGTCGGTTTGATCGGCTGTGGTGGGCGAGGGCGTTATGACGCGGGTGTCTTCGCCTCTCGCGACGATGCAGAAGTCGCTTACATCGCAGACCCCCACAAATCACGATTGTCCGAAGCGGCCAAGGAATTTTCCGGCACAGCCAAGGTGACGGACGACTTTCGGCGAATTCTCGACGACAAGTCGGTCGATGCTGTCATCGTGGCTACGCCGGTGCATTGGCACGCGCCGGCTACAATCTTGGCTTGCCAGGCAGGTATGCACGTGTATGTCGAGAAACCATGCTCCCACAATGTCCGCGAGGGGCGGCTGATGATCGAAGCGGCGCGGAGAAATAATTGCTTCGTGCAGCACGGTACGCAAGTGCGCAGCACGAGCACAATCAAGGAAGGGGTCCAACTGCTGCGCGAAGGGATCATCGGTGATGTTCTAGTCGCCAGAGCCTGGAACATTCAACGCCGCGCCGGTAATGGGCAGGGTACCTTGGGAGATCCGCCCGCGGAACTTGATTTCGACATGTGGCTCGGGCCAGTGCCGAAGGTGCCCTACCACAGCACGATCTTCTCGGGATGGAACTGGTTGCGGCACTTTGGGACGGGCGAGATCGGTAACGATGGCATCCACGACATCGAATACGCCCGCTGGGGGCTCGGTGTGGAAACACACCCCACGATGGTTGCCGCTGTCGGCGGCCGTTATCTCTACGACAATGGGGCAGAGTTTCCGGATACTCAACAGGTCACTTTTGAGTACCCTGCTGCCGGAGCTGCGAAAAAGAAGATCTTGATTTACGAAGAGCGTCTGTGGTCAACCAATTATCCCCATAATTGTGACAGCGGCGTGGAGTACTACGGGACTAAAGGGCAGATGTTTCTGACGCGTCGCGGCAAGATACAGGTATTATTGGACCGCAATAAACAACAACCCGTCGACGTCCCTCTTCAGCCTCAAGATACCGGGGCCCACGTCGCTGATTTTCTGAACGCAATCCGCAACAACCGGCAACCGAGCGCCAACGCCGAGGTTGCGCACCTCACGACGTCGTTGTGCCACTTGGGAAATATCACGATCCAGTCGGGCCAATCACTCAGTTTCGATCCCGATGAGGAACGCTTCATTGATGCCCCGGAAGCAAATGCCATGCTGGAGCGGACGTATCGTGACGGTCACTGGGCGGCGCCCAAGAATGCGTAGCGCACCGTACGGCTGCGCATCACAGCGTGACCATCGCCGGTGGTAAATGCTGAATACGATTGTAGTCGGTGACCTGAGCTGTCGTGTTGGTGACTTCAATCGTCGTTACGGATGCGTTGTGCGGGCCAGCCGCCAGCGGCTCGCTGTGGAAATGTGCCAAGAACAGGACCTTGATGTCGGCGTGCATGACGTACGCAACGCGTTCCTCCGTATCACCGAATTCCTGCGTCGTCTGCGCGAGCAGCCTTGCTGCACGCTGCCGAGCCTGTTCCTGACTTTCATATGGCATCCCTCTCCACCACCCTTGCCCATCAATGTCCGCCGCGACATCAAAGCCTGGAAAGCGTCGTTCAATCTCAGCTCGACTCATTCCTGGTCGACCGATGATGTTCTCGGGCGTGTGTCCGCTGTAACAGCCTCCCCGCTCGTGAAGTGCGATACGGACTTCCGGTGTTAGCGAGGTTGATTCGTGGATCCGCTCAGTCGTTTCGAGCGCGCGAAGAAACGGGCTGGTGATGAGCCGCGTAAGTCTCAGCGACGGGATCCATTCGGCGAGATATCGCGCCTGCTGGTGTCCCAGTTCAGTAAGCCCTGGATCTTCGACACGCAGGGCTTCGGGAAGAGAGTTGTTTAGCGATTGGGCATGTCGGATGAGATACAGTTGCATTACTTCTCCGTAAAGTCGAAACAAATCGCGAGCCTCTTGTTGACGTCACGAGTATTATCGCTGTTGGCACGCCGTGAGGTCACTTTTGCTTCTTTGATCTTGTGTACATTTCATCCAAATCGGAGAGCTTCAACCGCACACTCACAACGAACGGAGCTTCGCCGGGCACCCAGTGTCCGTAAGTCGTCGTGACGATTGTTCCGTCGGGCAAGATCAAAACGCCAGGGTACGCAAACGTGTCCGGAGTGTTACCGGGCAAGTGAACTTCCCGGATTGTAGCCCAATCTCGCCTGATCGCCACGTGACGCGAAAAAAAAGGCGCCCGGACAAAAGGGTAGATTGTTCACACAAGCAGGGCTGCCGGCTACAATCAAAGGCGCGACGGGAATTGAAATCGCTATCAGTAAGTCGTCATCGTAATCGGGGTCGATATCACCGTAGTAAGCAGTTACCAGTGCATAGCCGCTGGCCAGGATCGCATCGACGTCCCACCGCGAGGCACTGGAACCACGCGTCTTTTCTGTCGCTCAGTTGTTCACGATGTCACTGCCCGGACGCATCCATCCTTTGTTCAGCGTAATATTCGGGTCAACGTGAATGGTATGATTGCCACGGAAATTGAGTCCGATGAAGGCAGGAACCGGACCGCTGGCATCATTAGGCAAGTAGAGAAGCAGGTCCGTGCGTGGACCTTTTTTGTTCGCCGTGAAGTGAATGGAAACTTCCTTGCGAGTGGCTTTGTCACCCAGTGCATCTTTGTCGGTCGACGTTACCTGGAAACTCATCTCCACCGGGGCAGGCGGTGTTTTTCCATACACTTGAGTTTGAAATAACCGCAGTATCTCGGGCCGCCGTTTGCTGACCCAGGTCTCGGCATCGGTCACCTTCTCGCCGTTGAGCATCACCAGCGGATTCGGTAACTCGTACTTGGGGACCTTCGTTTCGTCATAGTTCGGTGGCGCCGCGTCGGTCGCCGGCAGATTGAATGACAGCGCGAGTGTCGAGACCAGCAGGAGGCGTGTTGCCATGATTCAAATCCTCGTGAAGCGGTTGAATTACCTTGATTCAGTCCTGATTGTTGTGACGCCTTCCGGGGGCGCCCTCAATCCGGCTGAAGTCGGGGCTGAAAAAATCCCCGCCGCCGAAACGGGGCAATGGTCAGCCAAGGCAGGTTTGACGTAAGATAAGTCGTTGATAGAGATTCTTTTGCGACTGACAGGATAAAGGCCGATCCGCGACCATAAGGATACAGAGCGATGTCAAACCAGGAAATTTGCGACTGGACCGCTACCGAAATGGCGCAGCGGATTCGTGACAAGGAAGTCTCCTGCCTGGAGGTCATGCAGGCTCACCTGCAACAGATCGAACAGGTCAATCCCACCGTGAACGCGATTATTACCCTGTTGCCCGATCGAGCGATCGAGGGCGCCAGGGCAGCGGACGATGTCATCGCCCGTGGCGAGGACCTGGGCCCCCTGCACGGTTTGCCGATCGCTCACAAGGATCTCGTACCGACCAGGGGAATCCGTACCACGTATGGATCCCCCATCTATGCCGATGAGATTCCCGAGGAGGATGGCCTTATCGTAGAGCGATTGCGGCAGGGAGGAGCAATCACCATCGGCAAGACCAACGTGCCGGAATTTGGTGCGGGATCGCAGACCTTCAATGAAGTTTTTGGCGCAACGCTCAACCCTTATGACACAAGCAAGACCTGTGGTGGCAGTAGTGGTGGTGCGGCGGTCGCGCTGGCTTGCCGCATGTTGCCGATTGCCGATGGCAGTGACACGGGTGGGTCGCTACGCAATCCAGCCAATTTCTGTAACGTGGTTGGCTTCCGGAATTCCCCCGGACGCGTCCCGGTTTGGCCCACTGACATCGGCTGGTTTCCCATTTCGGTGCAGGGGGCGATGGGACGCACGGTGGAAGATGTCTCGCTCCAGTTAACAGCCATCGCGGGGCCGGACGATCGGTCACCTATTTCCATTGCGGAACCGGGGTCTGTTTTTGCCACGCCCCTTGAGCGTGATTTCCAGGATGTAAAGATCGCCTGGAGTCCCTCCTTTGGCGATTTGCCGGTGGACGAACGGGTCAGCAGCGTGATCGAGGCGCAGAGAACCACCTTCCAGTCACTGGGCTGCCAGTTGGAAGATACCCTCCCGGATTTCTGTGATGCGGATGAAGTGTTTAAGATCTGGCGCGCCTGGAGATTTGCCATCAAGTTTGAGCAACTGATTAAAACCCATCGTGATCAAATCAAGGATACGGTGATCTGGAATACCGAGGAAGGGCTGAAGCTCTCGGGGCTTGATCTCAGTAGGGCGGAGGTCAAGCGAACGTCGCTGTATCAACGCGTCCGAGAATTCATGAAGGACTATGAATATCTCGTTCTGCCAGTGAACCAGGTACCGCCTTTCGATGTCAACCAGCACTATATCAAAGAGATCAATGGCGTGGCCATGGAGACTTACATCGATTGGATGAAGTCCTGTTATTACGTCACGGTGACCGGGTTGCCGGCAATTTCGGTTCCCTGCGGATTCACGCCGGAAGGGTTGCCGGTGGGCGTGCAAATCGTCGGTCGACACCAGCAGGATTTCGGCGTTCTGCAATTGGCCTATGCCTTCCAGCAGGCCACTCGGTTCGCCGATCAGAAACCGCCACTGCTGGCGCAATAAAAAAGGGCCGCAGCTTGCGCTGTGAACCTTTTTAATTTTCGGCTCAACGGTCGGTAGTTTGATGTCTCCTTAATTCCACCCACCACCACCTTCCCACACGGACGTTCGCTGTGCGACGTGCTTCCCTTGGCGGCGAAGTATGACGTGGACCTGCAGTCTATGTATGATATCATTTCAGTCAGTGGCGGAAACAGCAACAGTTTCCAGGGAGTCATGCCACGCTTCATGAAACGCGATTTCGATGTGCGTTTCCGGCTGGGCCTGGTGCACAAGGATATTCGGTGCATCAACGATCTGGCCCGTTCGCAAGACGTGCCCATGCACCCTGATTCTCTCACTTAGGCTGGTACTAAAAGCGGGGTAAGGTCAGGTGAGCCAGTTATAGCGAGGAGTTGATCCCTTCGTACGTACACGAAGGTCTGCGTACTGTTACGGGGATGAAGTTTGGCCGCTCAACAGCATGGGAATCGGAGCCAGTAAAACCGGTCGAAGAACGACTCATTGACTTGCCGCTTCCCGAACAGTCGACGAGTCCCAATCGAATCAAAAAAGTGTGTAAATGAATGGCGCAACACCGGTCGGACCTAAAAGTACAAAGAGACCAATGCATCCAAGGATCAGCAAAATCGGGATCAACCACCACTTCTTGTTTTCCACAACGAACAATCCAAACTCCTGCACAAGCGACAACTGCTTTTCTTCGCCTGCTTCTTCAAATTCAGTTTTTCGGTCTTCTGCGGACATGTGCACGTTTCTCACTGTTTTCCGTAGATCAAGCGGTCTACCTACGACCGACGGTAATAGCTGGCAACGTTGGCAGGCTGCTTTTTTGGTTGCCAGTACGTGGTCTTCTTCTGGTCAAGGGTTCGTTGCAAAGCGTCACGCTTCGCGATCCGGAAGGCAAGTCCGATCGGCAAAAACACTCCGAAGTAAATCAGCAGCATTGCCAACTCGCCAATGACCATACCAATCGGTGTTGCCACGATCATCAGGAAAAGGAAGATCGGTTTCAACGATTGCGGAACGGCCAGGCCGGCTAATGCAATGGCGAGCCCAACCGCAGCGAGGAGGACGACGATGGTTGTGCCACCTCCCCAAAACCATCCTACGACCGGCAGAGCGACTACGCAAATCGCGCCAAATTGCCGCAGTTGGCGATTGGTAGGGTGCCAGTTAATTTCGACAAGTTTCATGATCCGGTCCACTGTCAGTCTGGGGTGAATTGTGCGAGGTGCTCCTGACGATCGGCCTCGGTCATCGGATTACCTTGCTCTTCTTTCAGCAGTATGTTTCGCCCAAGTACCAGTACGTCCATGTCTGTCATCTTGAAGCAGCGGTAGGCGTGTTCGGGAGTACACACAATGGGTTCATTCCTTACGTTAAAGCTCGTGTTGATCAACACCGGACAACCGGTTTTTTCATGGAAGTGTGACATCAGCTGGTACAGCAGTGGATTTCGTTCCTTGTCAACCGTCTGAATTCGTGCCGAGTAATCAACGTGTGTGACCGCTGGAATCAGGGACCGGCAATAGTGTAGCTTGTCGATACCAAAAGCTTGTTCATATTCAGGGCCAGGCTCCGTACGGATGTCTTTGTGAAGCGGAGCAACGAGAAGCATGTAAGGGCTGTCTTCCTGTGGACGCATCTTAAAATATCGATCGACGTGCTCCTGCAAGACAATGGGGGCAAATGGGCGAAACGATTCTCGAAACTTGATCTTCTGGTTCAGGATCGATTGCATTTTTTGGTTGCGTGCATCTCCCAAAATGCTACGCGCACCGAGCGCGCGAGGTCCATACTCCATGCGATCCTGAAACCATCCGATCACTTTCTCTGCTGCGATCAAGTCCGCAACTGTGTTGCACAGTTGCTCATCCGAGTCACAGGAAGCGTAAACAGCGTTGTGCTGCGACAGCGTGCGAACGATCTCTTCGTCGGAAAACGCTGGGCCTAGAAGTGATCCCCTTTGAGAGTCCCTGCCCTGCGGATGTCTTGGTCGTTCCAGAAGTTGATGCCAAATGAACAGTGCAGTTCCCAATGCGCCACCAGCATCACCAGCCGCCGGTTGAATCCAAATACTCTCAAACGGCCCTTCCCGAAGAATGCGGCCATTTCCGACGCAATTCAAAGCGACGCCCCCGGCAAGAACAAGATTCTTTACGCCTGTCTTTTCGTGCACATGTCGGGCCATGCGGAGCATGATCTCTTCTGTGACAGCTTGCACCGAAGCTGCCAGATCCATCTCGCGCTGGGTGACTTGAGACTCCGATTTTCGGGGAAGACCACCAAAGAGATCATGAAACTTCTTCGAGGTCATCGTCAGACCTTGGCAATAGTTGAAGTAGCTCATATCCATGTGAAAGGAGCCATCTTCTTTAAGGTCCAGGAGATGCTCGAATATTTTGTCCTTGTAGATCGGATGGCCATACGGCGCCAGCCCCATGACCTTGTACTCACCACTGTTGACTCGAAAGCCGGTGTAGTAGGTGAATGCGGAGTAGAGCAGGCCAAGCGAATGGGGAAAACGAATTTCATCGATCAACTCGATCTTGTTGCCGCGACCGACGCCAAAACAAGTGGTCGACCACTCACCAACACCATCGAGGGTGAGAATGGCCGCTTCGTCAAACGGCGACGGGAAAAAGGCGCTGGCGGCGTGAGATTCGTGGTGGTCGGTGAAAACGTAGCGGCCCGAATAGCGGCCGTGCAGTCCACGGTTCATTTCTTGGGGCAAATGAAGTTTCTGCTTCAACCACAGTGGTATGGCCTGTCGGAATGAGCGATAACCGGCAGGTGTGACTGCCAGATACGTCTCGAGCAGACGCTCGAACTTTGTCAAAGGCTTGTCGTAAAAGCCAACGTAATCCAGTTGTTCCGGTGTTATGCCTGCTTCCCCAAGGCAGTAGTCAACGGCGTTCTGTGGGAAGTCAAAGTCATGTTTCTTGCGTGTGAATCGCTCTTCCTGCGCTGCTGCGATGATCTCTCCGTCGACGACGAGCGCCGCCGCGGAGTCGTGATAGAAGGCTGAAATTCCGAGTATGGCCGTCATGTGGATCTCTTGTGTGCCCAGGTACAGCGAAACACGTGCCCCGAACAGGCTCACGGAACAGGCTTACGGCACCATGGCGAAAGCCCCGAGAGGCCCTGATAAAACCCGCCACTCCACTGTAAACCGCCTGGGAAACAGTCCGTTGCAACGAATGGCCAGAAGTTGCATCCTTGTCTCTTAGTTTAGCTTGCCTGTTGGAAAAGGTCAGCCACGAAAGTAATCGCCAGAGAGGCTTTGCGAAGGAAATATCAATCGAATTTTGTAAAAACGACCGACCCTTCGTCGGTTACGTCATCATAGTTTGACAATGCAACCTGTGGTGAAACTCGCTAGACGTTACCCCAGGACAACCCACGCCATCAGGCTCGCGCGAGTTTGACGTACTCTCGGCCACACGCCGATTAACGGCCAGATGTGTCAGGAAGGCTTCGACCTCCCTCTGGCCCATTTGCGACGGATGTTGCCATCCGCCCGTCCGATCGCGGTGGAACCGCACAAACTGCTCGACCCATCGAACGTAGACGGCCATCGTTTTTGAGGCAAGATGCCGCACCTTGCAGGCCGCACGGTATTGATCCAAGAGCTTCATGGATACTGATTGTATGTCAGTATCTCCATTTACAACCGATTGAGGTTTGCTTTGTTTATTAGCGTGCCCAACGGCAACCTAAACTCTTGTGATACAAAGAGTTTCACCGCACACACCGGGTCGAGTACAATTCTGGATATCTGGACCCGTGCATTGAGATAATCACAAGTTAGGCGGCATTCGATGCCTCTGCCGGAGACGATCGTCGACGACCTCAGGGAACTCCTCGATGCCCTTGCCAGTCGCGGATTTCAGCCCGAGCACTCCGAATCAGGGTCCATGCACAGCTACCTCGTGAGATTCTCGGGGCCTGTTCCCCTTGAGATCGTGTGCGATCGATCGCAGTTCTTTGTCCAAGGCGAAGGTGCCCAACTCGAACTGTATGGGCTGTGGAGAGCGTTCGACGATTCGGGCGAGTTCAGCGACCACGTGCTCTCCTACCTCGACCAAGAGCGCCGGGCCACGTAGCTGCGCCTTGAATACCGCCTAACAAGGCGTTGCAGCGGACCATCAACAGCCCGGTTCGATTGACCTTGATTGCCCTCTGGCGGCATAATGTGTCGGCAGGGTCGGGTCCGGTCAGCGCTGTTGCTGGCCGCTGAACACCGATCCGTTAGCTATTTCTTTGGAAAGGGCAACCAGAGGTTAGTAGGCTATGGAAACTCTCGTTCAATATTTGCGTGACGAAGCGACTCTTTGGGGGCCGCGAGTAATCGGGGTTGTAGTGATTTTCGTCGTTTTCTTTATCCTTGCGAAAGTAATAAAAAGAACAATCACTCGTGCCGCTGAGCGATTGAAATTTGATGGTAATCTGACTTCGCTACTTGCTCGTACAAGCAGTATTGCACTTATGATCTTTGGCTTTGTTACTGCGCTCGGAACGTTAGGTATCAATGTATCCGCGCTAGTGGCCGGTCTGGGGTTGACGGGATTTGCACTTGGCTTCGCTATGAAAGATACTATTTCCAATCTTCTCTCTGGCGTCCTCATATTGCTATATCGACCATTCGACGTAGGAAACCGTATCAAGATATCGGGTTACGAGGGCATTGTTATTTCTATTGACCTACGATACACGGAGCTTGATTCCGAGAAGAATAAGGTACTCATTCCGAATTCAAAATTATTCACGGATCCAATCACTGTTCTTCAGTAGCGGGCAATCGGTAATTTTGTGA
>Ga0310121_10002955_pt1 | contig 15856 bp, 9 predicted proteins | sample CB27_Tmax_986_MG_FD_203504 | JGI IMG/M metagenome (GOLD analysis project Ga0310121, IMG submission 203504) | Marine microbial communities from Western Arctic Ocean, Canada - CB27_Tmax_986 | ecosystem: Environmental > Aquatic > Marine > Oceanic | place: Canada: Western Arctic Ocean | collected...
TCGAATTTGCAGCCATGCCCCCGATCATGTCTAGTATGCTAGACATTTACAAGGTCAAATAAAAAGGGATCCCGCGGCTCTTCCTCATATTTTTGTCCTGCACCCCCCTTGGTGGCAGGAAGAATCAATTTTCCACCCTTCCGGAGAAGGAGAGAAAGCGCGAATTGTGAGATCAACTTGAAACTTCAAATCTTAACCTTGAAACTCTCGCTGTGAACCGCCATCCCAGCAAGGGCGATCGGCATTTCCGGTTCGTCCCGCCTCGACCCAGCCGCTTTTGGATCTGGGTGATGAGCTTTTACCGCAGGCGGCTCATCCTGCGGACTCACAATGTCTCGGAGTATGCCTACGAGGAACTAGATCGGCTGCGAAACTTGCTGGGCACCGAGGCGCGCCTCCTGATCGCGCCGAATCATCCCGACAATGCGGACGGATTGACGCTCTTCGAACTGGCGGATGAACTGGGCACGATGTTCTGTTACATGGCGACGCACGAACTCTTCGAGGGGTCGTATGGCTTGCGCTACATGGTGTTTCCACGCTGCGGGATCTTTCCGATCGAGCGCGACGGGGCGGCTCTCTCGGCGTTGAAGGCGGCGAAGGATGTCCTGGTGCGGATGAAGTATCCGCTGGTGGTCTACCCGGAGGGAGAGATCTACCATACCAATGACCGGCTCACCCCGCTGCGGGAGGGCACCGCTGCGATGGCGCTGACCGCCCAGAAGGCGCTCAAGGATGAGGCGCCGGTTTACATCGTGCCGGTGGCCCTGAAATACCGCTACCGCGATCCGCAGGAGGCGATCGAGGGGCTGATCCGGCAACTCGACCGTCTCGAACAGCGCCTGACCTGGTCGAATCACCGTGAGGAATCGATGCCGCGGCGCGTCTACCGGTTTGCGAGCGGAGTGCTGGCCCTGAAGGAGGTCGAGTTTCTCGGCTCGACCCGTTCCGGGACGGTGCCGCAACGGGTGGCCTACCTGCGGGACCGGCTTCTGGCGCGCGTGGAAAAGCGCCGGCTCGGCGAGATCGGAAGCGACGATCTGCCGGACCGGGTCAGCGCCGTGAACCGCCACCTTCTCGACTTGTTGAAGGATGAGGAACTCGCGGACAGCGAGCGGGCCGCGTGCCGGCGCGATCTCAACATTCTCTTCACGGTGGTGCAGCTCTTCAGCTACCCCGGCGACTACATTCACGAGTGGCCGACGGTGGAACGCATCGCGGAGACCCTTATCAAGTTCGAGCAGGACCTGGCGGGAGGTGGTTACGTCACCCCGGTGAGCGATCGCCGCCTGACGTTCCGGATCGGGGAGCCGATCGACATGCGAGATTACCTCGGCGAGAAGTCGCGCACGGCGGCCGCGATGTGCACCGAGGAGTTGTCCAAGCGCCTGCAGGGGGCCCTCGATGAACTGGGAACTGGCACTCACATCAAGGATCTGAAATCCTGAAGTCATGGTCGCGAGCCGCGAAGTCCCCGTCGAAGTCATGTCACCCGAGCGTCCTCCGCTCGACCGGCCGGGCTGCGGATTGTTGCTGACCATGGTGGCGGCGGCCTGGGCGGTGGAATTGTTCGACTTCTTTCTCCCCGGCGATCTCGACAGCTGGGGGATCCGGCCCCGCCAGCTGAGCGGGCTACCCGGCGTGCTCCTTTCCCCGTGGCTGCACGGGGGCTGGGGACACCTCATCGCCAACACCCTGACGTTCCTGGGGCTCGGATTCGTGGTCCTCCTGGCGGAAGGGCGCCGCTTCATCAACACCACCCTGATCCTGGTGGTGGTGAGCGGGCTGGGGACCTGGCTGATCGGCCGCAACGCGATCCACATCGGCGCGAGCGGGCTGATCTACGGCTACTTCGGCTACATCATGGGACGCGCCATCTGGGAACGCCGGCCTGCCTGGATCGTCATCGGAATGGTGGTGGGCGTGATTTACGGGGGAATGATCTGGGGCATTCTGCCGACCCGCAGTTTCGTTTCGTGGGAAGCCCACCTGGCCGGACTGGTGGCGGGGGTATGGCTGGGGAGGGCGCACGCAGCGGAGGGACCTTAGCGTTCAGTGGGGCCTTCTGCGACATTGCGGACGAGCCGTCGGCGCTTCCAGTTGTCGCTAATCTTCGAAGATCGCTTCCACCACGAAGAAGTCACTCATCATGGCGGGATTGCGGGGGATGACGAAGCGGCTGGCGCCGGGCCGGGGGACGTCGATGAAGCGCGGCACGGGGACCTGCGGCCAATCCGGTGGGATGGCGCCCTGGAGGGTGGGGTTGGAGCGCAGGATGTAGCCGTCGACGGGGACGTTGTTGCGGTCCTCGAAGTCGAGGAAGAAGTTTCCGGACGGGTCGATGCCGGTGTCGAAGATGCGGAGGTCGGGAGCCGGGTGGCGCATTTGGGAGACGGTATGCAGACTGAGAAGGACGTCACAGTCGACGATCTGGCCGGCCGCCAGGTTGGCGAGGTTCAAGCACATCGCGCCGCTCACCCAGCGCTCTTCGGGGGGATCGAAGAAGTCGAGGTTGTTGAGATTGGCGGCCTCGACGGAGAGATGGACGCCGACACTTGGCTTGCCGACCCGGTGATCGTCGACGCCCTCTCGGCCAAAGTAGCCGACTTCGTAGGAGCCGGGTTGCTTCGCCAAATGCATCGTGATTGTATCGGTGTGCTCGTAGACGGCCCCGGTGAGGCGGTGGAAGCTGAAGTCGGTTCCGATCTGGGTATTGTCGAAGCGATAATCGGCGGCCGGGCCGCCGTAGTTGCGGTTGTCGTAGAGGGAGGTGCCGGAGTCGAGGCCGTGGAGAAACTGGTAGAATTTCAGGTTGGTGAGCGGACCGCCGGAGATGTTCTTGATGGAGTAGGTCTGCTGGAAGTAGTAGCGGCTGCTGAGGGTGCTGAAGCCCGCTCCTCCCACGCTGGCGCGGGTGCCGCCCTGCCGGATACCGGTGACGCTGTCGCGCATCTGGTAGGTCATGGTGATTTCGACGTCGGCATTGCGGATGATGGAGCGGTAGATGAAGAAGCCGTCCGCATTGGGAGTCGCGGACGGGATATTGACGGTTTCGATCACGATGAAGTTGGAATTGGATTGCCAGCAGGGGAAGGCCCACTCTTTCCGCAACCAGATGGGTCCGGCCGGATTCGTCCCCCCCGAATAGCAGATCGCGGCGGCCCATTCGCCGGAGAGGTATTCGCGATTTTCAAATCCGGGTCGCTGGTCGAGGACGAGATCCGAATAGCCATCGTCGGTGGCGACGAAGGTCCAGTGCTGGTTGACGATCGCGATGCCGGCGGCGGAGTCGAGGGCGGGCGCCCTGGGGGCGAGGAGGACGATTGCCGGCACGAGGAAGAAGAACCGGCGAATGCCGCGAGGGAGAGGAATGAAGGGGTGTCTTTTGTAGTTCATGGCCGTGGTGGCTGGACGATTAATGCCAGCCTATGCCCAGAAGGGCACGGGGGGCAAGGCGGCATTGACGGCTTGCGGCCGGGGCCGGGGCCGAAGCGGGAAGCGCGGAGGCGGAAGAAGTGGACTGTGGCCTTGAAATTCGGGGGAGAGGGCGCGAGTAAGGGTCATTGTGAAACGCAAGATCCTCAATTTTTCCGCAATCCTCCTCGCCCCCTTTTCCCTCTCGGCTCAGCAGGATGTGAAGCTCTTCAATGGAAAGGATCTTGCCGGGTGGGAGGGCGATCCGCGCTTGTGGTCCGTGCAGGACGGTGTGCTGGTGGGAGAAACGAACGGGACGGACAAGAAAGTCGGGGCGAATACGTTTCTTATCTGGACCGGTGGGGAACTTGAGGACTTCGATCTGGTGATAACGGCCCGCGTGACGGGCGGGAACAATTCGGGAATCCAGTACCGGGCCAAGGTGCTGGACAAGGCGACGTGGTTGGTGGGCGGCTACCAGATGGACATGCATCCCAAGCAGGACTACCTGGCGATGCTTTACGAGGAGCGGGGGCGGGGGATCCAGTGCCTGCGCGGCCAAAAAGTGGTCCTCGAGAAGGGCGCCAAGCCGAAGGAGACCGGCAAGCTCCCCCTGCCGGAAGTGGATCTCGCCAAGTTCAACGAGTTCACGATTTCGGCGCGGGGGAACGTGGTGCAGCACCACGTGAACGGCCAGCTCGCGGCGGAGATCACGGACAACGACGCGGAGAAGCGCTCCCTGAAGGGCATCCTCGCGCTGCAATTGCACGCGGGCGGGCCGATGAAGTTGGAGGTGAAGGACGTGACGCTGCGCCGGGTGAAGAAGGCGGCCAAGCCCGGTAAGGCAGCCGGGAAAAAAAGCAAGCCGGCACCCTCCTGGGTGTGGAAGAAAGGGGGCGCAACCGACGAGGCGATATTTTTCCGGAAGATCTTTGAGATCGCGGAAAACGACCAGGCCGCGGTTCTCACCGTGACTTGCGACAACAAGTTCCGTGCCTGGATCAACGGGCGGCTAGTGGGGGTGGGGGCGGATTGGAGCAACCCGCAGAAGTTCGAGATCCGGAAGGACGTGATGAAGGGAAAGAACGTCATCGCGATCCTGGGAGAGAACGAGGGGAGCATTGGCGGGCTGGTAGCTTCGCTGGAACTCAAGCTGCAGAGCGGGAAGGAGGAGCAGGTGATCACAGACGGATCGTGGAAGTGGTCCAAAGCGGAGGCCCCCGGATGGCAAAAGGCGGACTTTGACGATGCAAACTGGCAGCCGGTGGCGGTCCTTGGGAAGATGGGGGTGGGTCCCTGGGGCTCGTTGTTTGGAGACGTGCCGGGAGCGCCGGGAGAACCGCAGGCACCGCAGGACGCCACCGAACAATTCAAGGTGGCCGCGGATTTCAAACTCGAGAAGCTCTACACGGTGCCCAAGGCGCAGGGCTCCTGGGTCTCGATGGCGGTGCGTCCGGATGGGCGGCTCATCGTGGGCGACCAGTACGGCGGGCTCTACCGGATCCAGCCGCCGGCGCTGGGCGATGAGAATGCCGTGACGGAAGCGGAGCCGCTCAATCTCGAGATCGGCGGAGCGCACGGGTTGCTGTGGCATCGCGGGGCGCTCTACGTGACCGTCAACGAAGGAGGGCGGGGAGGGAAGAAGCACGGGATCTACCGGGTGACCGACTCGACCGGGGACGGAGAACTCGACAAGATCGAGGCGCTGAAGGAGGTGAGCGGGGGCGGCGAGCACGGGCTGCACTCGATGGTGCCTTCGCCCGACGGCGAGTGGATCTATTTCATATGCGGCAACCACACGCATCCGCCAGAGATGGACAAGTATTGGATGCCCAGGAACTGGGCCGAGGACCACCTCCTCAAGCGTAATCCGGACGGAAACGGTCACGCCGCGGGCACGATGGCCCCCGGAGGCACGATCTGGCGCTTCAAGCCGGACGGGTCGCGCTGGGAGATGGTGAGCAACGGGTTTCGGAATCCCTTCGACCTCGCCTTCAACGAGCACGGCGACCTCTTTTCCTACGACGCGGACATGGAGTGGGATCTCGGGATGCCGTGGTACCGGCCGACCCGCATGTGCCATGTGGTGCCCGGAGCGGAGTGGGGCTGGCGCAACGGAACCGGCAAGTGGCCGCACTACTACGAGGACAGTCTGCCGCCGGTTGTGAACATCGGTCCGGGCTCGCCGACGGGAGTGCTCTCCGGCCTGGACGGGAAGTTTCCCGCCAGGTACCAGAAAGCGATCTATCTCTTCGACTGGACCTTTGCGACGATCCACGCCGTTCACCTCGAGCAGGACGGCTCGACCTACAAGGGGATCAAGGAGGATTTCGTGGCCGGTCCCGGACTGCCTCTCACCGATGCGGAGTTCGGGAAGGACGGCGCAATGTACTTCATGACGGGAGGACGGAGGACAGCCTCGGCATTGTGGCGCGTGACCTACACCGGAAGCGAAAGCACCGCACCGGTGAAGCGCGACTCGGATGGCTCGCCGCTGCCGGAACTGGTAGACGAGTTGAGCAAGGCTCCCCACGAGGAAGTGGTGAAGAAGATGGGCTCCGGAGACCGTTTCGTGCGCTTCCTGGCGCGCCTCGAGGCGGAACGTAGGCCGATGAGCGAGCTGGTGAAGGCCCCGCGAGGCGGCGGCAATCCGTGGCAACTCATCGACGGCGCCATCGCGCTGGCCCGGCAAGGCGCAAAGACGGATCGAGGGGAAGCGCTGGCTTGGCTTTCGAGCCTGAAGTGGAACGATCTCGACAAGGCGCAGAAGCTCGGTTTGCTGCGCGCCTATGCGCTGGTATTTTCGCGGACGGGAGCGCCGAACGAAGCGGAGTGGAAGGCGGCGGTAGGAGCCCTCGATGCGGCGTATCCCGCGGGCGACGGCGAACTCGATGCGGAACTTTGCCGGGTGCTCTGTTACCTGCAGGCGCCGGAAGTGGTGGACCGCACCCTGAAGCTGATGGCGGCGCGGAAGGACACGACCTGGCCGGACTGGGCGGAACTGGCGGCCCGCAACTCGGGCTATGGCCGAGCCGTGCTGGGCATGCTGCGCAACACGCCTCCGGCCCAGGACATTCACTACGCGTTTTGCCTGCGGGGCGTGAAGGGCCCGTGGACGGAGGGACAACGGCAGCAGATCATGCAGTGGTATGCGGCGGTGCGTTCCAAGACGGGGGGGAGCAGCTACCTCAAGTTTATCGCGCGCATGCAGAACGACATGCTCGAGAACGCCACCACGGAAGAGCGCGATATGATAGCAAAGTGGAAGCTGACCACACCCCGGAACCCCTTCGAGGGGTTGCCCTCGCCGCAGGGGCCGGGGCGGACTTGGACGGTGGCGGACGTCGTGAAACTCGGACAAGGCGAGCTCTCCAAGGCCGACCACGAAAACGGGGAAAAGATGTTCCGGGCCACCCTGTGTGCAGCCTGTCACCGCCTCAATGGCGAAGGCGGATCGGCCGGACCCGATCTCACCGCGGTGGGGGGACGATTTTCGATATCAGACATTGCCGATGCCCTCCTGCACCCCAACAAGGTGGTGTCCGACCAGTACCAGTTCGACGTGATTTCCAGGAAGGACGGTTCGTCGGTCTGGGGCCGGGTGATCGAAGAGAAGGACGATGTGCTGATCGTGGCCACCAGCGCCTACGATTATACGCAGAGCCAGGAAATTCCGCGGTCAGAGGTCAAGAATATCGAACCATCTGCCGTTTCTCCCATGCCGGCGGGACTGATCAATAGCCTGAACGAACGGGAACTGCTCGATTTGCTGGGATACCTCCTCAAAAAGTAGCGGCAGCCACGAGCAATTCTGCTGGACACCCTGCCGGGGCTCTCCTTGCATGGCCGGCATGAAATCGGCAACACAACTGGTTCTCGGATTAGCCAGCGCGGCATGTGTCGCTCTGGTGAGCTGCGGGGGCAAGAAAAACGAGAAGGGGCAGCAGGCCGGGAAGTTCTTCATCCTCGACGAGGTTCAGACCGACGGCGGCGAGCGGTCCAAGGCCAAGAAGAACGCGGAAAACACGTTGGTCAAGTATTCCGACATCGATGGGATGATCGGGCTCTGGGCCTACAATGCCCCCCAATGTCTCGAAGCTCTCAAGGATGCGGATAAGCTGGGAAAGGTGAAGGTGTTCTCTTTCGACGAGGACCCCGCCACTCTGGAGGCCATCAAGGCTGGAAATTGTGAGGGAACCGTTGTGCAAAACCCCTTCCAATTCGGCTACCAGGCCATGAAATTCCTGAAGGAGATCGCGGATGGAAAGACTCCCGAGGTCCCCGAAAACAAAGAGGTGTCCATCCCGGCGCGGACGATCACGAAAGAGAATGTGGAGCCGTTCCAGGCCGAGTTGGCCGCCAACCTCGCTGCCGGAGAAGCAGGGAAGAAAGCTCCGAAAAAAGAAGGTGTTCCGAAATTCGCCTTCATCACGAACGTGGCGGACCCGTTTTGGAGCCACGCCCAGGCTGGATGCTACGCCGCCGAGAAGGATTTCGAAATCGCGGCGGACTTTCAGATGAACACCGGGGATGAAGCCGGACAGAAGAAAATCGTCGAAAACGTCCTGAGCAAGGGCGACTACAAGGGCATAGCGATCAGTGTTCTAAATCCCGAGAACCAGACTGGAATGATCAACGAGGCCGCGGCCAAGCTGCCCTTGATTACCCACGATAGCGATGCTCCCGACTCTGATCGGCTCTTTTATCTGGGAACCAACAATTACGATGCCGGGCGCATGCTGGGCAAGCTCGTCAAGAAGAGCATGCCGGAGGGCGGCAAAATCATGATTTACGTGGGCAAGATCGACCAGCTGAACGCCCAGCAGCGCCGCGATGGTCTGATCGACGAGCTCAAGGCCGAGTAACAGGTGGCGACGGATCCCGATTCCCCGCCATTCTTGGAAGCTTGCGATATCAGCAAGCGGTTCGGTGGCGTCCGTGCCCTGGAGGGCGTGAGTGCGGCCTTCGCCGCCGGGGAAGTGGTGGCCGTGATGGGGGAAAATGGCGCAGGGAAGAGCACCTTGATGAAGTGTCTCGCAGGAGTCCATCAACCCAACGAGGGCGAGGTCCGCATCGGCGGCGCTGCGGTGCGTATTCCGGACGTGCGCGCTGCGGAGAAGCTCGGGATCGCTTTCATCCACCAGGAGTTGAACCTCGCCGAGAATCTTGACATTGGCGCAAACGTTTTCCTGGGCCGCGAGCCCCGCTCCTTCGGGCCCTTCTTCGATCGACGTGTGATTCGACAAAAGACTGCCAAATTACTCGCGGAACTGGAACTTGACGTCTCACCCGAAATGCCTGTCCGCGATCTTTCGATTGGTCACCGGCAAATGGTTGAGATCGCCAAGGCGCTTTCGCAAGAAGCGCGCGTCCTGATCATGGACGAGCCGACGAGTTCCCTTTCTCTGCACGAGGCGAGGGTTTTGTTCCGGTTGGTTCGGAAATTGCGCGACGATGGAATGTGTGTCGTATTCATTTCGCACCGCATGGGGGAGGTAGAAGAAATCGCGGATCGGGTCATAGTTCTGAAAGACGGAAAGAATAGCGGAGAATTGGGGAAAGACGAGATCGAGCATGACCGGATCGTCTCCCTGATGGTGGGCCGCGAACTCACCCGGCACGAAAAGTCGTCCGGCGAGACGGGAGAGATTCTCCTGGGCGTGGAGGAGCTGCGCGTGGCGCGTTTTCCCGACATCCCGGTCTCATTCGAGCTCCGGGCCGGCGAGGTGGTTGGAATGGCCGGCTTGGTGGGAGCGGGCCGGACCGAGGTGGCGCGAGCCCTCTTTGGAATCGATCGGCCGATCTCCGGGACGGTCAGGGTGGACGGGACGGTCGTCCATATCCGCCATCCCCGCGATGCGGTGGAGGTTGGGCTGGCACTGGTTCCCGAGGATCGCAAGGCGCAGGGCGCGATTCTGAACATGGCTCTGCGAGACAACGTCGCGATGGTGGGATTGAACCGCTGGCAACGATGCGGCTTCGTCCGTGACCACCTTGTTGACCAGCAAGCAGAGCGCGCCCGGGATTCCCTCAAGATTCTGACTCCGGACACTCGGCAGGTGGTGGCGATGCTTTCGGGAGGTAATCAGCAAAAGGTGGTGCTGGCAAAGTGGATGCCCCTCAATCCGCGGATTTTTCTGCTCGACGAACCGACCCGGGGAATTGATGTGGGCTCAAAGGGCGAGATCTACGAAGTCATCGATAAAATGACCGCGGAGGGTGCGGCAGTGCTCGCCATTTCGAGCGAGCTGGAAGAGATTTTACGCATCTCGGACCGGGTGCTGGTAATGCACGAGGGGCGTATCGCAGGTAACGTAGCTCGAAACAGCGAAGCATTCACGGAAGAAGGAATCATGCAACTTGCCACAGGAGGAAAATGACGGAGCGCTTCAGCCGGGCTATCCGGGACAATCCGAAAATATTCGTGATCGTGGGGCTCCTTGGAGTGCTTTTTCTGGTCACCAGTCTTCTCGATCCGTCATTCCGGCATCCGGGGAACCTGAGCAATACGATGCGGTGGGTCGGCCTCTTCGGAATTATCTCCATTGGGGTGTCTTTTGTAATCATCACGGGTGGAATTGATCTCTCGATAGGATCCCTCATCGCGCTCTCCGGGGTTTTATTGCCGATGCTCCTGGTGCAGGGGGATCCGATCTTTGGTGAAACCTGGATGGTCCCCGGCGCATTCGCGGTGGTCCTCGGAATCGCGGCCTTGATCGGCCTCTTTCACGGTCTCATGGTGACGAAAATCGGGATCCAACCGTTCCTCGTCACCCTATGCGGGCTCTTCATATATCGTGGTCTGGCGCGGGCGGCCGGGAGCGACCAAACGCAGGGGTTCGGAGGAGGAGATGATTTCGATTGGCTGAAGGACCTCCTCGTGAAACACAAGGTATTCGACCTGGTCCCGATGTCCTTTTTGGTGCTGATCATTGTGGGAATCCTCGCCGCCATTCTTCTCAACAAGACCGTCTACGGACGCTATCTACTCGCGATTGGGCACAACGAAGAGGCTGCCAAGTTCAGCGGAATCAAGACCGACCGCATCAAGATTGTTGCCTACGTGATCTGTTCGACGCTTGCCGGGCTTGGCGGATGCCTCTTCACGCTCGATACGAACGGGGCCACGCCCAATTCGTATGGGAGTTTCTTCGAACTCTACGCCATCGCCGGTGCGGTCCTCGGGGGCTGTAGTTTGCGGGGCGGGGAAGGAGCGATCTTCGGAGTGATCTGCGGAACGGCCCTGGTTCAGGTTTCCGAGAGCGCGGTGTTCTTTCTGGGCGTGGAAGAAGTCTGGAAGATGGCAGTGATCGGGACCTTCATCCTGGTGGGAGTTGTTGCGGACGAGTTGTTCCGGGTATGGAACGACAAGAGGCGACGGTTGGGATAGTGTACAGTATTCAGTGTACAGTATGCAGACCGTTAATTTCCCGTCTGTACACTGAACACTGATTACCACGGCGTCATTCCGCCGTTTACGTGGAGGGTTTGGCCGGTGATGAAGGAGGCCTCTTCGGAGGCGAAGAAGCGGACAGCATGGCCGACGTCATCAGGAGTTCCCCAGCGGCCGACCGGGATCTGGGCGAAGTAGGCGTCTTTCAATTCCTGGGGATCGCCCACGTGACGCTCGACCGGGATCCAGCCGGGGGCGACCATGTTGACAGTGATTCCGAAGGGGGCCAGCTCGCGGGCCATGGAGCGTGACCAGCCGATTTGTCCACCCTTGGCAGCGACATAGGCCGAGAAGTTGGGGACGGAAGCGGAAAAAACCTCGCTGGTGATGTTCACGATGCGCCCCCACTTCTGCTCCTTCATGCCGGGGAGGGTGGCCTGCGCGAGGAGAAAGGGGCTCTTGATGAAAAAGTCGTACATCTCCTGGTAAAAGGCCTCATCGTACTCCTCGATCGGTTTCTGGGGCTGGGGGCCAGTGGCATTTGGGACCAAGATATCGATCGGTCCTAGCTTGTCACCGACCTCCGAGACGAGAGTGTTGACGTCGGCGGCCCTGGAGACATCGGCGCCGATGGCGAGAGCCGAACCGCCGCCGGCCGTGATTTCATCGGCGAGCTCCTGGGCGCGGGCGACGTTGTTGAAGGCGTTCACCACCACCTTGGCGCCGGCCGAGGCCAGGTGTCTCACCACCGCGGCTCCGAGGCCCTTGCTGCTGCCGGTGACGAGGGCGACGTGCCCGTCGAGGGAGTGGGACATGGCAATTGGTTATTCGTGAATGGTGATGGGGAGCACCTTAGAAGGCGAGGATTGGTTGGCGAGAGGAGAATTGGTCCGGGCGGCGAGAAGCCACCGGAACGGCCTGCGGTAAAATGCCGCAGCTACGTGATGGCCGAGATGCTCCAGGGCACGAATTCGTGGTCGCCGAACCCCTGGGCTTCCGACTTGGTCGGACTGCCGCTCGCGACCTCGAAGATCCGGGCGAGAATGCGGTCGGCGACCACTTCGTGGGATTCGGTCCCGTCTGCGATGGTTCCGGCGTTGATGTCCATATCCTCTTCCATGCGGTGAAACATGGCGGAGTTGCTGGCGATCTTGAGGGAAGGGCAGGGTTTGTTTCCGTAGACCGATCCCCGTCCGGTGGTGAAGCAGACCAGGTTGGCACCGGAGGCGACTTCGCCTGTGATGGACATGGGATCGTACCCGGGGCTGTCCATGAAGTGGAGTCCCGGGCCGGCAACCGGCTCGGCATAGCGGAGGACCGACATGAGAGTGGAGGTGCCGCCCTTGCTGATGGCACCGAGCGACTTTTCGAGAATGGTGGTGAGGCCGCCTGCCTTGTTTCCGGGTGCCGGGTTGTTGCTGATATTGCCATCGAGCTTGGCGGCGTAGTCCTCCCACCAGCGGATCCTCTCCAGGAGATTTTCGCCAACCTGGCGGGTGGCGGCCCGGCGGGTGAGGAGGTGCTCGGCGCCGTACACTTCGGGCGTTTCGGCGAGGATGGCGGACCCACCGCGCTGGACCAGCTTGTCAACCGCGAGACCGAGGGCCGGGTTGGCGGTGATGCCGGAGTAGCCGTCGGAACCACCGCACTGGAGCGCCACGACCAACTCGCTGACCGAAATCGGTTCGCGCCTGGCCTGATTGGCGAGCGGCAGGATCTCGTTGTGGAGCTTGTCGAGACAGGCCTCAATGGTGCGGCGCGTGCCGCCATTGTGCTGAATAGTGGTGAAGTGCAGGCTGCCCTCCGGCGGTTTGCCGAAGGTCTCGATCATCATCGGGATCTGGTTGGCCTCGCAACCCAGACCCACCATCATGGCAGCCCCGAAATTCGGATGTCGGGCGTGACCCCAGATGGTGCGTTGCAGCATTCTAAATCCCTCATTGACGGTGCTGACAGCGCAACCGACCCCGTGCGTAATGGCCACCACGCCATCGACGTTTGGATAGTCGTCCAGGACGGCGCGCTTCTCGACTTCGCGCGCGATGAGGGAAGCGACGGTGGCGGAGCAATTTACGGACGAAACGATGCCGACGTAGTTGCGCGTGCCGACTTTCCCATCGCCCCTCCGGTAACCGAGGAAGGTTTCGCGCTCCTCTTCGGGGATCAGCTCGGTGGACCGCGCGTCTTCCGAAAAGGCGTAATCGTTGCTGTGTGGCGACATGTCCAGGTTGTGCTCGTGCACATGTGCACCGGGAGCGATGTCCGCCGTGGCCCGGCCAATCACCTGGCCGAACTTCAGGACGCTCTCACCGGCCGCGATTTTTGCGATCGCCATTTTGTGACCGCTGGGAATGAGCTGGGTGGGGAGTATCGGGCAGTTTTCGACGGTTTCGCCGGTGGCAAGGTTTGCGCCTGCCACGGCGACATTGTCCGTCGGGTGGAGCTGGAAGACCTGGTTTTTTGCCATGAGAGGATCATGCTACGATCGGGCTTGGTGCTTGGAAAGCACCTCCACAATTACTTCAGCGACTTGATATAGAGGATGAGGGCCTCGATCTGGTCGTCGCGGAGAACGCCGAGGTAGGAGGGCATTCCCACACCAGTCTTCCCGGTCTCGAATCCCTTGGTCACCCTGCGGGCTGGGTCGAGGATCGACTCGCGGAGGTAGACCTCGGCGGCCTTCTCGACGAAAGTGCCGTCGGTGAACTGGCGCGTCGATCCGTAGAGGCCTTTCCAGGCGGGGCCGACCACGAGGTCCGGTTCTTCGGCGACTTTCTTGGATCCGTCCGTGCTGTGGCAGGCCACGCAGCCGTAGGTGGAGGCGACCTTCCGGCCCTCCTCGGCGGAGGGAGCCGGCGGCTCGAGGCCGTCCACGCTCTGCCGGGGGGTGAGTTCCACCGCGGTCTCCTCGAAGCCGAGGTTGGTGAGGTTGACGGGGTGGAGTTCGTGGACGGTGAGGTAGGCCGTGTCGATTCGATTCCCGGAAAGGCGGTAGCTGACTCGCAGGCTGTGCACCGGTTTCATGCCCGGGATTCCGAGGAAGACCGACTGGTGGTCTTCGGAGACATACACGCAGGACACCGCGAGAGATTCCTGGCCGGGCTCGCCGTTCGGCTTGTAGTGCCCGGATCCGTAATTGTTGGTGCGCTTGTAGTTCCAGCGATCGACCGTGTAACTGGAGAGCCTGGTGGCGAGGGTGAGCTCGAGTTCGTGGTCGAAGCGCAGCAGCACGCCTTCTGCGAATGAGCGGACCTCGCGCGGAATCCAGGAGGGCAGTCCGGTGGGCCGCACGCGATAGAGCCCCTGGACCTTTTTGCCGACCGTTCCCCAGAGATTGAGGCCGCCGACGTAAAGAAATCCGTCCCTCGGGTTGACCCGGCCGCCGAGAAGACCGGTAGGGAAATCCTGGAGAATCGGAACGACGGCCCCCTGCTTCCGGTTCTCCTCGAGATATACTTTGAAGAGAGCGGGGCGGTTGTAGCCGATGTGGATGAGGGAGTCGTTGAGCGGCCCCATCTTCGAGTCGCGCAGCCACACCTGGCGTGCACCGGACTGGTTGACGAAGTGGGGAATCCAGAGTGGTGATTTCGCGATGGTTTTGGAGCGATTGGCGTCCGCCCCCAGGCGGATAGGTTGGAAACCGTAGTAGTGGCCCGGTTTGATGACATTGATCGGCGTGGCGGGTATCCAGTGACCCTGCTGGTCGCTGGCGGTGAGGAGACCGGTCCTGGGATCGACTCCGAGAAAGGGCTGCCGCAGCCCGGTGGCGACCACCTTTAGCTCCTGGCCATCGGCCGAAATTTCGAGAACCGATCCGTTGTATTTGCCACGCGTGGATTCAACCTGGCCTCCCTTGGCGAGGTAGTAGCCCCCGCCTGGTTTGAGCTCAAAGCCCATCGCAAACTCGCGCGTCTCCGCGGTCTGAGCGGCCAGGCTGGAGAGGTTTTCGTAGAAATCGGCTTCGCCATTGCCGTCGCGGTCCACCAGCCGGACCAGTCCATTGCGATCGAAGACCACGATCTGCCCATCGACGATGCGCAGGCCCATCGGTTCGTGGAGACCGGAGGCGAACCGGCGCCATGCAATTCTCTCCCGGCCGTGCTCAACGCCGTCCGCGATCCAGACATCGCCGTCGAAAGTGGCCACGGCGAGCCGGCCGTCGCGGAAGAAATCGAAATCGGAGGGGCGGATGTTGCGTTTCCACGGATTGGGGAGGGGCAGGGGGATATTCTCCGAAACGAAGGGAACGGCCGCTGCGGGCGACAGCTCGGAGCGGGCCTGAACCTCGGCGATCCAGAGGCGCTTGATTGGTTCGCCGGCCGGCTCGTCGGCCGGGAGAGGCTCGCGGGTGACGGTGGCCCGGTCTGGCCGCGGCCCGAGGGCGATCGTGACGGAAACTCGTTGCGGCTCACGAGACGCATCGATGGTCACAGAGTCCGAGATGGAAACGGCGAGGGCGAGAGGTTCGTCATGAGGAGCGATCACGAATTTGCGAAAGAGGACCGGCGCGGTCTTGGTTGAAATCAGTTCAAGGCGCTCCTCGATACGCGTGCCGCGGACCTCGTAGACCAGGGACGGACCGTCCTGGTCGAGTTTCACTCCGATCCACCGGCCGTCTTCCGCGGGCAAGGGTCCGAGACCGACCTCCGTCTTGTCCTTCGATCTCTGGCGGGAATCCGATCTCCGGAGGGATCCGCCCGCCTGCCATCCGGGGTAGATCCCATTGGCAAGGTAGGGGGTGCCGATGGGGTTGGGGAGGTGATCCTGTCCGCTTTGTGCCTTTCGGTGCGGCTCGCGGTAGGATCCGGGCGCCATTCCGTTCATGGCAAGGTAGTCGCTGAAGGTGCGTCCCTTCCAGACCAGCGCGAGGCGAAGGAGGTCTGGATCGAAGCAGGCGTGAAATCCGTGTTCGAGATGCAGGATGATGCCGCGTGGAGTGAGATTGTCCGCGGGCCAGCCTTTGCCGAGCTTGCGGGCGTCGAGCGTTTGGCAGAAAAAAGGGAGGCCGTTGTCGCCGTAGGTTCCGTAGGACGAATCGAGGGCGGCGTG
>Ga0310121_10002956_pt1 | contig 15851 bp, 12 predicted proteins | sample CB27_Tmax_986_MG_FD_203504 | JGI IMG/M metagenome (GOLD analysis project Ga0310121, IMG submission 203504) | Marine microbial communities from Western Arctic Ocean, Canada - CB27_Tmax_986 | ecosystem: Environmental > Aquatic > Marine > Oceanic | place: Canada: Western Arctic Ocean | collected...
ACGTCGTCTTACCATGATCCACGTGACCAATCGTTCCCACATTCACGTGCAGCTTGGTACGCTCAAATGTTTGCTTAGCCATCACTAGCCCCTCTGCTCCAGGTTATGCATTGTCAGTCTGTCTACGGTGCGCTGCCATTAGCAGCCATAATCTCAGTCGCCTTTGACTGAGGCACTTCTTCATAATGAGCAAACTGCATAGTGAATACTGCCCGACCCTGGCTTAGTGAGCGAAGCGTGGTTGAGTAACCGAACATCTCACCCAAAGGAACTGAAGCTCCAATCACTCGTGCACCGGCCCGCTCAGTCATACCACCGACTTTCCCTCTGCGTGCGGATAAGTCCCCAATGATATCACCCATATAGTCGGATGGCGTCACGACTTCAACATCCATTACAGGCTCCAAAAGAACTGGGTTCGCCTGCCTGACCCCATTCTTGATTGCCAAAGATCCCGCGATCTTAAATGCTATCTCGCTTGAGTCTACGTCGTGATAAGACCCATCGATAAGCTCAACCTTCACATCAATAAGTGGGTAACCAGCCAACACGCCTGACTCAAGAGATTCTCGGATACCAGCCTCGACTGAACTGATATACTCACGTGGGATGCTCCCACCACGCACCTTATCCTCAAAAACAAAACCTGTTCCCGGCTTGCCCGGTTCAACGTTGATTACCACGTGTCCATACTGTCCACGCCCGCCGCTCTGGCGCACGAATTTACCCTCAATTTTTTCCGCTCGGCTACGAATTGTCTCTCGATAAGCCACCTGAGGCCTGCCGACATTCGCTTCCACATCAAACTCTCGCTTAAGGCGGTCTACGATGATCTCGAGGTGGAGTTCGCCCATCCCTGAGATAATCGTCTGGTTGGTCTCCGGATCCGTATGGACTTGGAACGTTGGGTCCTCCTCGGCAAGCTTCCCGAGGCCGCTTCCCAACTTATCTTGATCCGCTTTCGTCTTGGGCTCAATCGCCACAGCGATTACCGGCTCCGGGAACTTCATCGCTTCCAAAATAATCTGGTCCGTCTGGACGCAGAGCGTGTCTCCCGTTTTCACGGCCTTGAGACCAATTGCTGCAGCAATATCCCCAGCAAACACCTCTTCCCGCTCTTCTCGTTTGTTGGCATGCATTTGAAGAATCCGGCCAACGCGTTCTCGTTTCCCTTTAGTAGCGTTATACACGTAGCTACCGGAAGGAAGCGAGCCCGAGTAAACACGGAAAAAAGTTAATTTTCCTACATATGGGTCGGTGGCAATCTTGAAAGCCAAGGCCGCGAAAGGAGCGTCATCATTCGGTTCACGAGTGACAAAAGTCTCGTCATGCTGAGGCAGGTGCCCCTGAATCGCAGGGACGTCAACTGGCGACGGCAAATAGTCAATCACACCATCGAGAAGAGTCTGGATCCCCTTGTTCTTAAATGCGGAGCCACAGAAGACAGGAAAGAGTACTCCCTTGATAGTTGCCGCCCTGATAGCATGCCGGAATTCATCATTCGTAAGCTCTTCTCCACTTAGATACTTCTCAATCAAGCCGTCATCGTGCTCAATCGCCTCCTCAAGTAACGCTTTGCGCAGCTCTTCGACCTTGTCCTTAAGGGCATCTGGAACCTCACTCTCTGTGAATTCCGAGCCCATTTCATCTTCGTAAATGATAGATTTACGCTCTACGATATCTACTACCCCTGTGAACAGCTCTCCCTCGCCAAGAGGGTACTGCACAGGATGAGCGTTCGCGCCTAGTCGGTCCTTCATCATCTCTACAACATTCCCAAAGTCCGCACCGACCCTGTCCATCTTGTTTACCAAGGCAATCCTCGGAACGGTGTAGCGGTCCGCCTGCCTCCAAACAGTTTCAGACTGTGGCTCGACACCGCCTACCGCACAGAAGACAGCGACTGCACCATCTAGTACACGCAGGGAACGTTCAACTTCAGCTGTAAAGTCTACATGGCCGGGGGTATCGATGATATTGATTCGGTAATCAGTATCTAGCCGATGCCAATAGCAGGTGGTTGCAGCAGATGTGATCGTGATCCCACGCTCTTGTTCTTGCTCCATCCAGTCCATAGTTGCCGCACCATGATGTACTTCACCTACCCGGTGCACTCGTCCCGTATAGAACAAGATACGTTCGGTAGTTGTCGTCTTACCGGCATCAATGTGCGCCATAATGCCAATATTTCGAAGCTGCGGCAGTGGGGTAATCCTAGGCATCTATCTGCGTCCTTCTCTCCCAATTCTTTCTATCTCGAGTACTAAGTTCATCATCGCCTTTGGACACAAAAAAGAGCACGGCATTCGCCGCTGTAACCCCTTGACGGGTTAACAGTCATCCGCGCTCCTGTGATCAGAGATGGCCTTTCCCTTAATAGAGAGGCCATCAGGTCTTTAATTTTTCGTCCTTGAATCCTTACGTTGATCTCTACCAGCGGTAGTGGGCGAACGCCTTATTCGCCTCTGCCATCCGGTGCGTGTCTTCTTTCCTTTTCATGGTGTTACCCTCGCCACGACTCGCGGCTAGAAACTCTCCTGCTAGCCGTTCAGCCATACTCTTTTCAGGACGAGCTCGTGCGAATTCTATAAGCCAGCGCGTAGCAAGCGCTGTGCGCCGTTCCGGTCGAACTTCAATCGGAACCTGGTACGTCGCCCCACCTACCCTACGGCTTTTCACTTCGAGAGCGGGCTTAGCATTGCTCAATGCCTTCTCGAAAGCCTCCAAGCCCGACTCATCTGAACGCTTTTCAAGCATCTCAATCGCATCATAGAAAATTTTTTCCGCCAATGATTTCTTGCCATCACGCATCAAGTTGTTGATGAACTTGGTGACGGTAGGAGACTGAAACCGGGGATCGGGAGGGGTCTCCCTTTTTTCAGCTTGTGAACGGCGGCTCATTTGGAAATCAGCCTCACTTTGGCCGTTTAGCGCCGTATTTTGAACGGCCCTGCCTTCGGTCACTTACTCCGGATGCGTCTAGCGTACCACGTATGATATGATACCGCACACCCGGAAGATCCTTCACACGACCACCTCGGATGAGGACGATCGAGTGCTCCTGGAGGTTGTGACCTTCCCCACCGATGTATGCGGTCACTTCAAAGCCATTAGTAAGGCGCACTCTGGCCACTTTCCGCAATGCGGAATTCGGCTTCTTGGGAGTCGTAGTATATACACGTGTGCATACCCCCCGCTTCTGGGGGTTCCGTTGCAGCGCCGGAGCTTTGTTCTTTTTCTGAACTGCCTTCCGGCCCTTCCTAACTAGCTGATTGATCGTCGGCATCAGGTGGTGGTCCACGACCTCATGATCTTGAAAAAAAAAGCGCCTCTCGGCGCATCGGAGGGTGACTCACCTGTTATTGAGAGTACCCGTTCCAACTATAGCCAAAAAAAATAGAAAAGGGCTGAGATGGTGTCAACCGTGAATTCCGCTTCATTGAGCGGTGTTTCAAGGGTCATGGCAAACCACATTAGTCAATTTCCGAAGGAAGAACTGTGCCCAGATTTACACTCCACTACCCCTTGAGCGTTTCGGGTTCTATCGAAAAGGTAAGACGGGGGCTCTCTGACTGCCTAGGGAGCCCCCGTCTTACCTTATATTTGGAGCAAGCCCCCCATTTTAACCAAAGAGCTTTCCGGACAAGTTCACGAAGCACCTATTCGCCCGTAGTCAGTCCCGACACCAATTCTCCGGCCTCCGTGAGCGGGATGATCTCTTCGTCATAATAGGACTGCTCAACCATAAACTCCACTGATTCATAGCGATGGGCACCAGTACCTGCGGGTATTAGGTGTCCAATTATGATATTCTCTTTTAAGCCCTTGAGTTGATCATTAGCTCCCCGCACCGCAGCATCGGTAAGTACCCGCGTTGTCTCCTGGAATGACGCAGCAGAAATGAACGATTCAGTCGTGAGGCTGGCTTTTGTGATTCCTAACAGTAGTGGCTCGGAGCGTGCTGGCTTCGAACCCTCTTTAATTGCGTTCTCGTTCACAGACCGGAACTCTGATCGGTCGACGTTCTCTCCCTCGAGAAGATCCGTTTCACCTGAGTTCGTTACACGCACCTTTTGGAGCATCTGTCTAACAATCACACCGATATGTTTGTCGTTGATCTTTACACCCTGCAACCGATAGACCTCTTGGATCTCATTTAGCAGGTATTCTTGAACTGCCCTAGGCCCTTTGATGGCGAGGATATCATGTGGGTTGATCGGGCCCTCACTCAATCGGTCACCTGCCCGGACACGGTCCTCCTCATGCACTCGCATGTGCTTACCCACAGGAACAGGGTAGGTCCGATGATCGCCCACCTCTGGGGTTATGTGAACCTCACGCTTTCCTCTCTTGATCCCTCCGAAAGACACTACACCATCGATCTCCGTGATGACGGCAGGGTCCTTCGGTCTACGTGCCTCAAAGAGTTCAGCCACCCGCGGCAGGCCGCCAGTAATATCTCGGGTTTTATACACCGCAAGGCTAATCTTGGCAATCGTGTCACCAAGATTTATCTCGTCGCCGTCGCGTACTGTGAGCTGCGCCCCAACTGGTATAATAAACTCTCTTTGTTTCTCTCGGGTTTTCGTCTTCTTCTGGATTTGGATCGTTGGGTGGAGTTTCTTCTCACGATCCTCAATGATGGTCATCTGTCGACGACCTGTGGATTCGTCTAGCTCTTCACGCATGGTTTGTTGATCAATGATATCAATGAACTGAATCACACCCTTCGCATCCGCAACAATCGGCTCTGAGTAGGGGTCCCACTTGAACAATAAATCACCAGATTCGATTGCCTGGCCTTCCTCGACCGCTAGGGTCGCTCCATACGGAACCGATAGACGACTCCGAATACCGCCTTCGCTGGTCTTGAGGAGAATCTGACCCTCCCGCGACGTGATAATCTGATCTTTATCAGGTGTCTTCACGGTGGTAACACGGTCAAGTTCCACAACTCCATCTATTTTCGACTTACGCTGTGTCTGGGCAGCAATACGGGCAGCTGTTCCGCCAATATGGAAAGTGCGAAGCGTCAGCTGGGTACCAGGCTCTCCGATCGACTGCGCAGCAAGGATACCCACAGCCTCCCCAATATCTACCGGCTTCATTGTCGCAAGGTTTCTGCCATAGCACATCTGGCAGATTCCCCGCTTCGATTCACACGTTAGGACTGATCGAATCCGGATCATCTGCAAGCCCGCATCTTCAACCAAATTCGCCGTATCTTCGTTGATCAACGCACCAGCTTTCACAAGCAACTCGCCATCGATCGGGTCGTAGACGTCCTCAAGAGCTGCATTGCCGGCGATACGGTCAGCCAACGGTTCTATGATATCCTCGCCTTCCTTCAGCGCGGTCATCTCAAGTCCGAGGATTGTGCCACAGTCTTCTGTCGCAACCGTTACGTCTTGCGCAACATCAACCAGGCGTCTTGTCAGATACCCTGCATCAGCAGTTTTCAGGGCGGTATCAGCCAAGCCTTTCCGGGCTCCATGGGTGGAGATGAAATATTCAACTACAGAGAGGCCTTCACGGAAATTCGCCTTGATCGGGCTTTCGATGATCTCACCAATCCCACCCGTCAACTTCTTTTGTGGCTTTGCCATGAGACCTCGCATCCCCGCAAGCTGGCGCATTTGGTCTCTATTACCACGAGCACCCGACGTCATCATCATGTAGACTGGATTGAAACCATCCTTGGATCGTTCTAGATGTTGAACCATCGCGTCCGCAACATCGTTGTTGGCGTGCGTCCAGGTATCAATAACCTTGTTGTAGCGCTCACCATTTGAGATGAACCCACTCGCATAGGCTTTCTGGAACTGCGCAACTTGTTCCTCTGCTTCCTTCAGAATCTCTGCCTTCTCATGCGGCACTTCAAGGTCCGAGATTCCAACGCTGATCCCGCCCATCGTCGCGTAGCCAAATCCGAAAGTCTTTAAGTCATCAAGAAATTCAGTTGTCTTTCCAAGACCCGTGTTCTCAAAGCAGTCAAACACAAGATCTCCAAGTTCTTTCTTACCAAACGTCTTATTCAAGAAACCTAGTTCGTCAGGCACGATTGAATTGAAAAGTACCCGCCCTACTGAAGTTCTAACCCAGTGACCATTCTCCTCACCGTGCTGCTCACCAACCCAATACCAAACGAGTGAATCAAATACCAGGTCCTCCTGAGCGATGACCATCTCGACCTCTCCATAAGTAGAGAATCGAGGTGCATCCTTATAGAGCTTATCAAGCTCTGCATCCGCTTTACTACGTCGGTCTTTTGGTGCCTTGGGGTCCTCTGCCAACCGTTCAAGATCCGTGATACGGAGTCCGGGATTGGTGAGATAGTATGACCCAATCACCATATCCTGTGTCGGCGCGACTACTGGACGTCCATTAGATGGCAGAAGGATATTGTTTGAGGCCAGCATAAGGACTCTGGCCTCGAGCTGTGCCTCAAACGAGAGGGGTACATGGACCGCCATCTGATCACCGTCAAAGTCGGCATTGAATGCCGCGCACACCATAGGATGAATCCGGATTGCCTTCCCCTCGACAAGGACCGGTTCGAAAGCTTGGATGCCCAGCCGATGCAGAGTCGGAGCCCGATTTAATAGAACGGGATGGTCCTTGATTATATCCTCAAGGACCTCATAGACCTTTGGATCGTTCTGTTCAACAATCCTTTTTGCGCGCTTGACCGTCTCCGCCTCACCACGCTTCTCAAGCTCATGTATGATGAAAGGCTTAAACAACTCAACCGCCATCGCTTTCGGAAGCCCACATTGGTGGAGTTTAAGCTCAGGTCCAACTACGATGACTGAGCGGCCCGAGTAGTCCACACGCTTACCCAGTAAGTTTTGCCGAAAACGTCCCTGCTTGCCCTTCAACATGTCACTGAGTGACTTGAGCGGCCGCTTGCCACGACCCCGTATGGCCTTCGAGCGCCGACCATTATCGAACAGGGCGTCCACAGCCTCCTGGAGCATCCGCTTCTCATTGCGGAGAATAACTTCCGGAGCCTTCATTTCAATCAGCTTTTTGAGCCGGTTATTACGGTTAATAACCCTCCGGTAGAGGTCGTTGAGGTCCGAAGTTGCAAACCTCCCACCATCGAGGGGAACCAGCGGCCGCAGGTCAGGGGGGATAACTGGAATCACGTCAAGAATCATCCACTCCGGGCGATTCCGAGTCTGAGCCGTGTTACCAGAGTTACGAAGAGCATCAACGACCTTGAGTCTCTTTAATTTCTTCTTCTTCCGGTGCTGCGAAGTCTCTGTCGCGATTTCATGTCGGAGCCATCCAGCAAGCCGGTCAAGGCCCCTGTCATCCGTATTTCGATCCTTGATCTTCTTATCGGGTGTATCAAGTAACCCCAGTAGTGTCCGTGCAGCTTCCGCACCAATTTCTGCTTTGAATTCCTCGTCCCCTTCATCGCGTGCCTTAACACGCAAATCATAATATTCGTCTTCATCGAGGAGCTGTTGAAACTCCACAGGCACTCCATCAATGTCCTGCTTACCTGGGTGAGTAACGACATACGATGCGTAGTAGACCACTTTCTCAAGGTCACGCAATGACATGCCGAGCAGATAGCCAAGTTGGCTCGGCAGCGTCTTAAAGAACCATATGTGGGCCACTGGGACCGCAAGTTCGATATGACCCATACGTTCTCGGCGCACCTTCGACAACGTCACTTCGACACCGCAACGGTCGCAGACATGCCCGCGAAACCGGATCCTCTTGAACTTGCCGCAGTGACACTCCCAATCTTTCACCGGTCCAAAAATGCGCTCACAGAATAGGCCGTCCCGCTCAGGCTTAAATGAGCGATAGTTGATCGTCTCCGGCTTCACTACCTCGCCGAAAGACCAATTCCGCATCTCATCGGGGGAAGCAAGCCGTACTCGTATGTACTCGAAGTCCGAAGTTTCCTGATCCCTAGTCCTAGGAAAATCAATCATTTATTTCTCCTCACCCAAGGTGACGCTCAGACCAAGGGCTTGTAGTTCCTTTACGAGCACGTTGAACGACTCTGGTATACCAGGCTTCGGAAGGTTGTCACCCTTGACGATCGCTTCGTAAACCTTCGAGCGGCCTTGTACATCATCTGACTTGACGGTGAGAATTTCCTGAAGCGTGTGCGCGGCCCCATATGCCTCAAGCGCCCAGACCTCCATTTCACCAAAGCGCTGACCACCAAACTGCGCCTTACCAGCCAGGGGCTGCTGAGTGACCAGAGAGTATGGACCAATGGAGCGTGCGTGGATTTTATCATCTACAAGATGGCTTAACTTGAGCATATAGATCACGCCAACTGTGATCGGATGATCAAAGCGGCGACCACTACGTCCGTCCCTGAGCCAAATCTTTCCATTGGGTAAGATTTCGCAGTACTCCATCAATTCATTGACTGCTTCATCAAGGCCAGATCGGATCGCGGAACGACCCTTCAATTTCTGAATAGCTGGGAAGAATCTTGCTAATTTCTCTCCCTTACGTGCAGCGAGTTCATTTCCGGCTTCCACAAGAAATGCTCCCAGCTGATCGAAAAATTTCTTGTACTTTTTACTTGTATCAAGCGACAGATAGGCATCTAATGACTGTCCAATTCCACGTGCCTCACCATGCGGGCCGGAACCATTTCCACCTCGTCGACCAGTCATGATAACTGGCAGTTTCCCTGTCACCGCTACAAGTGCTTCGATGTCCCCTACCCCCACCGGAGGAGAAGCCTTTAGGTCATAAGCATCATGAACCCACTTAAGGCCGGCCAACTTGAGTAATCCTCCGACCTCGTTCTCGGTCGCACCTTGGAATACAGGGGTCTTGGCCTCAAAACCCAAAACCCGCCCTACCCATCCTAGGTGGGTCTCTAGTACCTGGCCAACATTCATTCTAGATGGCACACCTAGTGGGTTCAGCGCAATCTCAACCGGTGTTCCATCTGGGAGAAACGGCATATCCTCTTCAGGTGCGATTCTGGCAATGATCCCCTTATTCCCATGCCGCCCAGCCATCTTGTCACCCACTGAGATTTTTCGCTTCTCAGCTACATAGACCTTAACAAGTTGGACTACACCGGGCGGGAGTTCGTCGGGCTGAAAGACCTTATCAATTTGGTCTTCCGTGCTCTCCTTTATGTGCACAATCCGCCGTTGGGCCTCATCCACTACGCTCCGAAGGCGTTCACTCGCAGACTTATTCTGTAACTTGAATGTCTCAAGATCAACCTGTTTGAAATTGATCTGTCCAACCTTGTCCTTTGTGAACTTCGCGCCCTCTTCCATAAACGGCTCGACGGTAGCCTTCTTCAACATTAAGCTGACCGTTTGGCGAATCAGGATCTCACGAAGTTCCTCATCACGAGCGTCTTGGATGCGCTTGATCTCGTATCGTTCGAGACCCCTGAGATCTACAATTTTGCCCCCATGCTCTTTTTCAAGCAGCGGATCGTCGATCCGGCGTGAGAAAATTTTCACATCGATGATCGTTCCGGTCATACCCGGAGGAACCTTGAGAGATGAATCTTTAACGTCCTTCGCTTTCTCACCAAAGATCGCTGTCAGAAGCTTCTCTTCAGGTGAAAGTTCTGTCTCTCCTTTTGGTGTGATCTTCCCAGCAAGAATATCTCCTGATGCAACCCTTGCTCCTTCACGGATAATTCCTCGTTCATCGAGGTCTGCGAGCTTTTCCTCCGAGACGTTCGGGATCTCACGCGTTATCTCCTCCATACCTCGCTTTGTATCCCTCACGTGCAGTTCGAGCTCTTTGATATGGATCGATGTGAAAACGTCATCTTTGACTAATTTCTCACTGATCAAGATCGCGTCTTCAAAGTTCGATCCGTACCAAGGCATGAATGCGACCAGAACGTTCCGACCAAGTGCCAGTTCACCAGAGTCGGTACTCGGTCCATCAGCGATGATATCCCCGGGCCTAACCTCTTCATCCACCTGCACGAGGGGACGCTGATTGATCGCTGTATCCTGGTTCGTACGCCAAAACTTCTTGAGTGGATACCGGTCAAATTGAGTGAGCTTCGCAAGGGGTTGTCCAGCACTTCCCGGCTTTATGGTTCCTGTATCAATCACTGCCTCGTCTGCCGTGACCTCTACTACTTTCCCAGCACGGCGAGCGGTAATCACTGCACCCGAATCAGATGCGACCTTACCCTCCAACCCCGTTCCGACAAGTGGAGCATCTGTAAACAAAAGTGGGACGGCTTGGCGTTGCATGTTCGAGCCCATCAGGGCCCGGTTAGCATCGTCATGCTCCAAGAAAGGGATTAGTGCTGCCGCGACAGACACAAGTTGGTCTGGTGCAACATCCATGTAGTCGATATCGGCAGGGCGAAGTAGTGGGAAATCTCCTCGCTCTCGGCAAAGTACGAACTCATTTTTGAAGGTGCCCTTAAGTCCTAGGGGTGCATTGGCCTGCGCAATACGCATCTCCTCCTCTTCATTCGCTGACAACCATTCTATCGTTTTTGTGACCTTACCATTCTTTACACGCCTGTAGGGGGTCTCCACAAAGCCGAGGTCGTTGATCCTGGAATAGGTCGTCAGAGAAGTGATCAAACCAATATTCGGACCCTCAGGTGTCTCGATCGGACACATTCGCCCATAGTGGGAGTAGTGGACATCACGCACTTCAAAGCCAGCACGTTCTCTGGTTAGTCCTCCCGGCCCAAGGGCCGAAAGACGACGCTTGTGCGTCATCTCCGCAAGAGGGTTGGTCTGATCCATAAACTGGCTCAACTGACTCGAGCCAAAGAAAGCCTGAATCACAGCAGAGACTGTACGTGCGTTCACCAGTTCATCAATGGTGATCTTTGATGGATCAGTGTTGATAGACATCCGCTCTTTGACAAGTCTGGCCATCCGGCTCAGGCCAACACTGAACTGGTTCGCGATCAGCTCACCAACCGTGCGAACACGGCGGTTTCCGAGGTGATCAATGTCGTCCGTGTACCCTCGGCCTTCGTTTAGCTCGATTAAGTGTTCGACAATGGACACGAAATCTTCGTTGGTTAGGATGGTTTGCGTCCTGTCCAGTTCAACGCCAAGACGTTGGTTCATCTTATAGCGCCCTACGCGGCCAAGATCATACCTCTTCGGACTGAAGAAAACCTGTTCAAGTGCTAGACGAGCCGTTTGGACATTGGGCGCAGCGCCAGGACGCAAAAGCGAATAGATCGCATATAGTGCTTCTTCTTCAGATTCCGTCGGATCCTTCCTAATCGTGTTCTTGATCATGGGGCTATCACCCCGGGGGGTCTGACGATCTGTCGTGTAGATCTTGAGCTTCTTTACCTTAAGGCGCTCTATAATCTCGATGACTTCCTCGTCTATTTCCTCACCGTTCTCTACAAGGATCTCGCCACTTTCTGAATCGAGAAAATCCTCAGCTACTACCTTACCCAGCAACTCATCAGTCGTGATCGCCCGCTTTCCAGTGAGACTAAACTCAGTCACGTCATAGAAGAGTTGGAAGATCTCAGCGTCGGAACTGTATCCTAGCGCCCTGAGAAGGGCAGTTGCCGGAAACTTCTTCTTCTTATCGATGTGCACGTAGCAGATATCATTTATATCAAGCGTAAATTCGACCCAAGACCCACGGAAGGGGATGATTCGTGCACTATAAAGCTTGGTACCATTGGGATGAATGTTCTCTTCGAACACGACCCCAGGAGACCGATGTAATTGACTCACGACCACCCGCTCTGCGCCATTAATGATGAAAGTCCCAAGATCCGTCAGGAGCGGGAGGTCTCCGAGGTATACTTCTTTTTCAATAATATCTGTGGGACGACGGTCCTCCGGGGGAGGGGACCTTCTTCTTTTCCTCTTTTTAGCCGCGGTTTCCTCTTCTTCAGGCATCTCCCAAACGATGAGACGCAGCATCGCCTTGAGTGGGGCGGCATAGGTCATATCCCGCTCGGTGCATTCTTCAACCGAATACTTCGGCTCCCCTAACGACGCGCTAATGAACTCAAGCGTGAAGTTGTGGTTGATATCCGAGATCGGAAAAATTTCTCCGAAGACGCGCTCCAGACCGAAATCCCATTGACCGCCATCGCCCGCCCCAGAACCGATCAGCTTCCCAAACGAGTGAAGTTGAACATCCAACAAGTTCGGCATCGGCAAAACTGCCCCGAGCTTAGCAAAACTGAGGATCGGTCGATTATCCTTGCGTAATTCCAAGGTTTGTCCCCTTTCTTACCCGGCCGCCTGCATCAGCGACCAGTATGTATTGTGTTGATGAGACGAGCACATCAATTCTTGGCCCGAGAGCACCCCCCACAGAGGTGGGCAACTCCTCGGACAAGAACCAATCCTAAGCGAAATGTGTCGAGCGGTACCGATTGAGAATCGGTTATAGTCAAAAAGCACTACTTAAGTGCTACGGCCGCCCCGACCTCCTCCAACTTAGCTTTCATTTCTTCAGCCTCCACCTTCGTGGCACCTTCCTTCACGGGGCCCGGAGCACTGTCTACTACTTCTTTAGCTTCCTTGAGACCGAGCCCGGTGAGCTCTCGCACAACCTTGATGACTTGGATTTTCTTGTCACCGATACCCTCGAGGACAACATCGAATTCGTCTTTCTCTTCAGCGGCTCCAGCATCCTTATCTGCTGCTCCTCCAGGCATCGCCATCGGAGCTGCAAGAGCTGTGACGTTGAACTTGTCCTTAAAGGCATCAACGAACTCAGAAAGCTCGAGAACGGTCATGCTGCCAATGGTTTCGAGCAGCCCTTCATGATTCGTCGCCATCTTCCCTTATTCCTCCTAATGCACTCCGGCTAAATTGCCGGTGTTTGGGTTTGACTCTATCTGTACTAGAAATGCATCTGCATCTGACCAGCTATACCTTCTCCTCAAGAAGAGGAGCTGATAGTTAGTCATCCTAATCTTCTTCAGCTGGTTTTTCTTCGGGTCCTCTTGCTTGGAGCGCTCCGAGGAGACCCGCCATTTCTTGCAGCTTTGCCCCTAATACACTAGCAAGCTCTGCTAATGGTGCCTCCATAACACCGGCTAGCTGGGCGAGAAGCACTTCACGTGATGGAAGTTCTGCAATCCGATCTATTTGGGCGGTATCAAGGATCTCCGCGTCCATGATACCGAGTTTGAAAGCTGGTTTCTTGTTGTGAAGCTTCGCGAACTCACTTACTGCCTTGGCCGGGGCTACAGGCCCATCATAACCGAACACCATTCCTGTGGGACCTTCGAGATTTTCCGTGATATCCGGTAAATCTGTTTCAGCAAATGCGAGTTTCGCGAGACGGTTTTTCACGACGAGATACTCAGCTCCTGATTCCTTCAGCGACCGCCGAAGACCCGTCATCTCCTTGACACTTAGCCCTGTGAAATCTGTCAGGTAGATAATCGGTGCCTTATCCAGACGATCTCGGAGTTCCGTAACGAAGGTCTCCTTAGCTACACGATCCATCAGGCACCTTTCCCGTAGAGATTGGTGTCGATACCCACGCCTAGTCCCATCGTGCTCGATACGGTGACACTCTTGAGGTACGTGCCCTTCATACCCGAGGGCCTGGATCTCATAATTTCATCCATGAATGCATCGAGGTTCTCACTGAGTTGCTCCTCAGAAAAAGAAACCTTCCCGATTGGTGCGTGGATATTCCCAGTCTTGTCGACTCGGAACTCTATCTTACCAGCTTTAATCTCTTTAACCGCGCGGCTGATATCGAACGTCACAGTGCCAGCTTTAGGTGTAGGCATCAAGCCGCGGGGGCCTAATATACGCCCAAGGGGGCCTACTTTACCCATCAGGTCTGGGGTGGCGACACACACGTCGAAATCCAACCAACCACCTTGGATCTTCTCTACAAATTCAGCACCCACGTAATCAGCACCTGCTTCTTGAGCTTCCGCCTCTTTCTCACCTTGTGCTATGACTAATACACGTACGGATTTTCCTGTCCCATGAGGCAGTGCAACTGTTCCGCGAACCAGTTCATCTGCCCTACGAGGGTCTACTCCTAGTCGGGCGGCAACCTCCACAGTCTCGTCAAAGCCTGCGGATGCGAGCTCCTTCACGAGCTTCACAGCCTCTCCTGGGGAAAACTTCACACCCATAGAGATTTCAGCGCGCGCTTCGGAGTATCGTTTGCTCTTCTTGGCCATCTAACACCGAGCCGTTCGTTTCCCCTTCCACCGCTGACGGCTCTCAGTCGGTGGTGCGGGTGGGGTGTGTTAAAGCACTACCCCTCTTCTGCTCCTCCATCATATTCTTCAGTTTCTGTCGCTACCTCGCCCGCATCTCTACCTTGGGCCTTGGTTTCCGACGGGTCCACAATCTCTACATTCCTGGCCTCCTCAGACCCGGCAATCACTACACCCATCGACCGCGCTGTACCAGCTATCATCTGCGCTCCTGCGTCGATGTCATTCGCGTTCAGGTCCTCCATTTTCATCTCAGCAATCTTTTCGAGCTGGGCCCTGGTAATCTGACCCACCTTGGACCGATTCGGCTCCCCTGAGCCCGATGAGAGTCCAATCTCCCGCATGATTAGAACAGACGCAGGTGGTGTTTTAGTGATGAATGAGAAGGACCGGTCGGCATAAACGTTTATCTCTACCGGGATCGTGATCCCTTGCTTGTCCTGAGTTTTCGCATTGAACTGCTTGCAAAACTCCATGATGTTGACCCCATGCTGACCAAGGGCAGGACCCACTGGCGGCGCTGGGTTAGCCTGCCCACCCGGCACATGGAGTTTGATGAAACCAATAATCTTTTTTGCCATTCTATATCAACGTCCTTACAGCCTTCACGCTCAGTAGCCCTGCAAGTCTGTATAGTCGAGTTCGACTGATGTCGGGCGACCGAATAATGAGACCTCAACCTTCACCTTCCCCTTATCTGGATAGACCTCCTGGACCGTCCCGCTGAAATCAGTAAACGGCCCCTGGGTTACCTCAACTACCTGGTCAATATGGAAGGGAATCTCTTCATAAGCCTCATCCTCTGTTTCTTCCTTAACACCAAGGATTTTATTGATCTCATCGTCACGCAAAGGCTGTGGCGCCTTCCCTTGTCCTACAAACTTGATGACACCCTGGACGGTATTGATCACGTGTTGAGTACGCTCATTGAATAGCATATCGACAAGGACATAGCCCGGATAAAGCCGCTTTGTTACGGTGATCCGTTTTCCATTCCGGATCTCCACCACTTCATGCGTCGGTACCAACACCTGCCTAATCTCCTGAGTTGACTCAGTTCCAGGCTCTTCCTCGATCTTTAGCTCAATCAGCCTCTGGACCTTTTTCTCATGTCCAGAATAAGTCTGGATCGCATACCATTGTGTACCTGCCATCGTATCAGTCATTAGCCGCCGAAAATCCCCATGATCCAAGACACGACCAAGTCAGATGTCTTGTCCATAATCCAGATAACAAGCGAGATCAAAACGGTGAAAACACCAACCACGAGCGTAGCACTCCTAAGTTGATCCGAGTCTGGCCACGTGACCTTCTGGAGCTCAGTAAGGCATTCCTCCATAAAGGTACGGGTGTCCTTAACTTTATCGATGACTGACATGGGCCGGCCTACCTACTTCGTTTCCTTATGCTGCGTATGCGTACGACAGCGTCGGCAGTATTTACGGTACTCCACACGCTCCGAATGCAGCCGTTTATTCTTACTCTTATTGTAGTTCCTCTCCTTACACGCTTCGCAGGCGAGGACAATCTTGTCCCGGGGCATACTTGAGCCTCTTCGTCGGGTTTAGCAGTGAGATTTTATTTGAGGATTTCGGTTACGACGCCAGCACCGACAGTGCGTCCACCCTCACGGATCGCGAACCGAAGTTCGGGATCCATCGCAATCGGTGTGATG
>Ga0310121_10002957_pt1 | contig 15848 bp, 11 predicted proteins | sample CB27_Tmax_986_MG_FD_203504 | JGI IMG/M metagenome (GOLD analysis project Ga0310121, IMG submission 203504) | Marine microbial communities from Western Arctic Ocean, Canada - CB27_Tmax_986 | ecosystem: Environmental > Aquatic > Marine > Oceanic | place: Canada: Western Arctic Ocean | collected...
CTCGGCACGGCAATCCGGGATTACGATCGGGACAATTTAGTCATCGCCACCAAGTGCTGGTTCCGCATGAAAGAGACCCCCAACGCCAAGGGGCTCTCCCGAAAACACATCTTCGAAGCGATTGATGCCAGTTTGCGCCGAATCGGAACCGACTACATTGATCTCTACCAGGTTCACGGGCCTGACCCGTTTACCCCCTATGGAAGAAACGATGCGCGCACTGGATGACCTGGTTCGCTGTGGAAAGGCGCGCTACGTCGGTTGCAGCAATTACTTTGCCTGGCAAATCGTCAAAGCAAACAGCATTGCTGACCGCCTGCAGCTTTCACGATTCATTAGTGGGCAGCACATGTACAGTTTGTTGCGCCGCGACATAGAACTTGAGATCTTGCCTGCCTGCAGTGACCAGGGAATGGGCATGTTGTGTTGGAGCCCGTTGGCTGGTGGTATGCTAACGGGGAAGTACGATCGCGAGCAGGGACCCGCACCCGAATCTCGTGTAGGGGTGAGGCGCGAAATCGATTTGCCACGCTACTGGAGTGACCAGAATTTCAAGGTTATCGATGAGCTGCTCTCTGTCGCCGCCGAAAATGAAAAAGCTCCCTCTCAGGTTGCCTTGGCCTGGCTCCTTGCCGACCGCCGGATCACCGCTGTCGTTGTTGGAGCCCGTACGGTCGAACAAATCGAAACAAGCCTGGAAGCTGGTGATTGGGATCTTCCTGGCACGTTGCGAGACCGCCTGAGCAATGTCGTCCCCTTTGAACACGGATATCCACAGGAATGGATCGACATGACATGGAGCAATATTTCAGGTAAAGAAGAATTTCCACCCTGGACTTTGTGACCACCGAGCCTGGCATGTGTCGAACACAATTTTTATAAAAGCCCCTCATCAAAGGCACTCCACTCATGATTGACGCACATTCCCACATATGGACACGCAATGTCGAGCAATTCCCTTTGGCAAATGGAAAAACCCTGGACGATCTGGATCCCCCCAGTTTCAACTATGACGAATTGATCGCCCTCTCCCAACCTGTAGGCGTATCAAAAGTCGTGTTGATTCAACATGGACCCTACCATGGAGTCGATAACAGCTACGTGCTGCATGCTACCCGTCGTTATCCAGAGGTCTTTCGCGTCGTTGCGGCAATCGATGATCGGCGCGAAGGAACTGGCGGGTTAATGCGCAAGATGCTCGCACAAGGAGTGACAGGCTTTCGGATTACACCTTTCTTCCCTGCTCGTAGCGACTGGCTTGAAACGCCCGGCATGGAAGAGATGTGGCGCGTCGGGGCTGATACAGGACAGGCGATGTGTTGCCTGATCAATCCGGAAGACTTGCCAGCAGTCGGCAACATGTGTGAGAGATTTCCGGGTACCCCTGTGGTCATCGATCATTTATCGCGTATAGGTGCTGCTGGCACGATCCGCGATGAAGACGTTAGCGAACTCTGCAAGTTGGCTAAACAGAAACAGGTATCGGTGAAGGTCTCCGCCTTTTACGCATTGGGGGCCAAGCAAGTACCCTACCTCGATCTTGCTCCAATGATTCAGCGCGTTTTTGAAGCATATGGCCCTCAACGCCTGATGTGGGCTAGCGACTGCCCCTATCAACTCGGCCCGGGGCACACCTATGCCGATTCTATTGCGCTGGTCCGCGATCACCTTGATTTCCTTTCTCCTGAAGACCGCGAATGGATTTTTTCCAAGACTGCCAAACGGGTTTATTTTTTCTGAAGCTGCCACCGCAGACATGAAAAGAACCCGTGTAGCTCCTGCTGTGGAACCAGATTTCCGAACCATCAGAGCAGGTTTGGCGCAGCTCACTGGGAAGCGGGGGCCGCGGCTTGTAGATAAGCGATTACATCCGCCAGGTTACCTGGGGTGAGGTCTTTTTCCATCCCTTCTGGCATAATGGACTTTCCCTGTCGCGGTAAGCGTTTCAATTTCGTTGCGAAGAATCTGCTTTTCTTTGTTCTCAGGTCCACGCAACGTAATGGTAGCCGTTGTTTCATCGGCCAACATTCCGGTAAAGATCAACCCATCCTCCGTTTCCACCGCGTAATTGAGGTACTTGTTTTCTACTGCGCGATTTGGATCCAGTACCGCAATCAGAATCGCTTGAGATGAACGATCTTTAAGTGCCGCCAGGTCAGGACCAACAGCATGTCCCAATGCATTAAAGCGATGACAACTGGCACACGATTTAGAAAATATCGCTTTTCCTCGCAAAGCATCTCCTGCCGACGGCAATCCCTGGTGGTATTGCTCGACAAGACTCGCTCGATTCGGATCGATGGCACTAGAGAACACATGCTCTGCTTTGCTGCGAATTTTTTCATCCTGGTGGGATAACCACTGAGCCCGACGGTGAACACTAATTTGTGATATCACCACCTTTTCAGCTTCAATGGCTTCCAACAGTTTCAAAGTCCAGTCAGGACGTTGGCCAATCGAATCGAGAACATGTCTCCGCAAGTTGGGTGGATATGAATCCCATTTATCAAGCAAAGCGTTAAATGCCGTATCCGTTCCCATGTTAAAAAGCGCTTTGGCCGCAGGCAATTGTGTAGCGGGAGACTGCTGAGGTGAAAGAATATTGGCAATTAACGTTACATCCTGATTATCCTGGGAAGATTTTCCCAATATCCGAATCGCCGTCACGTCCGGAGTTTCCTGCTGAACTCGTTGACGGGTTTGTTCGAGTAGTTCGCTTGTTATGTATTGCTTACCCTGGCCAGACCGATCGTCAACCGCGTCAAGCAAGATGTCAACGGCCCGCAACTGGCCACTTGCTGATGTTTTGGCCGCCCGCTCGACAAACAAAGCTGTTAACTTTGTTATGGTCGCCTGATTTCCAATTCCTGTCAGTGTGGAAAATCCGGCATGCACCAGGGTTTCTGCTGCAGGCAGAGGTTCTTTGGAATACGCTTCAATCCAACCTGTCAGCAACAGTTCGACGTTCGACTCACCAATTGAACTGATGGCCGCAGCCCGCAGGATTTCGTCGCTTGCATGCCGATAGGCTAAATTCCCTAGCAACCTGGTAGCTTGGCGGGCTATGTCTCCACTTTGCGGTTCGACATTTGACCACAACCGCAAGGAGTAAAGTGTTTGTAGCAGGACCTGTGGATCCTTCTCTTCAGCGAGCATCCTGGCCACTGCTCTAAAAAGCCGGGAATCCCCGGAAAAACTCTCTGTAAATCGCACAGCCCAGCGACGAACCCCTGGATTTAGATCGGTCAAGGCATTAGCAAGTATGGCAGGGGACAAGCGGCCCACGCCATCCAAAGTACACAGTGCATGCAGCCTTGCGGTCACCCTGTTACCCGACACTACCAATTTCTGTAAATCCTCTATGGGTGCTTGCTGTGCATTTTCAACAAAACGCTGTTGTACCATGTCGCGTATCCAGCCATTTGGACTTTCCAGCGCAGCGACGAGTTGTTTTTGTGTCCATTCTCCCAGGCGCGGAACCTGCGGACTGGCTCCCTCTCGAAGCACGCGGTAGATCCTCCCTCGACTGGAACCCGCGCGCATGTCGAGAGAGATTTGTACCTCTGGAAGAATCCACTCCGGGTGTTCAATGACAAATCGGTACATGTCGGCAATCCAGAGACCTCCATCGGGACCGGTACGAATCATCACGGGGCGAAACCACAAATCGCGCGAGGCGAGAAATTCGCTTGTTGTTTCCTCGGGTGCCCGTCGGCTACTGAACGACACACCGGCAGGTGAGACAATTTCGCGATGTACGAGATTGTGGACTGGCTCACAAATAAAGACATTCCCGGCTAGCATCTCTCCCAGAGACTTGTCCCGATAAAAGGCCGGACTACAAGCAGAGGTAAATCGATTCGTATTCGCGTAATCATTAAACCGAGGCATAGTTTGGCTCAATGGACAGATCAGAGCCTTACCTGGCTGCTCAGGAACATCGCGTCGCACAATGGGCCCCGAAACATAGGGGTTACGACTCAGGTATCGCTCATCCAAAATGTAATGCCAGAGTGGATTGCCACTCCTACATCCGAACCAGTCTCCCCAGTCGTTGCGAAAACGCCCCGATTGCGATAACCCCGATTGTGTCTGCAATTCACTTGTGCTGGGTCGAATTCGCAGATCGAACCCTCCGATATCGACAGGTGGTGCATCTTGGTCAGCCGGTTGTACACTTCCACCACTACCACCGTTGGCTAAATAAAGCCAATTGTCCAATCCCCAACGAAGCCCATTGATGCGATGTTGTTGATTCCCTTCGGTAAATCCTGAGTAAAGTGGTTTTTGAACATCAGCAACTTGATCGCCGTTGGCATCTTCGACATACAGCAGTTCGGATCCAGTTGCGATCAATATCCCATCACCCCACACCTTGATTGCAGTGGGAAATGGCAATTTGTCCAGAAACACCGATGCCTTGTCGTAAACACCGTCACCATCCGTGTCGGTCAAAATCTTGACACGTCCTCCAAAATCCCCCTTTGGATCACCGGGCCCATTCCATCTCATTCCGTTGGGATAATCGCCCATTTCAACGACCCACAGGCGACCATCCCAGCCCCAGTCAAAGGCTACCGGATCCATCACCAGCGGCTCCGAAGCCACAAGTTCTACCTTCAATCCCTCGGGAACCACAATCTCTTGCAACGACTTCCGGGGAGAAAGCGGTCCTGGCTCAGGAACGATCTTGGTGACGACCTCGGTACTGCTGGTGGGCAAATCTTAAAACGCCAAGCGATCGCAATTACTTTTTACCTCTGTAAACTCGCTATCCTTTGAAAGTGGACCGGGATGATCCATCGTATGCACTTCAATACCCAACCCTTGCTGGATCCAACTCTGTAGTTCCGGATCCACTCGATCAATTTGGTTGGTTGCAATACTAACCGGGCCTGGACCATGCAAATAGGCAAGGCGATTTGTCTCTGTGGCGCTGGCAAGCAAGGCGATGCATCCCAGTACTACCAAAGATCGGCAACACATTCGGAAAAAATGCATCGCGGAAAAAATCATCGCTTCTGATGCCATGGGACCCCTAATCATGAGAGCAGGCCGACGGACTGTTGTCGGTCTGAAAACAGCATCTCCCAGCTGAACACAGTAGTTTGTGGCGGGACACAATTCAGCGACCTCATCATAGAAAAAATTGCCCTGGACCATCTCCTGATTACGGGAACTTGTCCGTCCCAGCAACCTATTCGTGGCGGAGCGCTTCAATCGGATCGAGTTGCGCAGCGCGTACTGCCGGGTAAACCCCAAAGATGACACCGACGGCTACGGAGATGGCAAATGCCAGTGGCACTGACCAGGAAACGAGAATGGGCTCGACCGTGCGAATCAGCTCTGGCAAATTGTCCATCATTTTGGGGAACTGTCGGTAAAGCTCACTCCGGATCGCAACCGAAAGCGGTCGACAGAACACTCCACCGAGGATCCCAAGCAACCCGCCCACCACCGAGAGCACCACACTTTCAACCAGGAATTGCCGCACAATGTCGCGACGTTTGGCACCCAAGGCACGCCGAATACCAATTTCCCGAGTCCGCTCGGTAACCGTCGCGAGCATGATATTCATGATTCCGATTCCTCCAACCACCAGTGAAATTGCGGCAATCAGTCCCAAAAATAAAATAAACATCAACCGGGTGGTATGGGCCTGTTGCAAGAGTTCCAAGGGAACCGTTATGCCAAAATCGGGCATCGTGTGATCCTGTACAATCGTATCTCGTACAATGTCAGCCGTTGCCAGCACATTTTTCCGATCATCGATCTGCAGCGTAATCTGGCTGATCTCGACCAAATCGCGTTGAAAGGTTCCAGGCTTGGTGACAACTTCCATATCGCCATTGCGACGCCACATGGTGGTGATGGGAATGTAAACGTCCAGGGAATAATCTTCAGCAGCGAGTGATCCACCAATACCGGCTGATGGAGCCCGCGACTTCATCACACCTACCACCGTGTAAAAGTCGTTGTCGACCATAATTAATTCGCCGAGCGGGTTTTCAAAGGGGAACAGTCGTTCCTCGCTTTCGGCAGCCAGGACACACAAATTGCGCTCCTGCTCCAGATCCATCACGGTGAGAAACCGCCCACGATCCAGTTCCAATCGCGTCACCGTGGCATATTCGGGAGAGCATCCCACCAGTCGACCCTCGAAATAACGGGTCCGGTTGCGAAACTCCCGTCCCACCTCCCGAATCGGCAGGGCCTCATCGATGGTGGGTATCGTGGCAATCAACCGCACGTAGTCGGCTCGAGTCAAACCGTAGCCACCGTCTTCAAATTCGTCACCCGAGGGTTTGATGGTACGGACGATGATGTTTCGCGCACCGAGGCTGGCAATCTGCTCCTGGGCTGCCGTTCCGATACCTTCTCCGAGGGCGAGCAGCCAAATGACACTGGAAACGCCAATAAAAATCCCCAGCACCGTGAGCGAAGATCGCAAGGGATGGAGCAACAAACTCTTGATACTCAGTCGAATTGTCCGGAACCAGGTCACCATCGCTTGTGTCTCTCGTCATCCAAAATCTTTCCGTCCCGTAAATGAATGGACCTCTTCGTCCGTTCAGCGACGTCCGACTCGTGGGTCACGACAATGATCGTGCGCCCATCCGAATTGAGCTCTTCCAACAGGTCAAGAATCTCGCTGGTGGTTGTCGAGTCGAGATTTCCGGTCGGTTCGTCAGCTAATATGAAACGGGGATCATTCACCAGACTGCGCGCGATTGCTACACGCTGCTGTTGCCCTCCGGAGAGTTGGGCTGGGCGATGATTGAGGCGGTCACTCAAACCGACCATTTCGGCCAGTTCAAAACACCGGGTTCGTCGAGTTGCCGACATCTTGCCACTGTAATAGAGCGGAACCTCAATATTCTCGACAACCGACAATGCCGGCAACAGGTTGTATGACTGAAACACGAATCCGATCCGCGTGGCGCGTATCTCGGCGAGCTGGTTGTCGCTCATTCCCGCCACGTCATCCCCGCCCAAGACATAACTCCCCGAAGTAGGACGATCCAGGCAACCAAGGATGTTCAGTAAGGTACTTTTGCCTGACCCGGACGGCCCCATGACCGAGATGTAATCGCCTTGGGGGACATCGAACGAAATTCCCTGAATCGCGTGCACCTTCGCATCGCCCAATACGTATTCTTTGCACATATCGCGAATTTTCGCTGCAGTTTTGAGTTGGTGAGCGACCACGATACGACTCTCGGGGGAGCAGAATTTGAGGTGGGGACAAACATCATCGTACAGCCTGCAGCCACGGCAACAACCAGGCAACTAACTGCCACTGGTGGCCGAAGCCGGGGCAGCGAGGTGGGCTGTTTTGGCACGAGTCGCTGGCTCTTTTTTTTCCGGAAGACGCGGTCCCCGCACAGCTCTTTGGTTTTCTTCGGGTGGCAACTCTGGCAAGTTCACCCGATCGAGATACTTTCGCGGGGCCATGGCGACCTGCTCTGTTTCTCGCAGCCCATCGTTGATAACGAAGAAGCGGTCGTTGGTCGGACCACACTCGACTACCCGAGCTTCCCAATTCCCGTCATCCACCACCAGGCAATAGTAGTCATCTCCATGCGCGTAAACAGTTTGCACAGGTATTTTAATTGCGTCGGCTACAAATTCACACCGAATAGTAACCGCAGCGGTCATTCCCGAACGCAGCCCTGAAACTGGTTCATTGATTCGCACAAATGCCTTGTATTCCTTGACATTGGCCTTCCGCCAGCCGGTTGGTTCGGCATATTGATTGACACTTTCGACCGTACCGTCCAACGGTTGGCCATCGATTCCAACCGGGCTAATCGTGGCTGGCATTCCTGGTTTCACAAACTGAATCAACGATTCGTTGACCTTGACAACCACCCGCATTGCGGAAGCATCGGGCAGATGAATGATGGCTTGTCGTTCTCGAACCATCGCCCCTTCTTCGACAATGAAGTCGTCCTGACCACGCTGATCCGATTCATGCGCGTAAACAACCGTCCCCGACTTGGGAGCTGTGATCGTAGATTTCGAGATCTGATCTTCAATTTCACGGAGCTTGGTGATCTCTAACTCGAGGCTGCTCTTTTGAGCCTTCCATTTGGCTTTGGAGATCTTGACGTCACTCTCACATTGCTTGACCATTTTTTCTTTGGTGAACTTGTCGAGAACTTTAAGCTTTGTTCTGGCGGCGTCCAGTTCTTTGACCGATTTCTCGACAGAAAATTTGTCGGCTTTAAGCTGAAGCTTGTTCACATATCCCTTGCTGGCCAGCTTCTTGCTGTACTCGTGGTACTCCTTGGCCCGGTTGAGGTTCTCTTCTGCGACGAATACCTCGCTCTCGATAGTTTGTCGTTCCTGGACGTACGTTCCTTCGATGTATTCGCGTTTGGTGATGACTGCGGTCTCATAAATGTTGCGGGCCTCAATCACCAGGGCTTCGACCGTATTGACCGTAATCTGCTGCGTGATTTTCTCCTCGACCAGTGCCGAGGAATCGAGCTCCACAAGAAAATCTCCTGCTTCGACAGCCGTCCCTTCGGGTACGACGCGGAGAATGGCCAGGCCGGGAGAGTTCTTCGTTTTGACTTCCGAGCGAATTTCGGTAACTCCTGCCGACTCAACTTCCCCTCGCTCGGTCACCGAAAGCAAAAAATCATCGCGGGCTACCGTATACAAGACCACATCACCATTGGTCGAAATGTCCTTGCGCGTGTTCCACCAGAGGTAACCACCATAAGAAGTGGCCAGTACAACCGAGATTACCACGATTGTCGACAGGCTGGCTCCACCCCGTCGACCGCCTGAACAACGACCGCCAGGTTCCCGAGCGGGGGATCTTCCTGGTCGAATTGGCGAGGATGAAATCACCATGTTGGAATATCTTTGAGCTACAACGTTGGGCAGTTTGGGACCACCGGTACCATTTCCTGAAGACCCTCTCCCCTTTGCAAACGATGGTTGGCAACAAGCCTGATCGCCAATAGGGAATACCCCCTAATTATACGCAACCCATCTCAAACCGTCATTGTGGGGGGAAAAATTGGTGTTTCAACTAGCGACGCCGCTCGACAACCCGAATCTGTTGGACCTTTCCCGTTGACTTCAGCGGTTCGACCGCGACGAAGTCCGGTAAAGAAATCGCCGGAAAATTGTCGTCGTCAGTGGGTAATTTGATCGATTTTTGGCTACTGGCATCTTCCCCGGGCAAAGGAAGCGACTCCAGCGCCGGCCCGTCAGGAAAAAATTCAATCGGGGGCAAACCGTCCAATGTCTCTTCTTCGGTGGCAACGGGACGCCTTTCGCAATAATTCAAGAAAGTTTTCAGCGGGAAGTCTTGTTTTACATAGATTCCTTCCGGATCGAGTTGCATGACCCCCAAGTCATACTCCAGGTTCAACTGTTGCATTCTGTAGTTTACCCACACGCTGAGAAAGTCGTTCTGGACGTTGAGTAAATCGGAAAGCGACTGAACGAGATCTCGGGCAGTCGTTGCCCCCAGTTCAGCAGTCGCACCAGGTTTGGGAGGCTCAGAAAGACGGAGCTGAGTCAGGTCGACCTGAGCAATTGCGACCAATACTGCCGCTCGACGAATTTCAAGGTTCACCTCGTTGAGGCGAAGCTGCCGAATCGTGTTGCGAAGTTGCTGGTCGATCCTGTCACGGAATTGGTAGTAGTCGCGTCGGGCCTCTTGATACTCAATCAGCGACTGTCGATAGATGTTACGTTCCGCCAGACGTGTGAGCGGTGGATCGATCTGCATCCCCACGCGGAGGCGACCCCGGGTACTCCGCAGGTGAAATGGGTCGTCACCCACATTGCCCACGTCGCCACTGAAGAAGATATTCAAATCACTCAGCAGGGCATTAGCATTGAAGTAAATAAGCCGCCAGGTGTCGACCAACGCAGCTCGAGCATTGGCCCAATCGCGGCGGTAAACTCGGGCTATCGCAAGCGCCTGCTCAGAAGTCAGGTTGACTGGCTGAAACGAAATTGCATCAAGCCGGGCACGTGCCTGGGCAATTCCCAATTCGAGTAATCGACCCGCAAGATCGGCGAGAAGGTCGACCACACGTTCCTTTTGCTCGGCAGCCGAAAGGTCACTCTGAGCGATCAGATCGTCTAGCTCGTGGAAAATGTTTGAGAAATGCGCATCCAGGTCGGCCAGGTCCTTGCGGAGCGACTCGACACGTTTTTCCAGGTTCGAGATATCAAGCAAGCTCGGATCGACCAGCGCCTCTTGGACTTCAGGGCGACCCGACAGCCCTTGAAGCACCTTTCGGCGGGCGGGCAACTGCTGCTCCAACTGTATAAAGTCTTGCTGCACCGTCGCCCATTCTTTCTGGAAAGCAACCTCAATTTGTCGGCATTGGGCAAAGACCTCAGCCATGTCGGGCAAGGTGTTCTTTGATTGATCCGCCGCTTCGCCGGTAGGCGCGGGTAACAACAGAACAGGACCTCCACTGGCATCGAGGGCAGCGTCGACCTGGTTCAAGTCCTCGAGCGGTTGGCGCAGGGCATCCAGCAGATGAGCTACGTCGTTGCGGACCACGTCCAGGTCGGCGTCGATCAACTGGAATTGGTCAAGCAGAGGATCGTGAATCTCAACAGGCAAGTCGGGCGGCAAGCCAAGGTCAATCTTGTAGTTGTCCAAAACCGCTTGATAGAGCGTCTCGGAAGTGAGAAGTTGACTCTGGGCGTTGTAAAGTGCCTGGCGTGCCAAATCGACCTGGAAACGGTCAATCCTACCCGCATCGTACGACGCCTGAAGTTGTTCTACGCTTCCACGAAGGGCAACGACGTTGGCCCGCTGGTTCTGAATCTCCTGAGCCGACTGCAAGAGACCCAGAAACCCTTCGGCCCCGGCGGCCCCGGCCCCCCCGGTGAACCCACTACCCGTTCCTGAACTGAAGAAATCTCCTCCACCGCCAAGACGTCCGAACCCACCCCCCCCCACGCCTGAGAAACCTTCCAGGCCGCTCGCACCGAAAATACCGCCACGGCGGGAGGGACCCGAGCCAGCATTTCTGCCTGTCATAATGTTGAGATAAAACCCGCGGCGATACCGCTCCATGCTACGCACGTTCGACAGGAGGGTCCGCTCCGATAAGGTCAGTCGTTCCAGCACGCGGGTCCGCCCACCAAAACGCAACAATGGCTGCACAATTGCAAAGTCGAGAATTGTATTGCCTGCATATTCGTCTGGCCCGGCAAATTGCCACACGAGCGAATTCGCCAGACCGACGACAAGTTCGCCGCCGGTTGCCGAAAGCTTTTCAAGCCGCAACCGATTGGAAGGTCGCAGGGGCTGAACGTCTAGAATACTTGAGGACCTTCCCGTTCCTGATCGGTCGCGCCCGTCGGCTGTAAAAAAAATCTCCGAGCCGCCAAAAAACTGGGTGTCAAAACGAAAACGTTCGAAGGTTACGTCCAACGCCGAAAGATAGAGTTCTTCGAGCTCCTCCTGGTACTCGGGTGATTGCAGCAGTGCCATTTCCACGGCGCCCGTCTGATCAAGCACCAGGGTTCCCTCCTTATTCAGTGGCAGATACCGGAGCCAGTCGGGATTCTCAACAAAGGGAGTTCGCTTGGCACACTTCCAACACTTCGAACCACGCTTGCAGTCGACGCATTCCATATATCGATGCGAAACCGGGTCATCTGGTGGCATCGGCTCGCAATCAGGATTGTACGGATCGTACATCCGCGATGCCGGATTGATATTGATCCGAAACTCACCCGGCTGAGAACCGGCGGCCACCGCTTTGTGGTCAACCAGACAATTCACTTCACGATCGGCTTGCAGGCGATACTTGGTACGACTACAGCCAGCCAAAACAATCCCCATGATCGCGACGAACAGCAGGGCGTAAAGCCACTGATAAACGCCAGCAACGGCTTGCAAGCGAGGAGCGAATTCGCCGGTCGCCGGCGAAAGATACGTTGTTTTGGAAAAGTTGGAAGACAAGGTAGCTCGAAAAGTACGCACCTACCCAACCCTCCCAGTTTCCCACAACTGGCCGTGAGAGGTACGTTTTGTGAAGTCAGGCAACGTGGCGCCATCTGGCCAGCTGCGCACAGCGTGAACCGCTATGCGCAGACCGTGGCGCCTCTGTCGGTCAATTCGGAACCTACCCGGTGAATCTTGAAGAATCTCCGCAGCTCGTCGGAAAAAACCGGCCCGGTTGTGCTCCGGCTTGGAACATCACACCGGCTACGCAACGACCGTGTTGGCTGCCATTCGAATCGCCAAACGCATTGCCATCTGCATGTCGTCACAGGTCGCGAGGTCTCTACCTGCAATGTCAAAAGCCGTGCCATGATCGACGGAAACGCGCGCGATCGGTAACCCGAGCGTAACATTGACCGTGTGCTCAAAATCCATCAGCTTCATTGGCACGTGACCTTGGTCATGGTACATGGCGACGACCAGGTCGCACTTTCCCCGCACCGCTTGCATAAACAAGGTATCTGCCGGCAAGGGGCCTTCGCAGGAGATGCCTTGCGCACATATTTCGTCGATAGCCGGGCAAATGAATTCAGCTTCCTCATTGCCAAACAGGCCATTTTCACCAGCGTGAGGGTTCAGCCCGCAAACCGCAATCCGTGGCGGAGTCCCCTTCAAGCGGATCATTGCCTCATGCCCCAACTCGATCGTTTTTCGAATCCTCTCCATCGAAAGTTTAGCTGCTTCGGCCAGGCTGCAATGGGTCGAAACATGGACCACACAAAACTTTTCGTGATAGAGGAGCATCCGTGACTGCTGCACACCACACAACTCGGCAAGGAACTCGGTGTGGCCACAGAAGTCAATTCCGTTCAGAGCAACCGCCTCTTTGCAGAGTGGCCCGGTGACCATCGCGTCTGCCTTCCCGCACAGGCACAATCGGGCGGCAAGTCGCACATACTCCAGGCCCGCCTTGCCACAAGCTGCCCGGACCTCGCCAACGGCCAACTCCGACTCGGGTAGCTGCCCGGCCCTAAAGACCACGACTGTCGCATCTTTTGCCATATCTTCCAGGCGATCGACGACCTGATCGGGCTGAAATCCTAATGGCCCGCCCAAGGTGCGCACCTGCCAGTCCTCACCGATGAGGATCCATCGGGCTGATTTGCGCAAGGCATCGTCCAGCAGTGCCTTGATGGTTACTTCGGGACCAATCCCGGCTGGATCGCCAATCGAAATGGCAATGGTAGGAACGTCGACCATTTTAAAAGCAAGCAAAAGGAAAGGGATTGCCCCAACCAGGAAGTCAAGGCAGCAGCACAGGCAAACCTGCTGGCAATCTTCAAACCAAATTTGAGCCGGCACACGGCAGCAGGTTTGCTCCTCCTATCTTCTGTGCTACCCCCACCGGCTGACAAGCCCCAAGACGGAAATCGATGGGTAGACCTGTAGATCGGGCTGCTGTTAGCATAGAAAGGTGCTTGAACAAGGTATTTCATCAATAATCACTGGCTCGTACACACCATGGCTGAAAACTCCAACGACTCTGATCCTCCTGCTGATGAGGAACAATCTCAGACTCAACACGTCAGTGCCCGAGTTCCCGAAAAGGTTGGCTCGGGAACTTTCAGTACGGGTGCGATTGTGATGACGGGTGCCACGGAATTCATGATCGATTTCGTGCAAAATATCGGGGGGCCAGCCGCGGTGACTGCAAGGGTCGTGATGCCACACCCGGTGATGGCACAATTTATCGAAGCCCTTCGGAAGAACCTTGAAATGTACACCAATCGTTTCGGCTCACCCGCCGAACTTCCACAACAACAACCCAAGCAACCGTTGACACCACAGCAGATCTACGATGATCTGAAAATTTCCGACGATTTGCTGAGTGGATCGTATGCCACGGGTGTCATGATTGGGCACTCGGCAGCGGAGTTTCGGCTCGACTTTTTGACGAACCTGTTTCCGACAGCCGCGGTTTCGACGCGGGTGTTCATGTCCGCCCCACAAATTCCTCGGCTACTGCAATCGTTAGTCAGCACCTATCAGAAATACGAGCAAATTCGGCAGCAGCAGGGAGAAATCGAAAAAGGTGAATCGATCGACCCGCCAGACGAATCGATCGACCCGCCAGACGAATCGATCGACCCGCCAGACGAATAATCTCGCAAGAAAGATAACGCGTCGGTGCACCACGCTCGGATACAAGTCGCCCGTTCACTCGGTTGCGCCAAGTGGCTGACGAGAACGGCGGGGAACCGCTGCAAGTCAAGCAGCCACTTCGTCTCAGATTGAACACCGCAACCCGCTTCCTGGGCTGCGCCGGTTCAACTGGGGATTGGGCCGGGGGTTGGCGAGGCCAGGGTCGGTGATTCCTTGACGCGCGATTCGATGACCCGCATTTTTCGCCAATTGCCCTGCAGGAAACGAAGCAAGAAAACCAGGCCGAGGACCCAAATCCAGGTGGTAAACAAACCCCAACATCCGTAGATGCTGAGTTCCCAGTACTCGATGCCAAGCCAGGTCACCAAAACCAACATCGCGGCCATGACAAGGCTTAATTTCAGTACAAATCGCGTATCGCCCGCACCCTTGATCGCGCAGACAAAGATCATCGCCGCAGCATCGAACAAGTTGTAGGCCGCGACGAACATGAGCAGGTTGGTAGCCATCGATTTGATCGCTATTTGCTGCCCTGTTTCATCTGCACCGGCAACAAAGAAGCCGAAGAGAAAGAATTCGGGGATAACAAGATACAACAATGAAATCAACACCATGTAGCCGAGAGCGATCCAGAGGGCTGTCCATGTGGCCCGGGCTGCCAGGTCATCTTGACCTTCGCCAAGCCGCTGTCCCACCAGGATTCCAGTGGCTAAAGCAACACCCCAAATTGGCATAAATGCCAAGGTGTTAATGCTAAACGCCATGGTCGTTGCTTCGGCTTCAAGCGACCCGATTCGGTGCACCAGGAGCACAAAAGTCGAAAACCCCATAACGTCCAAAAGCAGTTGTACGCCGCTCGGAGCGCCAAAGTGAACAAGCCGTCTCAAAAGTTGAAGATCCCACCACATCCCCAAAAAAGTGTCAAATTGGCGACGGTGTTTTTTCTGAAGTACCAGCAAGAGGTAAGTCAACGACTTGAGCCATAACGCGACCACGGTCGCCCAACCCGCACCGGCAATTCCCATTGTGGGAAAACCGGCATGGCCGAAAATCCACAAATAATCCAAAAGCAAGTTCAACACGACAAAGATGGTGTCGATCCACATTACGACGAGCGTTTGACCGCGGCCGCTGAAAAAGGAAGAGAACGACTGGGCCAATAGCATCGCTGGCGTGCCAACGCTGAGAATGTAAAAATAAAGTGTTTCCTTCTGTTGGATCTCGGGACCATGGTCTGCAACGTTAAAAACTTGCGCAACCACCGGGGCTGCGAAAAGCAGTATGGGGCCCGCTAGCAATGCGATCCATACGCCTTGCCACACGACAGGTCCGATTTGTTTGGGTTGACCATCTCCGTGGTACTGGGCCACAAACGTGCTTACGTAAAGACAGATACCCAACGGCAGGCAGAGCGAGGCGAACCAAACCGTGGCCGCGAAAAACGCGGCCGACATGTCCTCGCCGCTGGTCCATTTGAGAAACATTCGATCGACGAATGTCATCACGGTCCAGGAGACACTCGAAACCACCAGCGGCAAGGCGATCCGCAGCACATCGTGTCCCCCCATGGGCCGACCCCACCACGACGTTTTATCCAAGGTGGCTACAGCTGGATCAGACATTGGGGCCCCTTGCTTCTCTCCCGTTGCAACAGATTCGATGGCACGATTCTAGACGATTTTCTACCTTGAAGTGACCACGAGAACCAAATCAGGTTCGGGAGGGGCGACGAGAATGAGTCGGG
>Ga0310121_10002958_pt1 | contig 15847 bp, 10 predicted proteins | sample CB27_Tmax_986_MG_FD_203504 | JGI IMG/M metagenome (GOLD analysis project Ga0310121, IMG submission 203504) | Marine microbial communities from Western Arctic Ocean, Canada - CB27_Tmax_986 | ecosystem: Environmental > Aquatic > Marine > Oceanic | place: Canada: Western Arctic Ocean | collected...
GCAATTGCTTGGAGTCGTGCACGGTGGTGGCATAGTCCGTGATGCCGACGACTCCCGTCGTGAACCAATGGAAATGGCTATACCACTTGGCATGTTCATACGGGTTGACCATCGTCGGCCCGCTCCCATTGTTGCCCCACTTTCCCGGCTTCAACATGAATTGCGAGAGCTTGCCGGCGAGCCGATTCGTATCCTCGTTGCCGCTCAGCGCGTACCACAGTGAGAGCGCGCGCAGAACGTTGCCATTGACTTGCATCTCCACACCACCCGGTTCACGCTGTCGGACTGGCCGGTTGGGATTACCGCTGCCGATCGTGTTGCGCGCTTCCCGCCACCCGTTGCCATCGTGAAGATCGTATTCCCAGAGCGCACCTGATTCCTGATCGAGCGTGACGCGGATGCTGTAATCCGAGTTCTTGCCATCGGTATCGATTGGGACCGAGAAATCACTTGCCATCGGGTACAAGAGACGAGTGTCGATGCCGGACTGATGGAAACCATAGGGAGGGGTGGGAGTCGGGTGGCCTGGGTAGGACTTGAATTTGGGGTACAGCCCAACGATATAGTGCGCGTTCGTATTGCCTTGAATGCGCAGGGTCATTCGTAGCCCCGTCGACTCGTGTGCCGCGGGGAAAGACTCCCTGCTGTGCACGATCATCGTGTTCCAGTCGTTCTGGGCCTTGTTTGCAAAGACCAGCGCGTTCTCTGCTTGCTGAATCGACGCTCCTTCGGCATTGACCCGAGTCTTCCACTTTTCCTTGCTGATCTCGCCCGCCGTGAAATCATCTTCGAGGACAACCATTTCCAGTTCGGGATACTCCAACGTGACATGACCGACCGACCAGCTGCCGCCACCTGCCAGCGGTGCTGCCTCCATGAAAAACTGGTATTCCAACGACGGAGCCGATTGCCCGACGAGCTGGTCCTTCGATTCGTCAAAACTATCCGCGAAGGCGGCCATTTCAATGCGCGGAGTATGAGTGTTTACAAACCAGGCCCGCTGCTCGTTCTGGCCGGCCACGCGATGCAGTCCATCAACCAGGGTTTCAATAATCGGCAGCCAATCGGGATTCCGGTCAAAGTCATGCCACTCCATCAGGCCCACGATCAACCGGCCTTGGGGAAAGGGCCAGAAAATGTCCTGGCCAAATCCCTTCCTCCAGGGTCGATCTTCCAGTCGGATCCACCACAGGCCATTTTCGTCGACGTCACGCAGCATGCTGTCGACGATTTTCATGTCATAGTCTTCGTTTTGCTTGCTGCCGCTCATCCGGCGCATCATGGGGATCACGTCAATCGCCTTGGCAATACACGGCCCGCCATGATTGTGATTAAAGTTCGCGGGCCGCTGGTCGAGGTGACCACACTGGAAGATTTCATAGTTGTTGTGAACGTCCGCCGATCCCGTGATCGAGTTGACGGCCAGCCGAGCGCGCTCGGCCAGATCCAAAGTGTCGGGCACCACGGCCTTGTAATACTCGCCCGTCAGGCGGGAATTTTCTTGGGCGGGAGCTTCTAAATTTACGACAGCTCCTTCCTGTTGCTCAGGCGTTTCGTCGCCCAGGACAACAGGAGCTAGGTTTGCCGTACCACCAAGGATGAGCAACGAGACTACCCAACGTAGGCAACTCTTTGTTTTGAGCGTATCTGGCGAATTCATATTTTCTTTTCCTTTCAACCTAAAACCCTTTAACGCAAAGACGCAAAGACGCAGAGAAGGAAGAATACTTCGGATTGTGTCTCCCTTTTCCTTTCACATACGTCCTGAATCTAGCCTTTTCCAATTTCGCGCTTATTCGCGTGATTCGCGGGCAATCCCCCTACGGCATCCAACGATTCAGCTACAATCGGATAAGGTGTTTCCAAAATTAATGGACATACCGGGTTACCTTTTTCATCGGGGCCTGGGACGCCTTCATATGCTCTCGTCGATATAGAGGGTATCCCATCTCTTTGTTCAGGACAGTAAAGGTACCGTCATCGGAAGAGATCTTGGCCCAGTTGAATTCCTCGGGCCGGGGCGAAATGTCAACCATCGTATTCCCTCGGAAATGGCACGTGTACGTCTGCTCGTACGTTTGTTCGGTATGATTCTCGATCGTTTCCACCATGGGGAAGGTAACCGTCACGGTATCCCCCTGCTGAACGTCGCTCACGAGCAGATAACGGCCGATCCATTCCAGCGGTATCTCCGCGCCATTTACGTCGCAACTCACCGCGTTCTTATCCGCCCACATCGGGATGCGGACACTGATCTTTTCGGCTTGCTTGTTCCGTAACACCACCTTGCCTTCATACGGCAGGTAGCTGTCGATATCGACCCAGGGCGAAGCGCGATTCATTAACAGATTGACCTGTGCCATGCCATTCTCATATCGAACGATGGCATCCCACGCTTCGTACAGCGCCATCATGGCATTGGGGTTGCAGCACATCGACCACCAGGCATAGCTCTTGGTCAGCTCTGCGCAGGAGGCAAACGAACCAATATTCCTGTCCAGCACGTTGTCCGTGCAATGGATCTGAGGGTCCATCTTGAACTTCGGCGAATGGGCGATGATGTGTTCCAATCGCTCTCGATCGCTCAATTGATGTTCCACCAGGTGATTGCGAACCATCCCGTCCACATCTTCCCAGTAGTCACCCACGCCCGCCTCCGACAACTTGATCGCTATGTAAATCATCTCCGCCAGTGCGCACGCTTCGTCGCTCTGACCCTTCCCGCCCCAAATTCTTTGGTTCCCTTGCTGCCTTTGTCTCAGCGGGGAGATCACCGCGGGGAAAAACCCGATCCGCACCGAGCCGAACTGACGGGAATACTCATAGAACCACTGCAGATACCGCAATTGCTTGGAGTCGTGCACGGTGGTGGCATAGTCCGTGATGCCGACGACTCCCGTCGTGAACCAATGGAAATGGCTATACCACTTGGCATGTTCATACGGGTTGACCATCGTCGGCCCGCTCCCATTGTTGCCCCACTTTCCCGGCTTCAACATGAATTGCGAGAGCTTGCCGGCGAGCCGATTCGTATCCTCGTTGCCGCTCAGCGCGTACCACAGTGAGAGCGCGCGCAGAACGTTGCCATTGACTTGCATCTCCACACCACCCGGTTCACGCTGTCGGACTGGCCGGTTGGGATTACCGCTGCCGATCGTGTTGCGCGCTTCCCGCCACCCGTTGCCATCGTGAAGATCGTATTCCCAGAGCGCACCGGCCTGTGGATCAAGCGTGACGCGGATACTGTAATCCGAATTCTTGCCGTCGGTATCGATCGGGACTGAGAAATCACTTGCCATCGGGTACAAGAGACGAGTGTCAATGCCGGACTGGTGAAAGCCATAGGGAGGGGTGGGCGTCGATCGACCCGGGTAGGACTTGAATTTGGGGTACAGCCCCACGATATAGTGCGCGTTCGTGTTGCCTTGAATGCGCAAGGTCATTCTCAGCCCCGTGGACTCGCGTGAGGCCGGGAAAGACTCCCTGCTGTGCACGATCATCGTGTTCCAGTCATTCGGGGACTTGTTTGCAAAGACCAGCGCGTTCTCTGCTTGCTGAATCGATGCACCTTCGGCGTTGACCCGAGTCGTCCATTTTTCCTCGCTGATCTCGTTCGCTGTGAAATCATCTTCGAGGACGACCTCTTCCAGCTCGGGATACTCCAGCGTGACATGATCGACCGACCAGCTGCCGCCACCTGCCAGCGGCGCCGCCTCCATGAAGAACTGGTATTCGATCACTGGATTGGACTGCCCGACGAGCTGGTCCTTCGATTCGTCATAACTCTCCGCGAAGGCGGCCATTTCAATGCGCGGAGTATGACTGTTTTCAAACCAGGCCCGCTGTTCGTTCTGACCGGCGACCTTATGCAGTCCACCCACGAGTGTTTCAATAATCGGCAGCCATTCGGGATTGCGGTCAAAGTCATGCCAGGACATCAGGCCCACAATCAGCCGACCATGAGGGAATGGCCAGTAGACATCCTGGCCAAATCCCTTCCTCCAGGGACGATCTTCCAGCCGGATCCACCACAGGCCGTTTTCGTCGACGTCACGGAGCATGCTGTCGACGATTTTCATGTCATAGTCTTCGTTTTGTCGGCTGCCGCTCATCCGGCGCATCATGGGGATCACGTCGATCGTCTTGGGAAGCGACGGCCCTCCATGTTTGTGATTGAAGTTGGGAGGCTGCTGGTCCAGGTGAGCACACTGGAAGATTTCATGGTTATTGCGAACGTCCGCCGATCCCGTGATGGAGTTAACGGCCAGACGTGCGCGCTCGGCCAGATCCAGGGTATCCGGCACCACGGCTTCGTAATATTCTCCCGTCAGTCGGGAACCTTCTTGAGCGGGAGCTTTCAGGTTCACTCTCTCCTGCGGCCCAGGACTTTCATCGCCTTTAGCCGGAGGAGCGTAGTGCGCAATACAATGGAGCAACAATAAACAGGTTATCCAAGGTTTGCTGATGCTCTTTGTCGCTAAGTAATCTTGGTTGACCATTCCTTGCTATTTCCTTTCGTTAGCCCGTTCACGGGCAGTGGCCGCAGCCTTAAGGGCGGCCTCAATCGTTGCTGCTTCTTCGGCCGTAGTGGGGGTGGCGGCGGGTGGTCTGACAGGATACTGGGAAGGTGCTGGTTTCGTCCCTACGGAAAAGTCGTGCACTTGCCGCGGCTGCTGGTAGTTATAAATGACGTGGATGTCGTGTGTCCGCCAAGGGAGACCACTCCGCCAGCTGTACCTCTCTTCCAGATACGCGTCTTCTTCGATTGTCTGGACCGGCTGGCACATCATCGCTTTGTGGACCTGGTCTGCCGTGGTCGGTTCGATTGTGGTGATGGTCTCGCCCGTTGCTTTCAAGGCAAGCAGTTCATCGATCCGCGTGGCGGCCGCGCGATGTTGCTTGCGGGCCCACAAGAAGTCGTACGCCGCGCCAACGAGCGATAGACCGAGCAGCACGAACAGGATGATGCGCAACCGAGACGTCCCTGACTTGGCCGTTTCATTCGCAGCTTGATTGTCAGACAATGGAAAGCCTCTGAAATTTCGCTTGGATCAGCTACAGTATAACCTGCGGAAAGGCCGGTTGTCAGTCGTGCGATGTTGTTAAGAGAACCCCGAAGGGCCTCTTGCTGATCCGTTGCCGATTGAGTAACGATTCGCAGTCTGTCGGCGACCGCAGGTCGCGGGGGTTCCTAATTTCAATACTCAGGGGTTGCACCTGATGCACCCAGTGGGGAAAATATCCGTCACCGTCGTTGCGATCGCGCCGAGTTGTAGACTGTGTACATTGCTTCGACCGATGATAAGGAATCTTAGCATGCGAAGTTGGTTTCTCCCTATCGGATTGATCGCGTTGGGGGCCGTCCTGTCAGGTTGCGGCGGTCCTTCCGGACCACGAACCTACCCCGTTACGGGCGAGGTCACATTAGATGGCGCGCCGCTGCCAACAGCAGGAACCATCATCTTCCATCACGTCGCGGCGGATCAGGATGCGGCGGTCGGTCAAATCATTGATGGAAAATTCAGCTTGCAGGCCACCGAGGGGGAGAAACGGATCGAAATCAACGCCGCCCGCGAGGTACCAGGCAAGACCAACACGTACGGCGCGCCGCTGGTCGAGCCCTATATCCCGCAGAAATACAATGCGGAAAGCGTTCTCTCCGAAGAGGTTTCTGCCACGGAAAAGAATCACTTCGTATTGGAGCTCGCAGCCTCTGAATAACGTGTTTTAGAACGCGCCGGTTACTTCGCCACCGGCGCGGCTTCCCAGAGCTCGATAAAGGACAGGATCCACTGAATTGCTAATCAGGTGGACGCTGCCATCTGCCAACAGCGATATGACGCCCCCCGTATGATAACTGCGGGCGCTGACGTTCAATTGCGTGCTGCAAGCTCCCGATGCACAACCCCGGGCGCATGTGCATGGCGCATGGTGGGGAATCCCCTGACAGTAAAACAGCGAATCGGGAACCGTGGTGTTCGGCGGATGGACCGTCGTGAAGAGGGTACCCATGTGAATGGGATTGTAGTAGCGGCCCCGCATATCGTGACTATTACAATTTGGAACGCCAGCACCCTCCGTAGACAGAATCAGTTCCGAACCCATCAACGTATGGGAAGTCCCGTCCACAACGTCCTTGAAAGATGTGTCCGAAAGTGGATAGAACATGCCATTGAGCTTGGTGCCGTCGTTGATGCCACCTGAAAACTTGGAGAGCCCAATCGAAGCGGCGCATAACACGTAGTTGCCGCTGAAACCCTGGTTTGCCTCCTGAACCGCCGACACCCCCGTTTTTAACTTGGGACCCAGCGGATCGTCCGGACACATCAACCACGGGATGACGGTCCGACGGTCGATCCAACCTGTCCCATTCCCATAGAGGGCATCGTGACCTGCCTCAATATGCCCCTGATATCGGTCGGCCAAAGCACCCTCTTCGACAAAGGGTAACATCATGGGCATCCAGCAAATCCGCAATCCCCAGTCGTAAGGTGGAGCGGCGGCGGATATGCGATTCATTTGTCCCGGTGGAAACACTTCGTGCGCGGAGTGATAGTTATGCAGTCCCAACCCGATTTGCTTCTGGTGATTGGTGCACTGTATTCGTCGTGCCGACGCGCGGGCTGCATTGACCGCTGGCAACAGCAGCGCAACCAGGATGCCAATGATCGCGATCACGACCAACAGCTCAACCAGCGTAAAACCGCATGGCCGCCTGGGCAATGTGCTATACGGCTGCTTCAATTTAGAGTCGAACATCTTACCCATCCCAGCCATCGACCGGCCGTGTTCCGACCCAGGAGATCCGACCCAGGAGATCCGACGTGAGTTTGCCGCACCGCTGACCTCCTTGAGGAAAATTGACGTGTGGATCGCAATATTTTGTAGGATATCCGATCTTGGCAGCGTTGCCAACGGTTCTTATCGCTGTGAGGCCCGGGGCGTGCGGCAAGGTGCTCTATTTCTCGCGATTTCTCGGCGCCGTGAACTTGTCAGGCATACGGGAATGGATTTAGGCGTCTAGCCAAAAACAAGCGCTCCTGCCGGACGAACCGGCAGGAGCCGATAAACCTACTGCAGCACTACCGGCGATGGCGAACCAGCAGCACGGCAACAGCACTCAGGGCAAGCAGAAAAAGGCTACTTGGTTCGGGCACTGTTTCGAGCGTCAGGCCGGCGATGACGGCGTCGCGATTTAGGTAGCCCTCATCGGGGGGTAACTGACCATAGTTATCAAGGCCGATCTGCAGCTCCGTCCCACGGCCAATCGGCTGCTGAAACGTGTGGGTGACGACCACGCCGAGATTCACATCACCGTCAGTAGGACCTCCTGCTCCCTCCCCGAAGTAACCTTGTTCGTTCTGGGGATGGATATTGTCGATGATCGGGTCGTTAGGATAGGGATTTACGGATGGAAGCCGGATGTCGAAATCCCGGTCGTAATGCGTGGCGGGGTCGTTGAACAGTAATTGCAGCTTGTAGTCTTGACCTTCGGTAAGTCCCGGCAGTTTCACTGTGTTGAGGGTACCCCAATGTGAACCATTCATGACCGCTTCGAGGTTATCGTCGTTGGTCGTTGCACCGTAGTCTGGGTTGGCTCCGTGCCCCTCCGCCAAGTTCCCCGTCGCGCCTGTCGCGCCCGAGGCGCCAATGTCAACGAAGTTGGCGTCGCGAACCTGCTGATTGGGCACCGTAGCGTCAAAGTTGATGGCGTATAAGAAGGTACCGTCGAGGTCGAGCCCTTCGCCAACGTCACCACCGGTAAAGGTCCCGATGGATGTCGCTGCATTGTCGTGGATCGTCGTTACGGCTTGGGTGCTGCCCGGCAATGCAAGCAAAACACAGACCACCAGCAAAGACAGCAAGAGTTTCACAGATCGAATTCCAGTCATTAGTTCTCTCCTTTAGTAAAAGCCAAAAAAACTATCTCGTGCAGTCGGGAGATGCACGAACCTAACGGTTTACGACGCCGACAACGGCTATAGTTCCTCTCGGGTTTGCAAAATGGAAGACCTGCTTACACTCTTAGTCTGCGACAACAAACAAACAGACTCACGAGCGCCATCAATCCTAATCCGGCTGGTTCGGGCACAACCGCCAACGAGGACGCTTGTTGCCAGTTAAACAAAACCAAGTTCAAGGAATCAAGGCCGACGATGGCCGGACGTTGGTTGACCCATTCCACCGGCAAGGAAGCTTTGTCCTGCTGCCAGTTGAACAGCACCAGGTTGAGATCAGGGAGGTCCCAGAAGCCGTTGCCGTCAAAGTCGGTATTCAAGGGACCCGTGCCAAACCGCAAAATGCCATCGGTTTCGAATAGGCTCGTGTCCCACGATGCAGCGCCCATTGCTGAGCTGAAGTCAAACGTATAACCACTGTTGACGAACGTCGTAAAATCAAGCACGTCAAACTGGTCGTTTGCCGTGGGCGTGAAGCTATCAATTAACTCGACCAATACGGTCCCATTGAGATCGGCGGTGCCCGTCACCACGAGCTGGTCGTGCTGTTCTCCGGGAGTTAACCCCACAATTTCCAGGGCCAGTGTGCCGCCAGCGTTCTGGGTGTAATTCCCATCGACTGTCAGGATTCCCGGGCTATTCCCGGGGGAGACCGTGCCCCCGTTGTTCACGTCGCTGCCGATTGTGCCGGAGCCGGAAATCACGCCCTCTTGCAGGTCGACCGTGCCACCGCTGGTCATCAAATCGTTGCGGATGGCCAATTCGCCTCCGCCGGTCTTGGTCAAGGTGTTGCCCAGCAAGTCCAGGGCGCCATCCATGACCAAGGTTGAACTGAACGCAACGTCGACCGTCGCGTTGGCGTGCAGATTGACAGGGGCCTGAAAGCGATGGACCCCTTGGACACTAAGCGACGGGTCGACCGGCACCGTATCGGTGGTCGGCATCAGATTGACGTTGCCGGCGCCTGCAATGAAGTAACTATTGGAAGAGTTGGCGAATTCAATGCGATTGACCGTCACCGGAAGGTTCGTCACCACGGTTGTCGGTCCAGTAGCCGCATCGCCAAAAATTACCGTATGGTCCGGGGTATTGGCCCGATCGGTGGAGACGGGTCCGGGCGGCGTGGCAACCCAATTCAACTGGGTTTTCCAGTCGCCCAAGTCGTTTTGGTTCCAGGTGAACACTGTGGCAACTGGCAAGACTACCCCTCCTTCGAGTGTCAGCCCGGCGATGACTGCTTCGACAGTGTAGTTTCCATCAGCGCTCAACTGACCATAGTTGTCTAGCCCGATGTTTAAGTCTGACCCAACCTGCACAAATTCTACCGTAACAACCACACCGAGGTTCCAGTCGCCAACGATCATATTTCCTGCGCTGGGCCCAAAGTAACCTTGGTGTTGCTGGGGACTAAGATTGTCGATGATGGCGTCAGCAGGAAAGGCATTTACGGATGGAAGCCGGACATCGAACTCTCGGTCCACAGAGTTGTAGGGATCATTCATTAGTAATTGCAGCTTGTACGTTGTACCGTCTACCAGACCCGGCAAGACCATGGTGTTAAACGCGTTGCCTGTGCCAATGTGCGAGGACGCCATGACCGCCTCGAGCGCGTTGTCGTTCGCTGAATTGCCGTATTCTGGTGACCCGCCGTGATCTGGGGAAAATGTTCCGGGTGGGGGCTCCTGGCCGAAGCCATCCATTCCCAAAGAAGACGATGCGACATCAACGAACAAAGCGTCGCCGACTTGCTGATTGGCCAGTGCCTCGTCGAAATTCACGGCGTGTATGAAATTGCCCGTCAAGTCGAGTCCCTCGCCAGGATCTCCACCAGTAAATGTCCCGATGGTCGTCGAAAGAACGCCGTCGCGGGTGTGGATGACCGTGCCCGCCGGGATTTGGGCGCTGGCACGTAACGTACATAGACCATGCAAAATTGCGAATACAGCTAAGAATTTCCAGATTCGATTCGCATTCATTGTATCCCTCACTTTTCATTAGCAGTTAACCCGTAACCGCTTTAGTTCACTATAAAAAGAATACCGCCTCAATTGTAATTACCTCACTGTAGGTGAGAATGAAGGGCCGTCAAGCCATTTTTTCCCTCCGTCGCCAATAAAAAATGAATTTCTGAAAATTCACTCTACGAATTCGAGAGCTAAAACGGAAGCTACTCGAAATTCAGCTGAATTGGTCGACTTCGCAACCAATCAAGGCTCAGGAATTGTTTGGACGCAACACAAGAAAAGGGAGTCTTCAGCGACAGGACAAACGCCCTGCAATACAATAAGGCACCAGATCAATGAAATAAAGGGAACTCCAATCGATGAACAAACCCGCGATCCGGGAGGTTGGAGCAACACTGCCATTTGCGCCGACGCGTTGAGATTGGAGATTGTTATTAGGTAAGAATCTGCTGGACCACACGACCGTAAACATCGGTTAAGCGATAGTCTCGGCCGCTGTGGCGATAGGTCAGGCGTTCGTGGTCGATGCCCATCAAGTGCAAGATCGTGGCGTGCAAATCGTGGACGTGGACTCTATCCTGCACCGCATGCCAGCCGTAATCGTCCGTTGTCCCGTGGACCATGCCTCCCCGCACGCCGCCACCGGCCAACCACATCGTGAAGCCGAACGGGTGATGTTCTCGGCCGTCCTTTCCCTCGGCAGTCGGCGTGCGGCCAAACTCGCCTCCCCACAGAATGAGCGTGTCTTCCAGCAGACCCCGGGCCTTGAGATCGGTCAACAGCGCCGTGATCGGTTGATCGACCGCTCGGCAACGTTCCGGTAGGGCTTTGCGCAGATTGCCGTGCTGGTCCCAGGCGTTGTTCCTGGGTGCGTCGAAGAGTTGAACAAAACGCACGCCACGCTCCACCAGCCGTCTGGCCATCAAGCATTGTCGGCCATACAGCTGGGTGGCCGGATCATTGGTCCCGTACAGCTGGTGCGTGGATTCCGTTTCCCTGGAGAGATCAAACGCCTCGGGCGCTTCCCGTTGCATGCGAAACGCCAGTTCGAAGGAAGCGATCCGCGCATCCAATTGGCTGTCGATCCCCCGTTTTTCCTTGTGAATTTCGTTCAGTCGACGGAGCGAGTCGAGCTTTGTCCGTTGACGGTCGATGTCGCCACGTGGGTCAGTGAGGTTGGTGACCGGATTCTCCATGTCACGGACCAGTGTCCCCTGATAGGCACTGGGCAGGAAACTGGAGGCCCAGAGCTGAGCCTCCTGGAACACCGGCTTGGGACTGACAACCACGAAGCTGGGCAGATTCTGGTTATCGGTCCCTAAACCATAGGTGAGCCACGATCCCATGCTCGGCCGCGAGAACGCCTGCTCGCCGGTACACATTTGCAAAGCGGCCCCGGTATGGTTGATGTTGTCGGCGACCATCGAGCGAATTACGCAGATGTCGTCGATCGAGGAGGCGATGCCAGGTAGCAGTTCGGTGACCTCAATTCCTGATTGGCCATGCCGTAAAAACCTCCAGGGCGAAGCCAACAGGTTGCCGGTCTCCGTCCGTAGGAGCCTTGGTTTCTTGAACGGAAGCGGCTTGCCATTCTCCGTGGCCAATCGCGGCTTGGGATCAAACATGTCAACATGCGAAGGTCCACCCGGCATGTACAGAAAAATGATCCGCTTGGCGCGCGGCGTGTGATGAGGTGGGCGGACCGCGAACGGTTGCGCGGCTCGATCCGGCTGGCCGGCGACGGATGACTCTGCGCACAACAAGTCGGCCAGTGCCAGGAGGCCAAAGCCGGTCCCAGCCCGTGACAACATTCCGCGACGTGAGAGATACGGTGGAGATTGCATCGATGTCAACTCAGCTGGTGAAGTCTGCGGTCTTCGCTCTGCGGGCATTTAGTCACCGTCAACGTTAGTCAAGATATACAAATTCATTGCTGCACAAAAGCACATGAGCCAGGTCTTCCCAGCCTGTCTGACCGTCCGAGGACGCTACGATCTGCCGGGCGATCGCCACTTCTTCACTGTTGGCCGGCCGAGCGAACAACAATTGGTACGCATGCTGGATCCTGGCCGCCGCATCGCTGGGCACTTCACGGATCAGCCGCTGGGCCAGCTGTCCCGCCTGGCTGAGCGGGAAATCGTTATTTAACAGGAACAGCGATTGCGGGGCCACGGTGCTGACGTGCCGTTTTTCTGTGGACGCATCTGGATTGGCGGCGTCAAACAACATGGCATAGCTGCTTCGTTTCCAACGGGCCGTTTGCACATAGAGCGAGCGGCGTCGGATCGTCAGATCGGCACCGGCAGGCCCACCCAGTGCCGGGTCTAGTCGGCCCGCGGCCACCAACATCGCATCGCGAATGGGCTCGGCTTCCAGTCGTCGAGAAGCAAACCGACCGAGCCAGCGGTTATCGGGATCCTGAGCCCGTTGCTCGCGTGAACCGACACTGGACTGCTGGTACGTAGCTGAAAGCATGATCCGGCGATGTAGTTGCTTGAGCGACCAACCATCCTCAACAAACCGAACCGCCAGCCAATCGAGCAGCGCGGGGTGCGTGGGCAGTTCCGAAAGCGTGCCAAAGTTGCTGGGCGTGCGTACCAGCCCCGCGCCGAAATGCCAGTGCCAAACTCGATTGACGATTACGCGCGTGGTAAGTGGGTTCGCTGTGGACGCCACCCAATTGGCAACTTGGCGCCGTCCGCTACCGCCAGTAATTGGCGTTTGGGATTCACCGGCAAAGAACTCAGGCAGACGACGCGGCACGACCGGGCCCAATTGCGTATAACTGCCACGGACATGGATCGGCACATCCTGGATGTTCGGGAACAGACCGCCTGGCGTGCCTCCTTCTTGCGCGGCCAAGGCCCGCGGCGGTTCCGGCGGCAATGCTGACTGTTGCTTGTCGCGCTTGGCCACCAGCATCAACCGCTCGGGATCGTCGTCGGCCGGCTGCGGCTCTCGCTTTTCCAGCTCGGCAAGCTTTTTCTTGGTCTCATTCAGCTGTTTAACCCGCTCCGCGCGTTGTTCCACAACCGATTTCGGAACCAGTGGCACACGGTTGAGCAAATATTCGCCCCCTTTGCGACCCAGGTCGGTCAGGAAATGCGTGCTGTAAAAGACCCCAGCGAGGCCGTAATAGTCTTGTTGCGAGATGGGATCGTATTTGTGATCGTGGCAGCGGGCACATCCGAGAGTCAGGCCGAGAAACGCCTTGCCGATCGTGTCGATATTATCGTCGGCCATGTCGCTGACAATCTTCTCTTTGTCAGCATCTCCGAAATCCCAGACGCCGTTGGACAGGAACGTGGTGGCGATCAAGCCGGCCGGGTAGATCTCGTCGCCGTGGGGACTGGGCAGCAGGTCCCCTGCGATTTGATGTACGATGAACTGGTTAAAGGGCAAGTCGCCGTTCAGCGAATCGACCACCCAGTCTCGATATCGCCACGCTTGGGTCGTTTCAAAAGTGTCCGGTTTCTTGCGTGAATTGGGATCTCCGCGGTAAAAGTCAGCGTATCGGACCACATCGAGCCAGTGCCGGGCCCAGCGCTGGCCGTAGGCTGGCGAGGCCAGCAATTGATCCACAACCTTCGCGAAGGCCTGGGAGGAATCATCCGCCAAGAACGCCCCGACGTCTTCTTGAGTCGGCGGTAGTCCAGTCAGGTCCAACGTAGCGCGGCGGAGCCAGGTGCGGCGATCCGCCGGTGAGGTCGGCTGCCTGCCACGGGCCTCAAGTTCGGCGAGGATGAATTGATCGATTTCGTTTTGCGGCCAAGAACTGTTCTCGACAACAGGTGGCACGCGATTGCGAACCGCTTGAAAGGCCCACCAACTGCGTTGTTGCTCGGTAACCTGAAAGACAGCTTCAGACAACACAGTCGCTGTCGGCTCGTTAGCCCAGGTAGGTGACTGGTCCAGCCAACCGGGTAGCGCGACCAGTGTCAGAGCCAACATGACGACCTGTGCAGATTTTGGGATCATCGCACCTAGGCAAATTCGAGTTTAGCGTTCTGGAAACATCGCCTCCCACGGGGGCGGCCGTTTTGAAAATAGACCTCTCTCAGAGCTGGTTCTGCTGTGACAGGTATTCTACCATTTCCGATCCCCCCCCCGCAACATTCCCTATGGCTGGTCCGGTATGCCCGTAAAACGCTTTAGCATTGCTGGCGAATTAGAGACCACTCTCCAATTTGAGCAGCAACGTCCCTGGCTGCAATCGATCGGCCAAATGGACAGCATCCTGCGCCGTATGATAAGATAACCAGCTGTCGCATGGAGTCGAGATTCTAGCTGGCAGTACAAGGCGCACTTATTGGTTCAAGCAGTCCGGACGACATGGGTAACATGACCACGAACAACATTGAGCAAACGGAGCAGTACCAGGCTTTTTGCCGAGGCGCGTTGGCGCATCTGTATCCGCTTCACCACCGACTGCGGGCGGAGGACCCGGTGCATTGGAGCCACACTTTAAACAGTTGGCTGCTGACTCGTTACGCCGACGTGTTGCTACAGAGAAGAGCATGATGCTAAACCAGAGAAACAGTCGGGATGGAGGGTAACATGATCGGCGATTTATCTCTGCAACTCGAAAAAGGCGGATGCATCTCCAGGCGAGAGGCTTGCTACAGACTGTTCTGTCGGGCGCTGGTGGTCATGTTTATAGTTTCACTGCTGGCCACTGCCGGCTGCGGCTCCGGCAATCCCACTACCTACCCGGTGAGAGGGCAAGTCACTTACCCCAACGGCATGCCAGTTACCGTGGGGATGGTCGAGTTCGAGCCGATGCCGCGGGAGGGCGTGTCCTTGACCGAACGCCTTAACGCCAGGGGCCTTATCCACCCGGACGGGACCTATTTCTTGACCACGTTCAAAGATGGCGACGGCGCGGTGCCAGGCCGTCATCGGGTCATCGTTCACGAGCCCAATCCCGAGGCGGATGTGGAAGAAGGTGAGTTCTTTCCGAAGGGCCCCATCTCTCCCCCACCTCGTCACACGCTGCGACGCTCAGGGCAACCTTCACCTCGGCTGCCTTCGGAAAGAACCCTATTCGTTGCGAAGCGATGTCTGGTTGGCATTCCGCGACCGCCGGTTCGCGAGTTGGTGCGACCTCGATCCTGGTTGCGTATGGAGTGGCGGCGTTGATCGGTGAGTCAGGACTTGCCGGAAAGTGGTTAGCCGTGGGCAAGAGTGCTTGACGTGCCTGCGGCCAAGGGCATGGCTAGCGCTCGCCACCGGCCTGATTGACTGCGCGAGCCGGGCGCGACTTGGGCATACGGGGCGTTCTTTTCGACAACCGGCGAACAGGTTTTCCACCGTGCCTAGGAGACTCGGCACCATCGTTAAGCCCAACGCCGCTCAAGCATTGCAGGCGCGCGCGAGCCCCCTCTGCGCGATAAAGTGTACGAGTGTCTTCTGTTCATGTGTACACTATTTCAGGTACAGCGGACCTGGATCTCCGTCCCTGTCGGCATGCCCCGACGAAGCGGAGCATGCCGTCTCCGCTCGCTCTCCTCACCTGGACGGCCGGCAATGATTGTTTCGTGCAGCGACCCGTTACCACTCTATCAGCCACGCGATCCCCAGTCCTCGGACTTGTGGCGTTTGCTCGACGAGCATTTCGAGACCTTCCAGCACGTCTACGACCACCGCTATCAGGAGAAGTATGGGTACTGGCGGCCCATCGTCCAGCAGTCGGTGGCATCCTTTCTCAAGTGCGGCGATCTACAGGAAGGGTTTGCTCGAGTTCGTTGTCCCAACTGCAAGCATGAGATGTTCGTCGCCTTTTCCTGCAAGCAACGCTGCACCTGTCCCTCCTGCCACCAGAAGCGGACGTTGCTGACCGCGCAACACGTTGCCGAAGACGTCTGCTCTCCGGTCGCCCATCGACAAGTCGTCTTGACCATCCCTAAGCGTCTGCGCGTGCACACG
>Ga0310121_10002960_pt1 | contig 15837 bp, 13 predicted proteins | sample CB27_Tmax_986_MG_FD_203504 | JGI IMG/M metagenome (GOLD analysis project Ga0310121, IMG submission 203504) | Marine microbial communities from Western Arctic Ocean, Canada - CB27_Tmax_986 | ecosystem: Environmental > Aquatic > Marine > Oceanic | place: Canada: Western Arctic Ocean | collected...
AATCGGCGTGGGAGAACCGCGGAGATCTAGATCCCTCTAACGTCGACTCCAAGATCACCGAGGCGATCGAACACTGCATCGACGGCCTGGACTCGGGTGAACTACGCGTTGCGGAACCCCAGAATGGGCAATGGTCGGTCAACGAATGGCTTAAGAAGGCGGTCCTGCTCTACTTTAGAATCAGCGCAAACGAACCTCTCGACGGTGGTTACGCCCAGTTCTTCGACAAGGTCCCGTTGAAATACGCGGGCTTCACCGCCGCTGAGTTCAACGCCTCGAGAACGCGCGTCGTCCCCGGTGCGCTGGCACGACGGGGAGCCTATATTGCCCCGGACGTAGTGCTCATGCCTTCCTATGTGAATATTGGGGCCTACGTCGACCGCGGCACCATGGTCGATACCTGGGCTACTGTCGGTAGCTGCGCTCAGGTTGGCAAGAACGTGCACCTGTCCGGGGGCGTAGGCCTCGGCGGTGTTTTGGAGCCCCTCCAGGCGAGCCCGACGATTATTGAGGATGATTGTTTCATCGGCGCACGATCGGAGGTAGTTGAGGGTGTGATTGTCGAACGCGGCAGCGTCCTCGGGATGGGCGTCTACATCGGCCAGAGCACCCGAATCTACGACCGAGCTTCCGGTGAGATCAGTTACGGCCGGATACCTTCAGGCTCGGTTGTCGTCCCGGGCAGTCTGCCCTCGGCTGACGGCAAGTACAGCCTCTATTGTGCGGTCATCGTGAAACAGGTTGACGAGAAAACCCGCGCGAAAACGAGCCTAAACGAGCTGTTGCGGCCAGCGTAAATACCTCCCTAAGCGATTAGTAACTGAAGCTCACGTCCGCCATCAGCCGGTTGTAGTCGCGCTGCAGGCCAGCGGCCTCACCCCGATCGCCAATTACATATCTAACCGCAAAGTTCCAACCCGCCCGGTATACATATCCGGCCCGCAAAGTATGGCCACTGCCGTCACTGGTGCCCCCAGAAAAATCCGAATCCGTGAACGCACCTACTACGGAGTTGGCCTCCGAGTCCTGATAGATGTACGCAAACGACCAGTCCCCCGGGTTTGAAGCGCTTCGATAGGTGGCTCCAAATGCAACCCCTTCATCGAAAGCATCTGCATCGCCGTTGCGGACGTAGTCCGTGAATAGCGTCACAGGTTCTCCGCCGAGCTCGAACCTGAGCTCGCTAAACAGATTGAACTGAGAGAATCCATAGAGGTAGTTACCATTAGCGTCGAGTTGATTACCCTGACCATTGCCGGGCGAGAACAATGGGGCTCGACCCTGCATATGCGTGGTCTCGTAGTAGCTCGCGCCGGCCGTAAGGCCGAAACCGTTGCTTAACGTCCCTCGGTAGCCCGCTTGGAGCCCGAAGAGCATCGAGTCAGGATCGCCACTCCGCTCCTCGGCCCAGAAGGCGGATGCGTTGCCAAAGAACGAGCCCGCGCTGTACCTGAACGCAAGTCCCTCTGGGCGGATGTCGCTGTCATAGACCAAGTGGTAACCGGTTGGGCGGAAGAACGGGCTGGGCATCTTACCGCCTAGCAGGTTGAGACTGTCTGTTACCCCCCAGTTAAAGTAGGCGAGATCCACAAGGACGGGTTTGTACGAGAACCCGTCTCCGAAAGTCTGGTTACCCGAATCGTTGGTGCGTCCCCCAGTCGAGAGACCGAAGACGACACTGGCGTTCTCAGCGACATTAGCCATCACGTTCAGGCGCGCCCTAATTCGCTGGCGATTCCTCACTGAGAACAGGTCATCATTGATCGACTCGTGACGATAACGAAGGTCTCCGACGAAACGCAAGCTGTCGGTCCAAGCAGGTTCAGCCGGCTGGCGTGAAACGATTGCGATCTGCTCCACCTCTGCATCTTCTTCAACATCGAGCGGTGCCGCAGCACGGTGCTCTATTTGGGCTAGGCGATCCGCCAAAAGGGCAATCTGCGCCCTAAGCTCTGCGATCTCCTGAGCCTGATCCGTCTGTGCGCCGAGCGGCGCAGCAGCGAAGCAGCCGAGGGCGACTAGCATAGAGGGGATAGGTCTCATGACGTGCTCCGTATTTTCTGTAAATCCGCTGAGAGGAATCAGTTTGCTATCGAACTGTTACAGTGGGGTTACAGAACGGCGACGACTCCAGGGAGCAGCCGTTCGCGGCTCCTTAGCCGGTGCAGCTATGGCGTAGAGTTCCTATCTGGCGACAGAACGGAGGGAAGAATCGGGAAGTCTGGCCGAACCCATCCAAACCTACTCAAGCCTACCCAGCACTGCCAAAGAAAAACCTGAGGAGGTAGAAGAAAAGGATAGACAGCACTGCCCCAGCCGGAATAGTAATTACCCAGGAAATAAAGATCCTACCCACCACACCCAAGTTAATCGCGGTAATGCCTCGGGCCATTCCCACACCCAACACGGCACCTACCAGGGTGTGTGTCGTAGACACAGGCATGCCAGTACCTGATGCAAATACAATAGTAAATGCAGCCGCCAACTCGGCAGAAAATCCACGGGTGGGCGTCAGTGCGGTAATGCGGTCACCGACCGTCGCAATGACGTGGCGGCCGAAAGTCCCGAGACCTAAAACGATTCCAAAACCCCCAAGCATTAGAACCCAAATCGGAATGGGTGAAGCCTGCTCTACCAGTCCGCTGCGGGCAATACTGATGACAGCAGCAACCGGGCCGATTGCGTTCGCTACGTCATTTGAACCATGTGCAAACGCCATGCTACAAGCAGTGATGACCATGAGCACTGCAAAGACCTTTTCCACCGTGGCAAAATGAAATTCTCGATCTGCCTTCTCATCCACGTGAATTCGCATCACAAACCAGCGTCCACCCAACGCTACGATCAGACCAGTTCCTATCGCGATCGTATAGCTCTCCAGCGTTGTCAGGGTAAGCCCAACATGTGTAAGTCCCTTTAATATCGTGATCAGGGCAATCAACGTTACTGTCACAAAGACATAGAGCGGGGCGTAACGCCGTGCGCGCTCGAGGGGGTCCGCCCGCACCAGTATTAGCCAGTGAATAGAGTTGTATATGCCGTAAGCGATGATCCCTGCTGTGAGCGGCGAGACAACCCAACTGACCGCAATAGTCGTCACTTGCCCCCAAGAGACGGACTCGGTACCCAGCGCCACTACCCCAAAGCCAACGATTGCACCGATGATCGAGTGGGTGGTCGAGACCGGCCAACCCTTCCTCGAAGCTATCAGCAACCACACAGCAGCGGCCAAAAGAGCGGCAAGCATTCCGAAAATTAAAAGCTCCGGATCCCCTACCACGTAGGAAGAGTCAATGATGCCCCTTCGAATGGTCGACGTTACCTCGCCACCCGCAAGGACAGCACCGCTAAATTCGAATACCGCTGCAACCAACAATGCTTGACGGATGGTTATTGCCTTAGATCCAATCGACGTTGCCATCGCATTAGCGACATCGTTGGCACCAATCCCCCACGCCATGAACAGGCCGAACAGGCCAGCTAGTGTCAAATACAGTACTTGGTCTTCCATAGAATCTAGTGGGATAGCAGAACTTGGATGCGCCGTCCGATTCGATCAGCTACATCGGCAATGTCACCAGTCAATTCGATAATGCGATAGAGAAACATCACATTGACAGGAGGAAGTGTATCTTCAATAAGAAAAAGCTTAGCGCGAATCCCCACCTGCATAAGATCCGTATCGTCCTCGATTTGATCCATCTCTTGCACCAGAGATTCCACCAACTCTGCCTCAGCACCACGAAAGCCGGATTCATAGAGTTCATCCAATTCTCGAATGCTCTTGCGCGCCTTCTTAGCAGCATCGACATTGCGAGAGACGAAGCTCAAAAAGTCTTTCTGGATAGACGTCGGGAGTTCCATACGCCGTCCTAACACCAGACCCGAAACATCTCTGACTCTGTTCGCAATCTGATCCTGCACCATCATTAGTTCCATGAGATCCTCTCGAGGAACCGGCATCAAAAGACTCTTAGGTAACTGGGTTCGAACCTGACGCTTGAACTCATCCGCTGCATGCTCAAGATCGACGATTCTGCTTCTACTAGACTCCACTTGATCCCAATCACCGTTCACTACATGCTCAAAGAACGTGATCAACTCCTTCGCACAGCTGTAACACGTATCCATATGATCCTGCATCGGCCCAACGGGAGAAGCTCCAAAAATATTACTGATATAACCGGCCATGACCTACCCTATAAACTAGTCTCCTGATAGCCTAACGTTAACTATGCTAGACACCAAATGTTACGAAATTGTTACAGAGCTCAAACTTCGCTTGGATGATTGTCATCCAGCACCTTTCTAAAATCGGAATAAATAAAAATTGTGAATAAGAAAAAACATTCACCTATTGATGTCGTTGAACTTACCCGCGCCCTCATTCGTCAGCCTTCGATCACACCATTGGATAGCGGTTGCCAGGAGATTATTACGGACATACTCGAGGGGTTGGGTTTCAGTATTGAACCCATGCGTTTTGGCAAAGTGGATAATCTGTGGGCGCGGCACGGTGATGTCGAGCCCGTGTTGTGCTTCGCGGGCCACACTGACGTTGTACCGCCAGGCCCCCTGGAAGACTGGACTGTCGATCCGTTCGCTGCAGAGATCTGCGATGGGCGGCTCGTTGCTCGGGGTGCTGCAGATATGAAATCTGGTCTTGCCGCCATGCTAACGGCCTGCGGACGTTTCATCGGAGCATATCCAAATCATGCGGGTTCCATTGCGTTTTTAATTACAAGCGATGAAGAAGGCGAGGCCAAAGATGGGACGTATAAAGTGATGAATACCCTCGCCAAACGCAACGATCATATTGACTGGTGCGTACTTGGTGAACCATCAAGCACCAAACAACTTGGAGACACAATCCGGATCGGACGCCGGGGCAGCCTGACCGGATTAATGACTCTCCACGGCGTGCAGGGCCACGTAGCCTACCCCGCGGAGGCTAGAAATCCGGTGCACGACCTAGCCAAGTTCATAAGCGCCATCAACCAGGAACCATTAGACAAAGGCAACAGTGATTTTCCTCCAACGAGCTTTCAGATGGTAAATGTACATTCCGACGCGGGGGCCCCGAACGTCATTCCAGGGGAGCTCAAGTGCCGGTTTAATTTTCGCTATTCGACCCAGTGGACCCAAAAAACGCTGTCTGCGCACGTGGAAGAATTAACCTCAAAACTTGGGATTGACTGCAATATCGCATGGCGCAATGCGGGGGATCCGTTCCTAACCCGAAAAGGCCGACTATCTGAAGCGGTCCGTCGCGCGATAAACGAGCGCACGGGACTAGATCCCGAGTTGTCCACAAGCGGCGGAACATCCGACGGACGCTTTATCGCACCTCATGGAGTCGACGTGATAGAGATCGGTCCGATCAATAAAACCATTCACAAAACTAACGAGGAAATCCTCGTTGAGGACATACCACTTCTGACCGATATCTACTATCGAATCGTAGAACTGCTGCTCGTGGAAGACGAGTAGCAAAGACCGCCCCGGTTCAGCTCCACTGTCCCTAACAGCCCGAACAGTTTTCCAAACCCTGTTAGTTGGGCAGGCGGGTCCAGTTCGCCGCCACCGCAAGGGCGCCCAGCAGTACAAACCATACAAACGCCCAGCCCGGCATGCTGAGCCCGAGAAACTGCCAGCTGATATCCGCGCACTCGCCGGCGCTGGTCAATACCATACGCACCGCCTCAAATGGCCCAAATACATCCAGCATATAGTCGAGACCCGCTCCGCAATCAGGCGGGACTTGGTCCGCGGGAAGATTTTGGATATACACATGCCGTGCCGCAACACCCCCACCTATGACGTTCGCGGCCAGAGCGAGCGCTCCGTAGAATCTAGCGCTGACGCCGCCGGGACTGTGCAGGCCCGCCACTAAAAACACCAAACCACCGGTTATGAAGGCAACACGCTGAAAGATACACAGGGGACAAGCCTCTAATCCAAGTACATGCTGCGCAAATAACGCGTAAGCAATCAACCCCACAACGGCACAAACCCCCGCCAGGTTAAGCCAACGCCGTTGGTGCTTCGTATTAATCAACACTAGGCTTCTGCTTGCTGTTTGCCCGGGAAATCGCTGCTTCAATGTTCTCGAGCCCAGTGTGGCGGATGTCTTCGCCGTATACCATGAAGATGACATACTCACAGATATTCTTAGCGTGATCGCCTATACGCTCCAGGGAGCGAGCTATCCAGGTTATGTCCATAACACGTTTTATTGTGCGCGGATCTTCCATCATAAAAGTAATCGCCTGGCGATAAATAGTTTCGTATTCCTCGTCGACGATGTCGTCGGATTTCACCACCTCAAGCGCTTCCTTATCATCGAGCCGCGCAAAGGCATCCAGGGCACGATGAATCATCTCCTTAACGTGGCGAGCCAGATTTCTGAGGTCTCGATAGTTTGTGGATGGGCGTTCGACGGCTGCCAGTCCAGCCGCTAGCATGCCCATCTTTTTTGCTTCATCTCCGATTCGCTCTAGATCCGTAATCGTCTTAATTATGGCCAGAATCAAGCGTAGATCGTTGGCCGTGGCTCCAGGCGCCGCTAGAAGTCGGCTGCACTCCCCATCGATGCTCACCTCCATTTTATTGACTTTGGAATCATCGTTAGCTACCTGCAAACCAAGCTCGCTATCCGCCTCCGACAACGCTCGGGTCGCACGCTCGAATTGCTCTTCCACTAGGCCACCCATATTGAGAACAGCCGTACGCACTGACTCTAAGTTCTCGCCGAAACTGTGTGTAGCGTGTCCGCTTTTCATGGTAATCAGTTAACTACAACCCTTTGGGGAGACCGCGGAGAGACCACCCGGGTCTCGGGAAAATGACATCCAAAAGTGCTTCCCTTGCCCATCTGGCTCTCGATGCTCAAGCGCCCGTTGTGCCGTTGCAGGGCATGTTTAACAATGGCGAGACCCAGACCTGTACCACCTGTCTCCCGAGAACGCCCCTTGTCCACCCGATAAAAGCGCTCGGTAATGCGAGGAAGATGTTCCTCCTGGATACCAATCCCTGTATCCGCAACAGAAAAAACTGCAGCAGCACCATCTCTGCGCCACTGAATTTGTATATCACCGGCTTCGGATGTAAATCTGACGGCATTGTTGATGAGATTAAAAAAGATTGAGTGCACCTCAGACTCATTCCCGAGCAATGCGAGCTCCGCGTCCAGTCGTAGCTCTAGACGCGGTGATTTAGAGCGGTTAGAAAACTCCGCATGAATCGGCTCGAGCAACTCGCGAACGTCGATAAACTCATACTCTGCTTCATCCTCCGAGGACTCCAGCCGCGTAAGCTCAATTAAGTCACTGAGGATTGTCGTCATGCGATCCACTTGTCGTTGAGTCTCCGTAATGGGCGCCTCCCAGCTCTCCGGAAGCTCTCCGCCTTCTGCTAACGCATCTAGATAGCCGCTAATCACCGTCAAAGGCGACCTAAGCTCATGAGATGCGTTCGCGATGAAGTCACGACGCGTTCGCTCCAATCGAATCTGACGCGTGACATCGCGAATAATCGCTAGACTTTGTCCTTTTCCGTAGGGGACAAGCTGAATTGCCAGGTGGCGCTCTGGATCGCGGGGAGAGGGGATTACAACCTCACCTTGCGGGTCCTCCTGATAGGCCACAAAGTCTGGGTGCCTGATTAAGTTGTCGACCCGCTGACCGCGATCTCTAGCGGGGTCAAGCCCCAGAAGGTTCGTAACTGCAGAATTAAACCAAACTATTTCGTGAGCCGAGTTAAGAATAATGCCACCATCTTGCAGAGCATCAGTACACTCTCGAACCTCTCGCAGAAGACGCTTATAACGATCAGTCAATCTCAAACCTCACGCAATGAAAATCGGTAACCCGCTCCACGAACTGTTTGAATTAGCCTATCGTAACCGCACTGAGTCAGGGCCTTGCGAAGCCTCCGTATGTGAACGTCAACGGTCCGCTCCTCTACATACACAGTTCCACCCCAAATGCGATCTAGAAGCTGAGCACGACTATAAACCCGGTCCCGATGACGCATAAAGAAAAACAGTAACCGATACTCTGTAGGACCCAGAACGATTTCCGCCCCCTCGACACTTACCCGGTGACTAGCTGCATCCAACTTAAGCCCCCCCGCTGTCAACACCTCTTCCTCTACCCGTGGCCCTCGACGCAACACGGCCTTAATTCGAGCCAACAACTCTCGTGAGGAAAAAGGCTTTGTAATATAGTCGTCGGCACCGCCCTCAAGGCCCGCTACGCGACTGTCCTCTTCGACCCGGGCCGTTAGCATTATCACGGGAATATCCCGGGTCTCGGGGTCGCGCTTTAGCTGCCGAGTCAGCTCGAGACCACTGACGTCGGGCAGCATCCAGTCCATCAATACGACGTCCGGATACCGGTCCGCTATGGCGGCCCGGGCCTCGCTCGCAGAACCGGCGGGCAACACCTCATACCCTGCGCGGCCCAGATTGAAGATCAACATGTCCCTGATCGCGGCTTCGTCCTCGACGACCAATACTCGTGTGTGGGGCATATCCTTTGGCACTTGCGTTAGTAACCTCTTATTACACAAGAAGATTATTACAGTTTGGTTAAGGCAAGTCTCGGCCCATTGACCGCCGGGCCTATTACTTCTCCCACGCAGCCTCAGACCTCAGGTAGACGGGGATAGCCTCCTCCGGGAGCCGCCCCCGCCCAGCCACTAAATCCGCGGTTGCCTGCGCGAGCACATCCCTCGCGCAGGGTCGAGCGTGCCCCCATACCTCACTCGCACCGACGCTCACCGGCGCTAGAATCTTCTCGTACGCCTGGAATCCGCTGCCCGCAGCTGCCCAAGCTAAAAGCCCAGCGCTGTTAACGAACTCAGGCGCGGTCAGCCTTTCCTCTCCTAGGAGTCGAGCGAGACCCTCTTGAATTTCGAACACGGCCCAGAAGACCTCTCCCATATGAGCGTTCACGCACACTAAAGAATTTGCAACGCCGTGGGACCGCCATAAGCCCTGTGCGATGACGGCGAGACTGGAGACCGGCAATAGCGGGAGCCCCGATGCCAGACCCAGCCCTTGCACAGCGGCCGCAGCGATCCGAATCCCGGTAAAGGATCCTGGGCCGCACCCGAACGCTATCCCGTCGAGATCGGCGAGCCGGAGCTCCGCCGTGGCGAGGAGCTGCTGGGCGAATGGCAGGAGCTGTTCGGTCTGCTGGCGAGGGCTCTCGATAAGCACCTCGCTAATCTCCTCCCCCACCTGCAAAGCGAGCGAGCCTTGCTCGCTGGAGGTTTCAAAGGCTAATACGTTCACGGGTCTCGGAATCTATCGCGAAATCACCAACCGGAAGCAGGGAGGCGGCGAACTCGAGTGCCTCCCCATAGTCATCGAGTATTGGCATCGGTGGGAGACTCTCCAGGAAAGTACGCCCGTACCCACGGGTTCTCAGGCGCGGATCGCCCAGGATAACCAGGCCGCGATCCGAGAAATCCCGTATCAGCCGACCGACCCCCTGTTTGAGGGTCAGCACCGCCTGAGGAAGTTGGAACTCCGTAAACGGATCACCACCCTCCTGACGAATAGCATCCAATCGCGCCTGTATCAAGGGTTCTCCGGGAGACGCGAAGGGTAGCTTGTCAATGACGACCAACCGCAGCGCCGGTCCGCGAACATCCACACCCTGCCAGAAACTGCTGGTGCCCAGTAGCACTGCATTACCGGCTTCGCGAAACTGCTTCAAGAGTTCGGTGCGCGCTCCTTCCCCCTGGACGAGAAGAGGGCCCGAGAGTTCCCGATGCCCGATCCACTCACGGGCCTCGTTTAACGAGCGGTAGCTCGTGAACAGCAAAAACGCCCCACCACCCGCCGCCTCAACCAACGGCCAAACGGCAACGAGCAGCGAAGCAACGTAGTTCGCATCCGCCGGCGGTGGCAACCCGTCTGGGAGATGCAACCGCGCGTTGGCCTGGTAGTCGAAGGGACTCGGCAGTACCAGGGTCGTGACGTCCTGCACACCAACCCGACTCATAAAATGATCGAAAGCCTCGCCCACAGCTAGCGTTGCGGAAGCAAACACCCAAGTCCCCCCGTGCGCCTCGATTCTGGCGCCAAGCTCGGCACCGACATTCAACGGCGTCCAATGCACGACCAGACTCCGAGGCGTGATCTCCGCCCACCGCAGCCCCTCAGCGTCACTCGCTTGGAACGCCCGCAACCGATCGATGCCGTCCTGACATCGCTCGGCGCAGCGTTGGAGACCCGGATTGATCACTCTGGCAGGCTCCAGCGCTGCCCTGAGCCTCTCCAGGCCTTCCACCCACTCGAGCAATGAATCCTCAAGCTCCGGCGGGCACTCACTCCACCGAACTCGTCCGTTTTTCTGGCCGAGTTGGATGCGCGTATCAGCGGCGGTCCGAATCAGACTGTCACTCGACGACTCCAGATCTCCGGATAGCCCAGCCGCCCGGGCTTCCGCCACAACGTCCCGCCCAAGGCGCTCCAGCTCCCGGCTACTCAAAGCCACGCCGAAAAACTGTTGTGCGATCTCCGGCAACTGGTGGGCCTCGTCCACGATAACCGCGTCCGTGTCGGGAATGAGCTCACCGAAGCCAGCGCCCTTAAGAGCCAGATCGGCCAGCAGGAGATGGTGGTTGACGATGATGATGTCGGCAGCCTGGGCTCGGCGCCGCGCTTCCACGAGAAAGCACTCGTCGAAGAACTCACAGCGGTTACCCAGACAGTTATCCGTAGTCGAGGTGAGCCATGGCCGCAAGGCATGATCGGCGGCCAAGTCCTCGATCTCGGTTAGATCACCGACAGAAGTCGATCGCGCCCAGGCAGCCAGTGGCAACAGTTGCTCCAGCGTGCGCGAGTCACGAACACCGCCGGCCTGAGCGGTTTCAAGACGATGCCAGCACAGGTAATTGCTTCGGCCCTTCAGCAATGCGATGCGAACCGGCCGGCCGATAACGGAACCCAAAAGCGGGAGGTCACGGCCATAGAGCTGGTCCTGAAGCGTTAGGGTACCAGTCGAAATAACGGCGCGCTTTCCAGAGAGAAGGGCCGGAACCAGGTAACCGAAGGTCTTGCCGATTCCTGTGCCCGCCTCCACGGCCAAATGCCGGGACTGTGCCAGCGCAGCCGCTACGCTGTGTGCCATGTCCTCCTGAGCATCTCGATGGGTGTACCCCGGGAGATGCCGAGCTAGAGGACCGTCGGGGCTGAAGAGATCGGCGAGACTCGGCATGCGCCACTATAGCGTGATTGCACCACTATGCGGCTCGTGAAACTAGCCTTCGCCGACAGGAGCACGTGACGACCCCACCGCAGACTAAACTCTCGAACGGCGATGTGGCGAAGGCCGGCAATTCGCTATACTTCCGCCCTCGCGGGCGAACCAATTCCACAGAGGCCTATGAATACTCGACTCCAAAACCTCAGCGACTGGATCGACGAGGTGGCTAGACTCACCCAGCCCGATCGGATCCATTGGTGCACGGGCACCCGAGAAGAGTACGGCACATTCGTTCAGGAGATGCTCGCCAGCGGCGACCTTCTCGAACTCAATCAGGAGCACTACCCCGACTGCTATCTGCACCGTTCCGACCCGCAGGACGTAGCTCGGGTGGAACACCTGACATACGTGTGCTCGGAAAACGAGACCGACGCAGGTCCCAACAACAACTGGATGCCACCGACCGAAGCGAAAAACTTAATGCATGGGTTTTTCACAGGCTGCATGCAGGGTCGGACGATGTACGTGATTCCTTATTGCATGGGCCCGCTGGGCTCGCCTTACTCTCGTTATGGCATTGAGATTACCGACAGCACCTATGTCGCCGCGAACATGTATCTGATGACACGGATGGGCGACGAGGCTCTGTCTCAGATCGAAATCACCGGCAGCTTCATCAAGGGACTCCACTCCATCGGCGAGCTCGATCCCGAGCGACGCTACATCATGCATTTCCCCGAAGAGCTCGCCATCATGAGCTATGGATCCGGATACGGCGGCAACGCCCTGCTTGGCAAGAAATGTCACGCGTTGCGAATCGCGAGCTATCAAGCGCAAACGGAAGGCTGGCTCGCAGAACACATGCTCATCGTGGGCGTAGAGAGTCCTGAAGGAGATACTCATTACCTCGCCTGCGCTTTCCCGTCGCAGTGCGGCAAGACCAACCTGGCGATGCTGATTCCGCCGGAGAGCCATAAGGGATGGAAGGTCTGGACGCTGGGCGATGATATCGCCTGGATGCACTTGGACGATGAAGGGCAACTGCGGGCGATCAATCCGGAAGCCGGGCTGTTTGGAGTCGTGCCCGGCACCAACCGCAATACTAATCCAAACGCTTATGACGCGATCAGTAAGGAAACGATCTTCACCAACGTCGCCGTCACGGCCAACAACGATCCGTGGTGGGAGGACAAAGAGACTGGTAAACCCGTGACGGACTGGCAGGGTAGACCCTACGACTTGGCCAACGGCCCAGCCGCACACCCCAACTCCCGTTTTACTGTCTCCGCGAAGAACAACCCCAGTTACTCAAGCTTGGCGGAAGCGCCAGAGGGTGTGCCCATCAGCGCACTGGTTTTCGGGGGGCGGCGCCGAGAGCTCGCACCACTCGTGTATCAAGCCAAGAACTGGGCCCACGGCGTGTTAGTCGGTGCCAGTGTCGCCTCGGAGACCACTGCTGCAGCAACGGGCCAGGTGGGTATCGTCCGGCGGGATCCCATGGCCATGAAACCCTTCTGCGGTTACAACTTCGCAGACTATTGGAGCCATTGGCTCAGCTTCGAGGAACGCTCCAGCAAGCTCCCCAAGATATTCCATGTGAATTGGTTCCGGCGTGACGCTGACGGCCGTTTCCTCTGGCCAGGATTCGGAGAGAATCTCCGCGTGCTGCGCTGGATTATCGACCGTTGTGAAGGGCGCGTCGATGCTGACGAATTGCCGATCGGCCATCTCCCGAAAACCGGAACGATCGACGTCTCGGGCCTCGACGTTTCTCCGGAGACACTCAATCAGTTGCTGACCGTGGATCCCGAACAGTGGAGAGAGGAGATGCAGGACATCGGAGAGTACCTGCAGAGCTATGGTGAGCGACTGCCGGAGCGGCTGCGCGCTGAACACGAAAAGATCGTGCGGGCGCTCTCCTGACCCTACTGACCTTCGTAAACGGTAACCACCCCTTCAGAGTGCGCGCGTTACGGTGAAACGCTATTTCTCAGCAACAAGGTAGCTGATCCAGGCAAGGTCCGCCTCGCCGGTATCATCCTCGGAGAACTCTCCCGTCCCCTCTCCGTCGTCGTCTTCATCCTCCCAATAGACTCGGACTTTCTTGAATCCCGCCTCCTCTAGGATCTCCCGCAACTCGGGCAACGTCCAGATCCGCCATTCATAGCTGAATGCTTTTTTGATCCTGGATCCGTCAGGGAACTTAAAATGTATGTAGCAAACTGCTCGTCCGGTTACGGGCTCGAATTCGGCCTGATCCCAGATGTAAGTGAATCCGTCGTACTTGGTCTTCTCTCTCTGCTCCTCGTAGGCTTCCGGTCCACCGTACGCATCTAGAAAGAAGAGTCCATCCGAGGCGAGCGACGCATAGACCCGGGAAAAATACTCGCGCATCTGGTCCCGGGTGCGAAAAATCCAGTAACTGAAGTTGAACGCGCCTAAAATGTCCACCGGCTCGGTCTCGGCAGTCATCACATCCTCGTTCAGGAGCTTGACTCTAGTTCGATCGGCCTCCGGCAAGCGATCCACCCGGTTAATTCTGCCCCATTCCAAAACTTCGGGATCGATGTCGACACCAACGGCATGATGCAGCGCACCCGTACGCACCCATTCGCAAGACGCACTTGCCGTACCGCAGAAGTCCTCGCGAAAACTAACGGCTGGCCTTCCTCTCAGGTTCTGAAAGGTTTCCGTGAGGAACTCGATCTCAGTCTCCACGTTCTGTACAGCCTCCTCGTACAGTTCGTGGACATCGGCTTGCTCAGCCATCCTGAGATTGACCTTTTTCGCACTTGCTCCCGACACTTCAATCCTCCCTGTTTGATTGTGAACAAAACGTACAGGCCTTAAGGGCGGGCCATTGTAGCCATTACAACTTGCACTTTGTAGAAGCGCCCGCCACGCCTTCAGGAAAGATTGCTGTCAAATCGAAACCAACATTCCATGTTAGGCGGTCCCGACGGCGCGAAGGCTCGGCGCTTCGTTACGCAGGCTGTCATACCCCTCCTGACCTGAAGGTAACCCACTAACGAAACGGCGCCACGCACGTGCGCCGCGACACCCCGTGTAAAGACCCAAGAGGTGGCGGGTCATTGCTCCCAAAGGCGTGCCACGATCCAGTTCAGCTCGAACGTAACGCAAATAGGCGCTCATGACGTGCTCCCGGGAAGGCATCGATGGACAGCGAAAGAGCTTCGAATCCAACACGCCAAGATCATAGGGGTTGTGGTAAGCGTGACGCCCCAACATTACACCGTCAACGAAGTTCAGCTGATCGAGTATCTTACCCTCGTCATCAAGCCCCCCATTCAGTACGATTTCCATGGACGGATAGTCGGACTTCAAGCGTCGGACGCGTTCGTAGTCCAGGGGCGGAATCATGCGATTCTCTTTCGGACTTAAGCCGGCCAAGATCGCCTTTCGAGCGTGAACCACGACTGTCCGACACCCCGCACCGGTGATGGCTTCCACGAAACGATACAAGAAATCGTAGCTGTCGAGATCGTCAATGCCCAATCTCGTCTTGACGGTAATGGGAACATCGACCGCTCGGGACATCGCGGTCACGCAAGCTGCAACCCTCATCGGTTCAGCCATGAGAGATGCGCCGAAACCTCCAGATTGGACTCGATCGCTCGGGCACCCGACATTCAAGTTAATCTCATCGTAACCGGCTGCTGCACCCAAACGGGCAGCCTGGACGAGCTTATCCGGGTCGCTACCCCCAAGTTGCAGTGCCACCGGATGTTCGTCCGGGTGAAACGTCAAAAGATGCAGACACCCCCCATCCACAAGCGCAGCGGCGGTGATCATCTCCGTGTATAGCCAGCTGTTAGGAGAGAACAGTCTCAGGAGATACCGACAATGACGATCGGTACGTTCCATCATCGGCGCCACGCATAGCAGATGAGGACTGCTCAAGATTAGACCTCTTTCTCTGGAGTGGGGTTCGAGGCCCGAATCCCACTCGCCGTTTCCTTGATGAGATGATCGACAACAGCTCGTGCAGCTTCCTCCTCAGTCGCGCCCCCCCTTGTGGCTGTCTCGTGCACGGCTAGCTGACGATGCGCGCTCGTACCGTCGGAGAGAATCGTCCGGACATGCTCCACCTCCGGCACGCAGCCGAGCGCGTCGGCGTCTACCCGGATGAGCTCCAACAACTCTTCGAACAATTGTGCAAAGGGAATGATTCGGCCACGACCCAGGTCAATCAAGCCTTCATCGAAGCTGTAGCGCATAGCGCGCCAGCGATTCTCATTCAGCAGGAGCCGCGAATACAACCGCCATCGCTGGTTGTTCGCGCGCAAACGGTAGAGCATTCTGAGTGAGCACACAGCCAAAGCGGCCAAGCAGAGCGCATCCTCCATATTGGTACAGACGTCCATTATCCGCGTCTCAAGAGTAGGGTAGCGGGCACTCGGGCGTAGGTCCCACCAGATCATCGTGGCGTCGGGTATCAGACCCGCCTCAACCATGACTTGGATATGCCGCTCATACTCCGCGTAACTGTCGAACCGCTCAGGCAGACCGGTACGCGGAACCGCATCGAACACGGTAAGTCGATAGGATTTCAGACCTGTATCTTTTGCCTCCCAGAAAGGAGAGGAGCACGACAGTG
>Ga0310121_10002961_pt1 | contig 15835 bp, 25 predicted proteins | sample CB27_Tmax_986_MG_FD_203504 | JGI IMG/M metagenome (GOLD analysis project Ga0310121, IMG submission 203504) | Marine microbial communities from Western Arctic Ocean, Canada - CB27_Tmax_986 | ecosystem: Environmental > Aquatic > Marine > Oceanic | place: Canada: Western Arctic Ocean | collected...
CTGGTATCCGCCAATCCCTACGATCCTTGGGCTTACAAACTCTGGGCTACTCTTAATCAAGATCAATGTCGTGTTTGCTTTCGTGGTCTTCTTCAATCCGTAAGTCATCGTTTCGCCCTTTCGTGTGGTGGTGATTGTTGTTGCCATGCCCCAATTGTATATACCTATCGGTAGCCCGTCAAGCACAATCTATATATTATTCCAAAGATTTCTGGAATAGGTAGAAAGGCCGCTTTTCATGCGGTCTGGCGCTGCTGCCGCCCGGCGTCAATAGGCCGGGCTTAGATTGCATTGGTTGGTTCTCCAGCCGCACCGGTTTCGTACTCAGCCCGCTCGTCGTCGTCTTGTGCGGTCCATGAATTGTAATCTTCTGTAAACCCTTGGCTGGCTACGGCGTATTCCCACGCCGCACAATCAGAAAGCCCCGTCCCGCAGACAATCCGACCATGAACTATATCGGATTGGTCGGCTGCGTCTCGATAACTCTGGTAATCGCTGTGTCTGCACCACATCGCTTCGCCTGTCCGTGGATGTTCGCCTGTGATCTCGACGGTGTAGGTACTCATCTTATTTCCCTTTCGTTGCGGGCCGTCCGTGGCCCTGGTTGGTTGGTGGGTGGTTAGCCGATTATCATTCCGTCCTTAGTCGTTTCTGTGATTGTGAAAACTTCGCCTCTCACCTGCCACTTGTCGCCGTTGATGTCCAGCGATCCGCAGGTGCTGTTGAACATCTGGCCAATTCGCTGGATGCAGTTATGAAAGCCGCCGAAGCTGTTGCGGCACTTCTCGTTGATCGTCATTCCGTTTTCAAACTCAAAGATGTAGAAGCGGGTCGTGTTTCTGTTTTGCGTTTTCATCGTGTTTCCCTTTCGAGTAGTGGTGATTGTTGTTGTCATGCCCCAATTATATATACCTATCGGTATCGTGTCAAGGATAATCTATATATTATTCCAAAGATTTCTGGAATAGGTAGAAAGGCCGCTTTTCCTGCGGTCTGGCGCTGCTGCCGCCCGGCGTCAATAGGCCGGGTCGGGGTCGTGCGTGGTGTTTTCGTGCGTGGGGGTCCGTGGGTTGCCCCGCCCCAGCTCATGGATCACAACATCCAGACAGCCCGGCGGCCGCTTCTCGCGCCGGACTATTTGCAGCGTATCGATCTGGCCGTCGTCGTTGTATATTCCTGCGTGTTCGAGCGCGTCCAGCGTGGCCTTCAGTAAATTGTCCAGGTCGCATCGCCGGGCCGTTGCCGGGAACGCCTCGATGCTGACAGCCAGCCGCCCGTTCAGCACCTCGTCGGGCCGGCACGTGGCTACCACCTCGTCCCGAAAATCCTGGCCGGCTCGCGAAATATATCGGCGCGTGCCGTGGGCTCGCCAGTAGTGGTTGACGCTTGGCGGCCAGGGTAGGCGGTAGGTGTGGCTGGGTTGGGTGGTGCTCATTGGTTGGCCTCCGGTTTCCACTCGTAGGTTTCGTTTACCTCGTGCGTTGCATACCATCGAGCCAGATCGTCGTAGGGTAGCGCGGTTTTGATAGGCATGATCGCCGGGTCGTACTTGGCCGCGCCGCAAGCGGGCAGCGTGGCTTTTTTCCCGCTGACGCTTCGGCGGGTGCCTTGGTTGTATTCGTCTCGCTGTTCCGCCAGAGTCCGCTGCTTATGGCAATCGCAATGGCAGAGCGCCACATGGTGGATCGGGTTCTGATCGTCTGCCAGACTGCGCCACCACCCGGCCGCGTCGGCTATCCATGTTGCCGGGTCGTAGCGATAAGACGCGATCAATCCATCAGGATCGAACCGGGCCAGATCGAAGGCGGCCCGCTTGCCGTCCGCAACCGCCCGGTCGATCTCCTCCCGCTCGATCAGCTCGAATTGGGGCCGGTACGACTCGACAAAGTGCGGATTCCACACTTCTGCGATGCCGCTATCTAGGCACGATAGGCACTTATATGACCTGGTGCTTTCGAGACCCCTGGATTCCTGTTGCCTGGCAACCATCGCCTCGCGGCGGATCGTCTGAGCGAGGTCGCCGTAGGGCGGTACGGTAACGGTTCCTGTTTCCATCCTGCCCAGTATCCCTAGACCCTCGGCCTCTGTGACGGCTTGTAGCGTCCGCTGCCAGCTTTCTAGTTGCTCCTGCCATTCTATGTCTTCTGATGTTCCGTTGCTCCTGGCGGCTGTGCGGGCTGCTCTGGTGCACCACTCCAGGAAAGCTGGGCTGATCTTGGAGAAACGGCGGGTTACGTTTCTTAGCTCTGAGATATTCACATTGGCACCACGTAGGGTTCTGATTTTCCATTCTGGCTGAAGTCGTTTTTCTCCCAGGTGCGGACGCAGGCCTTCCAATCCTTCATCCGCCGGCCCTTTGTTAATTCCCAACCTCTGGCTTCGTAGTGATCGACGAATTGCTCGGCGTCGATGGTGTTTTTTCTTTGAGTGCAGTAAGCCGCGACTTCATCGATGGTCGGTTGGTTGAAGCGGGGCGCAGCCCCCTTTTTCTTCTGTTCCTGTTCCTGTTCCTGCTTCTGTTCCTGCTTCTGTTCCTGCTTCTGCTTCTGGGGAGGACAGGGTGGGGGGGTTACTGTGGTACAGGGTGTCATTAGTTCTAGGCACACCCTGTCTAGGGTAGCGTGCCACTTTTCGGCCAAACCCGGTTTTACTGTGGTCTCATAGCTATATAGCAACTCACAGCGGGGCACATCTGACAGGTCCGATAGCATCCCCGCGAGGTGATCGTCGTTGGTTGGGGCGTTGTACTTGAACCACGACCGGAGGATAACGACCACCGTATTCCGGCCCACTTTTTGGAGGGGCCAAGACAACGAAGGACACACCCTAGACAGGGTGTCCCAGGAAGCATCGACACCCTGTAGACGCAACTTGTCTGCTACCTCGCCAAGCCCCGCCACGACCACGCCGGCACGGTTAACCGCCCGGCCGGAGATTAGCCATAGGGCGGCCAGGGCATCGGGTGCGTCCAGGGCATCAAAAACCTCATCATCCCAGATCCTCGGGTCAATTTTCCGGTACTTTGCAGCCACGGTATCGCCTCCGTGCAAGGTAAAATGCCGCCCCGCGTTGTGAGAATCCAGAGCTTAGCAAAGCTAGAATTTCGCGGGGCGGCCATAGTTTGGTATCTGGTATCTCACGCCCCCCACCCTACCCCGGCCCGGTGCCGGGTGTCAATACCCCCACCCCGTGGTCGTCTAAATACCCGGCCAGATCCATACTGCAACTTGGTTGTTGCAGCCTTCGTATCGCCTTCTTCTCGATCTGGCGGATACGTTCTCTGGTAACTTTGAAAATGTGGGCTACTTCCTCTAGTGTATAAGCGTAGGTGTCGCCCAAGCCGTAACGCAACTTTATAACCTCCCGTTCACGATATGAAAGACGTTTAAACGCAGACTCGAAAGACTCGGCCAGCGCCGCATTGTCAATATTTCGATCAACCTCTGGACTAGCCAGGCGCTCGGCGCGGTCCGTACATAGCCTGGCGTATTCTTCCAGGTCTTCTGCCTCTAGCCGTTTTGTTTTTTCGTATACCCGTGGCGACTCTAAGAATTTTGCGTTCTCTCTCAGGGAATCTGGAAACAATTCATCTAGCGTTTTACCCGTTAAATTGAATAGCTCCAATTCTAGCGCCGCTAGTTTCTCGGTGGTCCACTGATCGTAACGGGTAGCGATCTTTGGCGGGCAAGCCCTCATGTTTACCCACCTACCCAATAACGATTGCTGTACGCCTAATTTCCTTGCAAGCGCCGCCTGGCTTCCAAGCTTCTTGGCCGCTGCCCATAAGTCGGCGTGCTTTAGTCGGGTAAGCGCCGTAACATCCAGACCCCCTGCTTTGGGTACGGATTCTAGCTCTCCTAATGTCGTGCTGCTGTTGGCCATTTGTATCCTGTTCCTCTTTTGCCCCGGCCCGGTGCCGGGTGTCAAGGTCAATAAACCCCCGCCGCCCGCCTGCATCGGGTGAAGCGATGCGGGGCAAGCGACGGAGGGGCATCAACTACGCAACGTCAACTTCGGACAGTAGCCTAGTCGCTTCCGCTGTAGGCAACGCACTGCCGGAACGGTCCAAATGGCCGTTGACGGCAATCTTAATGCGTTGCTGGTCGCCGTCACGAAGTTCGCCAGTCATCGTGGCAATCTTCGTAGTGGCTTTCGCCAAGGCTTCCGAAAGTTCGGTTACCTTAGACTCCAGCTTGCCTACGTCCTGATTGTAGATTGCTTCGTACTTTTCAGTAGCCGAAACCCACACTTCAATCAGGCCGCGTTCTTCACGGACGGCAGGGCAACCCCTGCGCCAGTCGCCTTTAAGTTTGGGGTCTGGTCCCCGCTTCATATCGGCAACTACTTCTGCGGTAATGTCACGCATGACAAAACCTTTCTCGGAGCCTAGCTCCGCAAAAACGACGCCAGAGCAGAACAAACCTGTGCCAATCGTTTGACACAACCGGGATCGTCTGCCTCCGCGTCCTCCCACATCGACGCATTGAACTTTTCAAATACGCCATGTAGTTCTTCAACACGCTGCCTAGCAAACTCGACCGCCTCTGCGGGTGTGTCTGCTAGTTCTAGCGCTTTGGCTTTCGCCTTCTTTGCTTTTGGAAATTTTCCCTTGAAGGCAGCGAGAACACGATTGACATAGACGCTTTTTACTTCGTTCTCGTCAGCGGCTTTCGCGGCTTTCTGTGCTTCCTTGGCAAGCCGCACTGCTTGCGATTTCGGTTGAATCGACGTTAGCGGTCGCAATGCACGCTCGGTCCAACTTAGCGCCGTGGCGCTAGGCTTGCCCAGTTTAACACGTAGGCTTGCTGCTGCTACTAACTGTGCAGCGTGCCGTTGCTTGCATGGTGCCGTCCCACTGTCGAAGTATTCCTTTTGGCTTTCGTAGCCACGCTGCTCGTACAATCGTCCCGCTAAGATTTTTTCCATCGCCGCGCCTGCCTTTACAAATCCTTCGTACAGTTCATAGCGGACGATGTTTTCTAAATCATCCAAGCTCGCGTTCTTAGGCACTGTCGGCCATTCACCGTTAACCGCCCTTTCGAACTTCACCAAATCTTTAGACATAATAATTCTCCTAATCTCCAACCAACCCAGCATGTCGCGCCGTTGGCTGGCAAGGTGTCGCGGCGGATTAAAACGGCCCGCCGCTTGCCGTGTTACTTTGCCTTCAGCGCCACCTGATACCGCCCGCGCCAGTCCGCAACCGCTTTGCGATGCTCGGCCGTCAGCCCCTTCAGTTCCGCCGCGTGCCGTTTCTTAAACCCGGCCCGCTCCGAAATGGCGTTCGCCTCAATACTGGCCCGCTCGTTGACAAACTCCCGCTCCTGTTCTGGTGTCATAAGAGCTCATGTCCTTTCTAATAGTAAAATCCCCCGCCAACGATTGACTGAAGAGCCGCCCACAAGAACGGCAACTTCCGCTGACGGGAGGTTTTTCCTTTCAAATCAAAACAACTCCCCCTGCACCCGCTCCGGCCGGTGCCGGCAACAAACCCACACAACCGCCATACGGCCGCTCACGGTCTTCCGCTGTCGGCCGCTGTCCTCGGCCATCCTCATCGCTACAAGCTCAACCCGTCTCGGCCTCTGCGTGCTGGGGTTCATGTAAAGCTGCGTCTGCATCTCTTCGTCGGTCGCACCGTGCCGGCCCTGGCAGCGGAGGAACCGAAAGACCTGGCCGCGTAGGGTATCTGCCCCCACTTCGATCTCGACGGCCGCCGCGTAGCTGGTCGCGCTGTGGGGCTGGTATTTCACGCTCCCGCCTCCCGTACCTGGCTCGATAGCTTGGCTGCGTCATACCAACTGAACGGTAGATCCTTCCGCGTGGCGTACTCGCCAAACTTTCGTAGCGCAAACGTCCGGCCGGCTTCGCTGTCGTCGTAGGTGAAGCCATACTTGTGCTTGCCCTTGACTAATAACAGCACGCAAACTTCGTCGTCGTCTGGTCGTAGGCGGTTCATGGGTCCATTACCAGCTATAAAAAACAAAGCCCAAGACTACATTGTCTGATCGTTTCTTTGCTCTCTTCGGTGTCTAAATCAGCGTTGCGAAGAGGAACTAGGGTACGGTGTAGAAATACACCTCCGTGCGAGTCCGCTTCCCTGGTCTCTTCATCAATCGCGCACGCCTCTTCCCACTTATTAGGGTGGTTGTCGCGTATCTCTCGCCACTCCGCATTTCGCTTGTGCGGGCACATCCAGCACGACGACTGATGCGGCAGCGGCCAGCCGTAATTCTCTACAATCTGCAAACATGAATCGGTGTTTATCATTAGATCCACTAGCGGACACTCTATCTTCCATTTGCCCTCCGTCACGCCCATTAGCTTCGCCCACCTGCGTCGCTCGTCATGGGCTAGGCCAAGCCACTTAACGCCCTCGGTGAAGTTTCTTTTCCTTAACCAGCGATTAACAACCCGTTTTTTCCATTCGTTGCTACAAAACGAACTTAGCTTGCCGCCATCGGCAGCAAATACCGGAAGCAACAACTGCCCGTTGTGGCCGTACAAATCAACCGTTGCCAAGTCGTGGCCCGCTATCGCGAATTCAATCCCCATTCCGCCTAGTAATGGCCGCGTATACTTTTCTAGATACTCCCAAGTCATGGGGTTCTCGCGTCCAGTATCGGCCATTATCACTACGTCAGGGCGCGGCAAAACTTCCTTAGCGATCATAATGCACATCGCCACGGTCTGCCGGCCACCGCCATAGCTGAAGACAATAGACATTACGGCTCCAGCTCCCCCCCGCAATGCGGGCAAAAGTCTTCAAGGTCGGCTACCACCCAGCTATGCGCCCTGCCTGGGCGGGTGTTGCACACGTAGCCCTTTTTCTCCAGGGCGATTAGGTGACAGACGATACCGTTCGGGCTCTGCACCGCCAACGCCCCCATCATTTCGCGGATCGTGGCCGGGCAGCCCTCGGCCAGCGCGTGCTGTGTCATGTAGTCGAGTAGCTGTTGCTGCCGCTTTGTTGGATGGCTGCTCATTTCAACGCCTCGATTACGTCGTCCGCTGTTACACGCTTCGATCCGTAGCAAAAATTGATCGCACTTATCTTCGCGGTTATTAGCTGCGCAAGTTGCACTTCAGGCGGCCGCCCCTGGATCTCTGCGTGGCACGCTCGGCACAACCTGAGCTGGGCCGCTCGAATTCGTATCGCCCACGATCGCCCCGAACCGGCTGGTATTTCGTGCGTTTCGATGGCGGGCTCGCGGCACAATTCACATTGTTCGCCCGGTGCTGGCATCCTAGCGCTCCTTGTTTCGTTTTCCTCTTGGCGTTTCTTTTTGCTTTGCTTCCGTAGCGGGGAGCGCTGCGGACTGGGTATGGACTTGAGGTAGTGAAATTCATTTTCACAATCCTCCGTATAACAGCGTCCGTTCCCAGACAGCAGCGCCCCGCAATACGGGCACATCAGAACGGCACTTCATCGTTGCCGGCGTCGGCCGTCATCGCGGCTTTTGTCTGGGCGGCCGGGACGCCCGGCTGTGGCTCGGGCTTGGATACCATCTCATGCGGTACCACCCTCACGCATTTGCAGGGCTTGCCCTGGTATTCCGTTAAGTCCTGGTGCAAATAGATCACCCTGCCGGTCCACAATTCGTAATCGTCGCCGTGCTCTAGCGCGATACGGCCGGCGTTGGTTTTGTTGCAGATCAGCACCTTCGTAGAGCTCAGAAAGCTGATCGCCAGTTTGTTACCGTCATCGAATTCGCGGTACTCGACGGACTCAATCGTGCAGCGTTGCTGTATCCCCGGTTTCAAATCGTCGGCCTTCAAGGTCTGCCCGTCACCGTAAACGTCATTTATGCTTGCCATTGCTTTCCTGCCTTTCGAGTAAAATTAAAGAGTCCACAATCTGTAAGTCAAAATAGTTACCCAAACAATCCCGCTCCAGCCCAGCAACCCGAGCAGGAAGGCCGGCGCCCATTGCGGTTGACGGTCGGGTTCCGGTTGCTGCTCCCATGGTCGGCTGTCCTCGGTCGTGCCGTTAAAAAGTGCATCGCAAACTTGGTCTGTCGTTTCGATCCGTTTTCTTGTTCGTGCCATTGCTTGCGTTCCTTGCGTTAAAATACAGCCGCCCCGAATCCATCGGAGAAGCATAAAACAATTCCTAACCGCGTAGCAATATAGCAGCACTTTTGCGTATTGCAACCCCAGAACAGAAAAGATTTCTTGCTAGCGTTTGCGCCGCTGGAAATTGGGATTACCCGCCGGCCGGCGTTTGAATCTTCGCGCGTCCTGCCTGCGGATTATCCACTGCCCGCCCAGTCGGATGGCCGGAAGCTGATCGGCGGCACAGTACCGACAGACCTGGCTGTGGTGGACACCTATTACGGCGGCGGCTTGGCCGGCTGTGAGATAGCCGGCGAGAGTAGATGTTGTCATGCCCGCAATATAGCGGGCCGGGCGAGGATTGCAAGCGCTATCGCCTCCGGTAGAATCCCAGAACGATAATCGCCGCGATATAGACGAGCACTATCGCGCTCGGTTCCGGCATCACAGGAAGCAACTATATCTCCCGGTTGATGCTGAGCCGTCCACCGAGGATCGCCAGGCTAACATCCCAGCCGGCACTAGGAGCCGTGCCCACCGTTGCCAGAACGCGCTGGCCTGCTCGCAGTGGTTGCTCGATCGCCAGTTCCGTATGCGCGAGCCCGGCGACTTCGCTCGCCGTAGTTTCGGCCAACGTCACCTCACGATTCAGGCATGTGCCAGCCTGCTCATCGAGCGAACTAATGAAAATGCGTGCAGCCGTCGCTGCGTTCGTGCCGAGCGCCTGGAAGGTGGCTTTTTCGAGGTAGCAATCTTGCGTTGCCAAATAGATGCGCACGGCTCCGGCACCACTTGCATCCCGTGAAGTGTCGGCCGCCGTCAGATGCCCGGCTGGTGTTTCGTATGACATAGTTTTGCCTGTTGATTTAGATCGTTAAAGAAGCGGTGCCCGCACTAACTGCAAATTGTAGATTGTCTTTCAGAACTAGCGTCACATCTTGTATCGCACAACCGTTCAAGTTTATATCCGCTGTCATGCGGTGCAGAGGATCAATTAACGTTGCCCCCTTATACATAAATAAGTCGCCGGCCCAAGCGGACGTAGGACACAATGAACAATCAAGCGTGCCACCGTACAGCGAATAATTGGCAAGAGAATTGCCCCGATAATCGACGTATCCATTTTTGTAGACATACAAAGAAGTCAATCGCGCAGAAGTGTGGACACGATGCAGCCCGCCACGCACGATGCTTTGCGTTAAAGAACCGCTGATAACACAATACAAATCAAGCGTACCCGACTCCTGTTCAATAGATGCAGCAACATTAACGAACGTAGCTGAAACGCCAACGAGAACAGTTGCCGCACCGAGCATTTTTATCGTCTTTATTTCGCTCATCGTTTCTGCCGGGTGCTCCGAAATACTTATCGAACCTTCATGCGTTATTAGATCGATCAACTGCCCGCCAACGATCTGCACACTCGCGCCGTCTGCCGTTACGGGTCCGCTGCTGTGAAGCCGGAATGTTATCGAGGTCGGAATCACCGTACCATAATCAATCCGCAATGATCCGGTGCCGCGTATATCCGCAGTCTGTGCCGTTGGTGTGGAATTGTTCGGCATATCAAAGAACCGCTGCCTGTATTCCGTATAGCCCCGAGGATTGATTTTCGGTAGTCCGATGTCGCCGCTGTAGTCCGGCATTGTTATTAGATCATAATCCTTGATGACGTTGTTGAGAGCGTATTTGATGCTTGAACTTGCTCCGTCAAGCTGAATCGTAGACGCTATAGCTGGCACACTGCCGCCTTCCCAATTTGCGCCATTATTGAAAAACTCTGGGCCGGTTGCTGCTATTGCTGTGGTCTCGGTTGCCGTTCCAGAGCCTGCCGTAGTTTCCGTGACGCTCATCACAAACGGCTGCCCAGGCGTTACAGATTTCACCGTGACGACAGACCCAGAAACCGTTGCAACCACATCTCGGAATTCTTCGTGGCCAGTCTCCTGACCGCCAAAGTTACAAGTGGCATCAGCACTGATTGAAGCCGGATCATGGCCGGCCAAGCCAATGCACTCCTGCACGGCGCTGGCTATTTCCGTTGTCGTGTCGCACGTAGCTCCGCAGGTTACGACAAGTGTTTGTTGTGAGATTGTGATGCTAACCGTATCGCCGCTAGCAAAAGCACCGGCCATGGTTATGGTATCTTCCTGTGCGACCGGCTGCGCCAATCCTATATTCCTGATGGTAGCCATTGTTTTGTTTCCTTATGTTCTGAAATCGCAGGTTACGCATGCCTGATAGATCGTTGCCTCTAGTTGGTGGTCGCTGTCCCATTTGCCGCTATGGGTTGGTAGGCACTTGGCCTGCTTGCCGGTTGGTCTCGCTCGCTCTGGGGCGTTGCATTGGTGGGTTGTGTGCCATCGCTCGTTGTATCCGTTTTTGTTATTCGGGCATGTGCATTTGACTTTGACTGTTACGCCGTCGCGTGTTTGCGTGGCTGGCCCTAAACGGCTACACTCCGCACGCTTGCACTTCGAGAAATAATTGTCGCAGCCTTCTACCCATAGCATGCGCGTACTGCATCGGCTGCATAATATATATTTGCCTTTCCTTATCGTGAAGTCGCATAAGTCATACACTGGCAACCGACACTGTTCCCGCTAGCTTTTCGATCCTCGACGGAAAAGTACCGCTAAGGGGCGCACACTCGCAGTTTGCGAATAATGTACCAATTGAACCGCAAGCAGATATTTCTGGAATGTCAAAAAGTGGTGTTTGTTGTGTTAAGTCTATCGCTGTGCAGTCCTGCGCAGAGTTTAGCCAATCGCCCCCGCCGGACGAGTGTCCGCCCTGCGTGTGTAATAGTGGTGTTCCCAACTGCCCTACACCGTCCACCCAATAACCGAAGGCCGAAAAGGTACGGATTTCGCCGCCTAGGTGTCGCCATATCCAAGCATTGGCGAAATACTCTAGCAACCCCGCTCCGCCTGGTATTTGACAAGAAAACACAGGGCTGGCCGTTCGCCACTGGCATACGTGGGAGTAAAAATCCGGGGGCTGTACAATATCGAGCCTGTCGCATAAATAGCTTCCCGCTGGCAAGTCAATTAAAATCGTTTCTGGCTGCGGCAAGTTGTTTCTGTATAACCTCGTTCGCGTTAGTACAATTTGCAGCGCCGATGAAACCTCTGGATCAATACAGCCTGGGCATATCCCCACTTCTGTTTCGCCACCGCCATCTTCGCAACCCCGCGCCGGCAACAAGCCAGACCGCAACGGTGCAATTCTGTTTACCGGTCTGATACCCATTACGTCTCGCACTCCGCAGAGTCTTGCGAGAACACACGCGCGCCACCGCTGTGGTATACGATTTGTAAGTCAGGATCGTCTCCGCCACCGGCTGGCGTCGTGCCTACCTCGAATCCAGGGATGGCGCGCATATCCATTACGCTCTCAACAATAAACATTTTATACCTTGAGCCATCGACGCTTTTTGCTTCTTCGCGCCCCTGGCAAATAACCGGTTCGGTAAGGCTGCCTCTAATCGGTGTCATGCTGGAATTGTAAACCGCCCTGACTGCAAGCCGGGGTATGCCGGCAACTTCCTCCCAGACCGGAGCCCACGTAGTAAAAGCCGGAAGATAAGGTGATCCCTCGTAACCTCCGCCTGTCTGGTCCTCGCGTTCCCAGTCGAGTAGCACCCCGCCGGCAGATAGCGGGAAGCTCGCTACGTCAGGCGTCCCTATCAGCCCCGGTGTCACCTTAAATGTCGGTGACGTTAGGCTACCCGTAAATGTCAGCGCCGGCACATCGAGTGCAATGGCAGCTATCGAGCCCAGTACGCTCGGGCCGCCGGGTGCCAACTGCCGCCGCCTGGTTGGCACGGGTCGCCCGCTCTTGCCGCTGCCGCCGGAACGATACCACGCAACCATTTGCTTGATGGTCTGCAGGTCGGTTTCGGTTAGTGCGTAGAGCTTGGCCATCACACCTGCCCACTCAGGAGATTGGTATAGGGTATTTCCTTTAGGTAGCGGTAGGTGATGCGTGTGGCGTGCGTGCCGCCTTCGCTTCCGTCTAGTTTCAGATTGATAGGCTCGCTCATGGGCTGGTCGTCTTTGTCTCGCGCCTTGGCCCAGTTCGTTGACATCACATCGAAATACTCGTAGCCAACATTGTCTATGATTAAGTCGGTTGTTTTCTTCACCTCGACGCGAGTAACCGCCGGAAAAAATGTGAAGTTCCCCTCTGTGCTTGATCCCTGTGATTCGGCAGATAGGAATTTTAGCGTTCGCGCGGCATAGCTCCCCACGGCATCACTATTGGTCGTTCGTTGGTAAGTCGCGTTGTTTTTTTCGATAGCGGACAAGTTGGGGTAGTTCTTTTTAATGATGAGAACGGCATTGGATTCTGTATCCACAACGGGCTCGTCTGGACGCTTGCCGGCTGCGTTAACAATCGGGCCTTCGGTTCCCGCTGCCCGTGCTTCTAGGTTACCGTCGCCGTGCAACAATGCCTCGACGTTCTTTGCAGTATGGATAACGTATTCGCTATCGAATCGCTCAATATTAAATACGGCCGGACGGTTAAGCGGATTCTCAATTTGCTGGTCCTGATCTTCTCCCTTTTCTGGCGGCCCGTAAGTGTAGGTAAATAGAACCCACAGCCGGCTCTCGGTCGTAAACTGAAACCCAATGCTCCGCACAAAGATGTTTAGAGCAGGTGTCTTTGCGTAGCTCGCAAACCGCGTTGGCAATGGATTGGTCGAGTCGTTTTGTGCTTGTTGAAGTGCCGTATAGATGTTGCTGGGAATCGCATCATATTGCACCAGATACGATTCGCTAATCGAGTCCTTGTAATCGTTTGTTAGCGTTCCGCGCAAAGACTTTCCCTGATAGATTACTCCCAGAACCGCCATTATAAACCCGCCTCCCCAACGATCAGAAACTTATTTACGGTTAGCGCGTCGGCCATTGCTCGCAAATGCTTGTTACGCTCTTTGTCTAGCTTGCCGGCTTCGGCCTGTCGGCGGATTCGTGCCTGCTGTCGGAAAGATTCGGCACTACCTGCCTGAGCAAACGCCAGACCGCCGCTAGCCGGTTCGGTGCCGCGAGCGCCGCCTGCTGCTGCTTTAGCCTTTTCACGATCCTTTGGTGTGGCTAGCAAGCTGCGAGCACGATTAACCGTGGGGCCAAATACACTATCCAACGCCGAGGTGCTGGAGGCTGCAAATCCCTGCGCCTTTCCTAAAACGGCCTTTAGCAAACCGCCCGCAGCAGCGGTCGTACTTTCCAGGGTCGGCGTGTCCTTTTTCTTCTCGGCTGCTGGTCCCTGCTGTGGGCGTGCTTTCAAAGAATCCCTAAACTCAACAACGCCTGCCGCTGCTTTGCGTTTTAGCGCATCATCCAATTCGTTTAGAAATCCGCCGCCCAGAGAATCGGCGGCCTTTCCCAGACCCTTACCTACGCCGGGCAGGTTTTGCATTGACCGCAATACGGCCGCGATGGCTTTGGCAAATGCGTTAATCCCACTAACGGCAGCCGAGATGGACTTCGTGACAATTACACGCAAGCCCAGGAACCCCGACTTGATTAAACCGACTGCCTTGGATAGTCCGCTGAAGAATCCGCCCCCCTTGGCATCCGTAACGAGGCCCCGTATATCGTCCGCGATCTTGGAAATGGCCGGCGCAAGTTCGACCGCCGCAGTCATGGCCAGGCCGGAAAACGACTTTGTCATTCTCTCGATTGCGTCGTTTGCTTCTTCGAGCTTTGCGGCCTCGACTCTGGAAATCGCCAGCCCTAGTGTACCGGCCTCGGCTGCCATTTCTAACAACCCATCGCGCCCCAGCTTTAGCGTGTTGATCAAAGAAGCACCGCGAGCACCAAATAGCTCAGTAGCAACTGTAAGTTGATCCTGTTTGTTTGTCATCTTTGCAATAGAATCGGCAATTGCTAGAAATTGCTTGTCTGGCGATAGCTCGTTTAACGCCTTCGCACTCAAGCCTAGCATTTCAAACGACCGCACACCCTCGCCAAATCCACGGGCCGCTTGGTTCGATGCTTTCGTTAGATTGACCAGCGCCTTTTCTAATGTGCTCGATTCGACACCAGTTAAGCTGGCCGCGTGCTGTAGCCCGGCCATCGCTTCGGTTGTCACGCCTAGCTTGTCGGACATCTTAGCCAGTGCGTCACCGGCCTTGAATTGCGCCTTGACCATTACGCCAAAAGCACCGGCCGCAGCCGTGCCGAGCAGTCCGATAGGCACGAGCGCCCGTTTAACTTCCCTGCCGAATCCTGCAATCATCCCTCGGGACTTCTTAACGTCTTTAGACAACTTTTTTGTGTCCATTGACACGCTGAAGTTGATGCCGCCGACTGTCCTACCGGGTGTTGATGCCATGCTAGAATCCGAAACCTTCTAAGTTTTCCGCTGCCTCACATTGCGCCGCTACGTCTTTGCCTTGCTTTTCTGACGCTTTGCCTGGAACAAATGCGTCATCGTCGATAAGTTGCGACTCGTCAAGTTTTCCGTCGCCCCAGGATGCCGCTATGGCGTGCAACGTGTTCAACGTTCTGGCCGTGTTTAAACTTGTTCGTAGCCACTCCTGCCCGAATGGCTCTAGCCAATAAAACGCCTCCCACTCGGCTAGCATTTTCGGTGCTGCGCCGTCTAGCATCGCGTCCACATCATAGAACCCCAGTGCCATAGCTAGACGGAAGGCGAAGTGCCGTCTGGGATTCCTCTTTAGTTTTTTTCTTCGTTCCCCTCGGCCAATCGTTCCCTGTGTTCCGTGCAGGCCGTGCATAGCTCTAGTACCTGGGCCGAATCGAGCCCCATTATTCGTTTTATGTCGTTATCCGAAAACACCCTGTTGCCGTCACTGTCAACACATTGGGCAATAATTACTCTGGCCGGCGCTGACAGTCTCCCCGCTTCGCTGTCTGTCTTGCCTTCCAGGTCGATCATTTCCGAAGCCGTCAACGTTTGGATTCGGAAACGGCCGAGGCCGTCTATTTCCTTATCTGTGAACCGCCGCTTGAGGGGCGTTGCGAAGATTGCGTTCGGCGTTGCGTATCCGTTTTTTTCACTCATCTAAAAGTCTCCGTCCTCTTCGTTGTCATCTCCGAACAGCTCGCCGTCTGGCCGAACGATGGTTGTTTTTTTGCTCTTAGTTAAATCACCTTTAAGGTACGCCTGGACAAGTTGCGGGTCTGGCATTTGCGATGCCCTCGCCGCTATAGTCCAGCCCTCGGGCGTTGCGTGCCGTAGCCGCTCAACTTCTTTCCTCACATCCTCTTTTAGCTCTGCACGGAAATGGCGGATAAAACAGACAGTCGCACCATCGTGTCGAGCTACGAAACCGATCTTGCGGCGCTGCCCTGTTCCGCTCTGCGTTGCATAAACCACATCTACTGGCTCAGTAACGTGAACGCCCTTTTTCTTGCCCGCCATTTGTGCAATGGATATTTCTAGCCCGTGAAGCATTGCTCATGACTCAACTATGGTTGGCGTATCGGCAAACTGAAATGTTAACGTTGCGGCGGCCAGCGAATCCAATGAAATATCTTCCATTTGAAGTTCGGTTATATGGCCGGCGGCTGCAAAAGTTGATGCTTCCGTATTGCCCATTGTTAACGTTATTGTCGCTTCGTCCGCCGTCATTGCTGAGGAGTCAAATAGCAAGTCATCGAACGCGTTGTCTTCAAAAGTCGCAATTTGCGAACCATCGATAAAAAACGTTGCAGTGATTGGCGCGATTGTCCACAGGTCGGAACCTACCATCGTTCGCGCCCCAGCAGTCGCTAGCCCTGACGTATCAAGGGAATCCCTTGACCAG
>Ga0310121_10002962_pt1 | contig 15831 bp, 14 predicted proteins | sample CB27_Tmax_986_MG_FD_203504 | JGI IMG/M metagenome (GOLD analysis project Ga0310121, IMG submission 203504) | Marine microbial communities from Western Arctic Ocean, Canada - CB27_Tmax_986 | ecosystem: Environmental > Aquatic > Marine > Oceanic | place: Canada: Western Arctic Ocean | collected...
TAACCAGGTTGAATCGTAATCAAAGAGTGACCCCACCATTCACCTCGTGATGAAAGCCAAGTGAATCGGGATGAATCCCGAGGACTTGAAGTATCTTTCGCACGGATTCAATTTTGGCGAGGGACAGCCTAAAACGTGACTTCTTGCGGTTGCCATCGAATCGAGTTGAATGACATATCAACTGGCGTCCCACTGACACCTGTCAATCACATGGCGGTTAAACTCGTGGCCTTTTCAATCAGGGTGCCGCCTGAATAAGTCTGATTCCCGTCACCGGCGACATATCCCACCACGCGTAGATTTCGATCCGCGCCCTCATTTTCAATATCAAATTTAAGTTTACCTTTGGGCTCCTCGACCGACTGGGTCCATTCGGCGACCAGTTTTTCATCCTGGTCAAGCAGGCTGATCTTCAGCTCCACGGGACAGGCGACGTCCGCCGGAAGTTCGTAGTCGAGCTTAATCACGCGGTCTTGCACGTCGATGATCGCATCACTCAATACCAATTCGTTGCGAGGAAGATGGAACTCCAAAGACGGGTCTCCCAACAGAATATAAGTGTTCGCGTTCGCGGTCCGCAGGGCTCGTTTTGCCGACATGAAATGGTCCCCCAGGCGGTCGAACCGGTTCTCACGCAGGGTACGCATGATGGCCTGCAAAAACAGAGAGTTCAGACTTGAATGACTTCGCTGGCTGGCCCCGATCACCGCGATGGCTCCGCCGGCGGAATTCATAAATATTTCACCCAGGGTCTGAGCAACGTGCGGGTCATCAAATTTATTGGTGTAGCACGTCAGGGCGAAAACAAGCGAAGGTCGGTCGAGATTCTCGAGACTCTCCACGTGCCCTTGATCGAAGAGATGCGCTCGGAAAAACTCCCCGTTCATCGCGGGGCCCACTTCCCAAACGGTTCCACCCCCGTGTCCAAAAAAAGTTGTGATCAAGTTCCCGGCATTGAATTGATCGATGATGTTATCGGTGAGTTCCCGATGATATTGCGTCGAAGCGCGGTCGGACTCGGTCTTGATGAGGTTGACGCGGTAATTCGGATGCGCGAAGTGTTTGATCATGACGTCGGCATCCTTATTCGCCCATGACTCGGAAGCGGCGATGACAAGGAATTGAGAGCGCCAATGATCACGGTTTTCCCCGCTTTCGTAGACGATGACCTTTTGAATGATGTTCTGCAGCTGTTCGCTCGTGGTCACCGAGAAGCGCCCCACCGCCACGACCGGCGGCTTACCGACGTCCTCGAAGTTCGCGTAGAAATTATCGTCCGCGGGCTTTCCGCTATGATGATAAGAATAGGCGGGCAAGTATGACTTGTATTTGGCGACCAGGTTCGAATCTCCCACCAGCAGCAGGTATTTCAGCATGGGTTCGGGCTGACTGGAGTAGACGTACTCCACGTAGTCCCGCAACGCCTGACAGGTGGCGTAACCGGCGGTTCTTTCGTTGTAAATATCGCCTATATCGACCATATGCGCCTTGAGACCGCGCTTCTGTTTCCACTCGATGAACGGACGCAGTATCTTGCGGAACTTCGCATGGGTGAGGATCAACATATCACAGTCGACCGGTTGCTGGAAGAGTCCGCGCGGGAACGTCCGCTCCAGTCTAGACGGGGTCCGGACAGATTGTTTATCGAAGGCCACAATTGTTTTCTTGCCGCGTTCTACTCGCAGATCAACTCCATAAGTCTCGGCGTTCATCTCCTTGAACGACCAATCCGTGAATACTTCGTTGGCCGCCAGGTCAAAGACATAAGGCTCTGTCCCCTGGAAATTGCGGATGGTCAGAGGCAGCTCTTGGCCACCATCCTCATTTATCAAGAACTCACTGTAACCCTCGTGGACTTTCGCGTATTGCTTAAACTCAACATCAAACCAATCCAGCACCACCACTTCCAGTTTGAGCTTTCGTTTCGCGCCGGAGCCGGAGCCTGCGGTTCGACCGGGAGGATTCAGCTTGAAGGTTAACGAGTTTTCTCCCGATTTGAGCGCTCCGGCTGGAATTTTGAGTTCAGCCGTATACTTTTGGGGTCGATTCCATTCGAAATCGCGGGAGTGTTGACCGTTTACATCGACGGTCACCTTGTGTTTCAACGTTTGCCGAATACCCCCAACGTCGCTCACGCCGACCAGTCGGATTCTTATCCGGCCTTCAGTGTCAGGAACGAGTTCGGGTAGAACGAATGGGAGGGTGAGCCTGCTGCTCGTTTGGCCACTGTGCGGAAACGACAGTTTCTTCCAGAACAGAGAGTCCGTCGCCGGATCCGTCTCGTCGCCCGCATCCTGCTCATCGGCCTCTTGTACAAACTCCCAGATGGAATCTCTTTCAAAGTGTTCGCGACCTTCGACCACGCAGAGCGGGAACCGCTCGGGATCGTCAACGACCCTCAACACCCGCACCGCCTTCTTCTTGAAGCGGACGGGTCTGTAAGACGAACGGGCCAAGTGAAGCATGAACGATTGCGACGCCGGATAGTAGTCCTTGCGGATATTGAGATACGGCTCTTCCTCGCTTTTGACCCCTTGGGCGAAAAAGTAGAGCGCATCAGCAGGGTCCATGTATTCGTTCCCAGAATTTAGAAAATAAAACGGGATCGATTCGTTCTGATGGACCAGGGCCATTCGAGTGACATCAATGTCTTCAAGCGGGATGCCCAGCTTGGCCAGTTGATCACCCAAAATACGGTGCATGCCGCGCTCGACGCACGTGATCTTGACGGCGCCGAGCGGCTTTGTTTTTTCAACCGCGTCGCGCGCGGTCCGGGGCGCCTCCTGCGTGCACGCGGTGCATAGTATCCATATCCACAGCGGCAAGCCATATCGTGCAATTCCGGTCTTTCTCATCGCGAGTGATATGTCCTATTCAATATGCTCAAGTCAGACCACATTGTTTCGTTTTTCGGGATTAGAATCAAGGGGATTGATCCATCCCTATCCTCGACCAGTACCCGGTCGCGCCTCATACGCCGAGGCACGTTTTGATTAACGTCAAAAAGATGGACATTAACGGATGATCGGAGGATAATAAATCCAGAGACGGTGAAACGAAATAGCCGGGCACATGAGAAACATCTGCGGGATCTTTCAGCCCCTCATGGATCTCAATATCGAAGAAGAAAAGAAGCCAATGCCCCTGTTCCTCCGTGTCAAGTGTGTGGTCTTTTTTGCGCTTAGAATCCTGCTCAGGATGTCCATGTCCGCGTATTTGCGGAAGTTAGGCGGGGCAATACATGGGCGAGCTTGAGCGAATCGGATTCGAGGCCGAGTCGGAGAGCGAACTCTTCCTCTTGGAGCTGGCGTCGCTCGAAGAGTGGGTCGGGTCGCCCGAAGTTTCACGGAAAGTCCGGCAGGCACTCGCGGACCCGGAAGGTTTCAATGAACGAATAATGAGATGACGCCGGCAGAGAAGGCGTTGCATCGGTCGGCCTTCGGCCGCAGTTAAGTGCCAATACGTTCGACGAAGAGATCGGTAAGAAGGCCCTGGAACGGATTGCGCGGCTGCGCCACTACTACGATCTGAGCCATAGCGAGAACCGCTGCTTTACCTTCGATCAACCCGAGGATCAGATCGACAATGAGCTGGACCTGGGCGGAATGCGCATCCGCCAGGACAAGCAAGGCCGCATGACTTTCGGTTAGTCGCCCCTGGGTGACGGTCTGCTCAAGCGCGCGGACTCCGCGCACCTTGGCTCATCTCCGCCGATCGGTATCATCTCGCGTCGCGTCTTGTCTCCGCGCCATCCAGATGCCCAGATGCCACAACTTCACCCTTCCATATTGATCCTTCGTTCCTGATCCTCCACCCTGTTGCATCACGATGGACTTCTTCGGCCAGAGCCCGCCCGCAAAGTCGCGGCCCAAATCTGACGCGCCCGCGACGGCCCGTCCGCCGCTGGCCGAGCGGATGCGGCCTCGATCGTTTGAGGACTGGGTCGGCCAGGCGGATGTGGCGGGCCCGGACGCGCCGCTCAGGCGGATGCTCGAGCTGGGGGAGTTCCCCTCGCTGGTCCTGTGGGGGCCGCCCGGGTGTGGCAAGACCACCCTCGCGCGCCTGATCGCGTCCCGATCGGAGATGGCGTTTCAGCCGCTGAGCGCGGTGACGTCCGGGGTCAAGGACGTCAAGGCCGTCATCGAAGAGGCCAAAGGTCGCCTCGGCCTGGGCGGGCGCCGCACGCTGCTCTTCATCGACGAAGTCCACCGCTTCAACAAGGCCCAGCAAGACGCCTTCCTGCCCCACGTCGAGGACGGCACGATCGTCCTGATCGGCGCGACGACCGAAAACCCCTCCTTCTCGATCATCGCCCCACTCCTCTCGCGCTGCCGAGTGCTGACGCTGACGGTGCTGGACGAAACCGAGCTGGTCAACATCATGGGCCGGGCGCTGGAGGACGGCGAGCGCGGGCTTGGCAAGGAAGGCTGGCGGGCCGAGCCGGCGCTGCTCGATCGGATCGCCGGTCTCAGCGACGGCGACGCGCGGCGTGCGTTGACGCTGTTGGAACAATGCGCCACGCTCGCCCGCGCCGAGGGCGGACCGGATCAGGGCGGACCGGACAGGGGCCGCGAACTCACCGTCGAGGCGCTCTCCAATCTGCTGCGGCGCGAGCAGTTGCTCTACGACCGTTCGGGCGAGGAGCACTTCAACCTCATCAGCGCCTTCCACAAGAGCATGCGCGCCTCCGATCCCGACGCGGCGGTCTACTGGCTGTTCCGCATGCTCGAGGCCGGCGAGGATCCGCTGTGGATCGCCCGGCGCATCGTCGCCGCCGCCTCCGAGGATGTCGGCATGGCCGACCCTCAGGCCCTCCAGGTCGCCGTCGCCGCGCTGCACGGTTACCAGTTCCTCGGTCTGCCCGAGGGCGAGCTGCCGCTGGCGCACGCCGCGATCTACGTCGCCACCGCCCCCAAGAGCAACAGCGTGAACGAAGCTCGGGGCGCGGCCAAACAGGCCGTCAAGGACCAAGGCCCCCTCCCCGTCCCGCTTCACCTGCGCAACGCCCCCACCGGCCTGATGAAAGACCTCGGCTACGGCCGCGACTACACCTACGACCACCAGGCCCCCGACCACTACTCCGGCCAACCCTGTCTCCCCGAAGCACTCGGCGGAAAAAACCTGTATCGCCCCGGCGATCTCGGCTTCGAAAAGGAGATCAAACGACGGATGGAGGGGTGGAACAAAAGGAGGAAAAACAAACCAACATAGGCGCGTTGGAGCGTATCCAAATAGCAACAAATCGACTTCAGCGAAGACCGTTGTGTATTTCCTGCCACACGCGATGAAGGAACTCCTTAAGAAACACTACAGTGACATTGAAGACCAGACACTGTCATTCGTTGCCCACGACAGAAAGGAAAAGGAGATCGTTGAGTTTGTCACGGAACATTTTGATTTTCTCGATCGATTTGGACGGCGCATCGCAACGGGTGCAACGGGTAGCTTGCTTCACGGACCCGGAATTGAGTGGGTTAAAGAACGCATTCGCCCGACACAAAAACTGCTAGAAAAGCTCCACTTGGTTGGTGATTGGATTTCACTTCAACCGCGTTCAGGACCATGCGGCAGAGATGTTCAAATCGCGGACTTTAGCCTCGAGGGCAGGCGCCAGAAGGTTTTGCTACGGGGACTATTTAAGACCTCCAGGATTCCCTTGTTTTGAGCGCCGATGCGCGGCATATCGGAAATCGAGGTCATTGTGCATCTCCGAATGGTTCGGTATGAACGGAATGTGGAGGGCCGGCCCCGTTTTTCCATTTGCTTTTTGGGGGAAGGAACCGATCATGGATATAGGCAAGGGGAAGATATGCAACGCGCGGCAGGCCACGGCGATGAGTGATCCACAGCATCCAATCAAAATGCCCGGCCGCTCCATTCGCACTTTCGTCTGGGACTTCGCCGATGAGGGGGTCCACGAGGTGCTGGAGCGGTTGGCCGAGAGCGGCGTCGACGGCGTCCACCTGGCCTTGGCCTATCACGGCGGCCGTTTCTACTGCCCGCATAACCCGAAACGCACGCTTATCCACGCGCCCGACGGGGTCCTTTACTTCCAGCCCTTGCTTTCCTGTTACGAGGGCATCCAGCCGCGGGTCCATCCGCAATACGGCAGCGGGGCGTTCGTCGCCCGCTTGCGCGACGCGGTCCACGAGTATGATATGGCTTTCTCCGCCTGGATCGTCCTGTGCAACAACATAACGCTCTCGACGGCTTACCCTGAAACCAATTGCGTCAATGCGACCGGCGACCGGCTCGAGGGGGCGTTGTGTCCCTCGAATCCGGAAGTGCGCGTTTACGCCCAAGCCCTGATCGAAGACCTGGCCCACCGGGTGGGCGTCGACGTGATCGAGATCGAGGACTTCGCCTTCCCGCCGCACCACTCCTACGTGGGGACGATCTGGCAGGATGCCCCGATCGGACCAGGGTTGGGTTACCTGCTCAGCCTGTGTTTCTGCGAACACTGCCGGCGGCGCGCCGAGGAGGTCAACATGGAAGTGGACGACCTCATCTACCACGCCGAGCGGATGATCCGGGCGGGCCTGACGGGCGACATGACCGACCGGCGCATCTGCGACGAGATCGCCGACCCGTACACGCCGGTCTCGCGCTACGCCGAGGTCCGGGCCGAGACGGTCAAGACGCTACTGGACGAGCTGATCGAGGCCACCGAGGGCAGCCACGTGATGGCCCTGCAACTGATCCTGCGCGAGCAACCCGACGACGCCTGGCGCTGGGGACAGGAGCTGCACGCCTTGCGTCAGCGCCGGCTGCACGCCACGCTTCAGACCGAGTCCAGCGCGTCGGCCACCTCGGCCTTCATCGGGCGCTATCTCGATTTGCTCCAGCTGGGTCACAATCTGGCCGCCGACATCAGCCTGAGCATCCCCGAGTGCGAGGACTACACCCCCGCCGCGACGATCGAGGCGTGCATGGAGGCCGGCCTCGAACGCTTCATCTTCTCCCATTACGGACTAGCTCCCCTGGATATGCTTGACTGGATCGGTGCCCTGGTCCGCAGCCGATGAGCGAGCCGCCCGCGACGCCGAAGGCCGGCGTGGTCATTCTGGCCGCCGGCGAGGGTCGCCGGTTACCCTCCGTGAGCCCAAAACAGTTCCTCGAGCTGGCCGGCCGACCCCTTTTCGCCTACAGCCTGGAGCTTTTCGACGCCCTGCCGTACGTCACCGAGATCGTGCTGGTGATCCCCCGAGGGGGGCTGCCGGGGGAACACCGCGATCAGGTGATCGGGCTGGATCACCGCCTCACGGAGACGACGGGCGGGGAGCGGCGCCAGGACTCGGCGGCTGCGGGGCTCGGCATGTTACATGAGCCCTGCGACGTGGCGCTGGTCCACGACGCGGCCCGGCCGTTCGCCGCCCCGAAGGCCATCGGGAGGCTGGTGGTGGCCGCCGATCGGACGGGGGGAGGCCTTTTGGCCGTGCCGGCATCCGATACGGTCAAGCTCGCCGGTTCCGAGCGATACGTCGCGGAGACGCTGGACCGCGAACGGGTCTGGCTGGCCCAGACGCCCCAGGCCATCCGCGCCGATCTGGTCGATCAGGTGATTGAAGAGTTAAGACGGCCCGACTTGAACGTGACCGACGAAGCCGCCGTGCTCGAGCGGCTTGGCGTGCCGGTCGCTCTGGTCGAAGGCGACCGGCGGAACTTCAAGATCACGACCCCCGGGGACCTCGCCCACGCCGAGGCTATCCTCGCGCAAGAGAAAACCTAAAGGGATTGGCCAGGGCGAGTGCCTTTATCAGAGTGAAGCTGGGTTCAGGGCGCGGTCACGGAGGAACCGGTCTCGGCCTGGTCGGCGGGTTTGAGGAGACTGTCGACCGCCTCGGCGATCTTGGTGGGATCGCAGGGTTTGGAGATGAAAAGGCTGACGCCCAGGCTCTTGGCCCACTCCTCGTCGGTTTTTTCGGTCCCATCCTCGGTCACGCTGGTCAGGACGATCACCGGCATTTTCGCCAGCTCGGGGTCCTGATGGACCTTGGCCAACATCTCGTAGCCGTTCATGCGGGGCATCATGATATCGAGGATCACGAGGGCGGGCCGTTGGCTCCGGATCAAGTCGAGCCCGGCGACGCCGTCGCTGGCGGTTTGGACCGCGTACCCGCCGGGGTCGAGCGCCAGCCGGATCATTTCGCACAGGTCTTGCTCATCCTCGATGACGGCGACCAGCGGCCGGTCGTCCTTTTTCCGGGCTCCAAAAAGCCGTCTGAGTACTGTGTTCATCAATCATTCCCCCATCTAGCCAAGTTATAGTCTATTCCGTCTCTTGGTCGGTGTCACGCCGATGTCGTGATTTTTTTCATTGCCCGTGTTCTTTGTGACCCCAGGCGGGCAGAATTGGTTTGCCGTGCCGGGTGAATCGGATAATATAACTCGTCCGTGCGTCGCCGTCAGGGGCGCGGAGGTCTGACGAAGTAAATAAGCACTCGCCGTCGGGGATGGCGCATCTTTCATGGAACAACCCCTCCTCTCAACGATCCACGATCCCGAAATCTATCCGATCCTGGACCGCGTCATCGCCGGCCGGCGGCTGAGCGACGAAGACGCCCTGCGCCTTTTCGAGTCGCACGACCTGACCGCGATCGGCCGGGCCGCCCATGCCGTGCGCATGCGGCTGCACCCGGAGCCGGCGGTCACCTTTGTTATCGACAGGAATGTCAATTATACCAACATCTGTGACGTGGATTGTACCTTTTGCGCATTTTATCGCAAGGCTGACGACACCGATGCCTACGTCCTGGGCCGGGAGGAATTGCGCCGAAAAATCATCGAGACCTACGAGGCCGGCGGCAGCCAGATCCTGATACAGGGCGGGCTCAACCCGGCTCTGCCGGTCGCGTATTACGAGCAGCTCCTCGGCTGGCTCAAAAGCGAATTCCCGACCCTCCACGTCCACGCCTTCTCGCCCACCGAGATATCCTTCTTCCGCGACCACTTCGCGATCCCGCTCGATGAAGTGATCCGGCGGCTGATGGCGGCGGGGCTCGATTCGATCCCCGGCGGCGGGGCCGAGATCCTGGTCGATCGCGTGCGCCGCAAGATCTCGCCCGAGAAGACGTCGGCCGACGATTGGCTGGAGGTCATGCGCGTGGCGCACCGGCTGGGCCTGCGCACGTCGGCGACGATGATGTTCGGCATCATCGAGACCCTCGCCGAGCGCGTCGAGCACCTGCGTCGCCTGCGCGAGCTGCAAGACGAGACCGGCGGCTTCACCGCGTTCATCGACTGGACGTTCCAGCCCAAGAACACGCAACATAAGGACAAGTACGCCGGGGCCTTCGAGTACCTCAAGACCACGGCGATCGCCCGCCTCTATCTCGACAACATCCCGAACCTGCAAGCCAGTTGGGTCACCCAGGGTTCAAAAATCGCCCAGCTCTCACTGCTGATGGGCGTCAATGACCTGGGCAGCCTGATGCTCGAAGAAAACGTCGTCGCCGCCGCCGGGACCAATTTCATGTACTCGGTCGAGGAACTGCGTCGCTGGGCGGAGGAGATGGGATTCGAGCTGCGCCAGCGAAATTTCTTCTACCAGCCCTATACCTTTCCCGGAATGCCCAGCCAGGCCCTGACGCATATGGTTTAATCCCGACAGCATACGGGAAGGAAACAGGTGCGCTTGAGTCTTTCGCCCCTCGCTCGACTGATTTGCCGACGGCTCCGAACCCCAGCCATCAAGTGTTGGATACGCGATTTATAACGGTGCCCGAATGGCGGGCGTGATCCGCGTGCGGCGTGGGGCTTTTCGCTTTGACTTGCCCGGCGGGCTGGGTTTCTTCGCTCTGGACTTGCCGCTGGGAGAGAGGGCGATCGCGAGGACTTCATCGATCGTCCGCACCGGTATGATTTGCAGTGGTTCGCGAATCTCGGGGGCGATCTCCTCCAGTTCCGGCTCGTTCTCGCACGGGATGATGACGGTGCGGATATGGTTGCGGTGCGCGGCGATGATTTTCTCCTTCAGGCCGCCGATCTTGAGCACCTTGCCGCGTAGCGTGATCTCGCCGGTCATGGCCATGTCTTTGCGCACCGGTCGCCCCGTCAGCGCCGAGAGCATCGAGGTCACGAGTGTCACGCCGGCCGACGGCCCGTCTTTGGGGATGGCGCCCTCGGGGATGTGGACGTGCATATCGAGCTTCTTGTGGAAATCCCGGGGCAGGCCATAGCGCTCGGCCTGTGAACGCAGGTAACTGAGCGACGCCTTGCCCGATTCCTGCATCACTTCGCCCAGCTTGCCGGTCAGTTGCAGAATGCCCTTGCCGGGCATCGTCGTGGTCTCGGTGGGGAGGAGTTCGCCGCCGGCTTCGGTCCACGCCAGGCCCGTGGCCACGCCCACTTCGGCCGTCTCGTGCACTTGCGGGTCCTGGTGGCGTTCGGGGCCGAGCAGCTCGCGCACGCGCTCGGGGTTGATCGTGAGCGTCTGTTCCTTGCCTGCGCTGACGATCGAGCGGGCCGTCTTGCGACAGATCGAGGCGATCTCGCGCTCCAGGTTGCGCACCCCGGCCTCGCGCGTGTAACGCAGGATGATGCGGTCGATCGCCGAGTCGGACATGCGCACGCGGCGGCGGTTGAGCCCGTGGGCCTTGAGCTGCTTGGGGACCAGAAACTGACGGGCGATTTTGCGTTTCTCGTCCTCGGTGTAGCCCGGCAGGCGAATCAGTTCCATGCGATCGAGCAACGGCGCCGAGATACCCGCGGTCGTATTGGCCGTCGTGATGAACATGACGCGGGAGAGATCGAAATCGATTTCGAGATAGTGATCGTTGAACGCCTTGTTCTGCTCGGGGTCGAGCACCTCGAGCAACGCCGAGGCCGGATCGCCGCGAAAGTCGTCGCTCATCTTGTCGACTTCATCGAGCAGGAAGACCGGGTTCATCGAGCCCGCCTTTTTCATCCACTGGACAATCTTGCCCGGCAGCGACCCGATGTAGGTGCGGCGATGGCCGCGGATCTCCGCCTCGTCGCGAAGGCCGCCCAAGCTGACGCGCACGAAGCGGCGCTTGAGCGTGCGGGCGATCGAACGCGCCAGTGAGGTCTTGCCCACGCCGGGCGGCCCAACCAGGCAAATGATCGGCCCCTTCAGCTCCTGCACCAGCTTCAAGACCGCCAAGTGTTCGATGATCCGTTCCTTGATCTTCTGCAGCCCGTAATGGTCCTCGTCGAGAATCTTCGCGGCGCGCTCGAGGTCCTCTTGGTCTTTGGTGAGTTTGCCCCACGGCAGGTCGAGCAGCCATTCGACGTAGGTGCGGCTGACGGTCGCCTCGGGACTGAGCTGCGGCATGCGTGAGAGGCGACCGAGTTCACGGATGGCTCTCTCGCGCGCCTCGTCGCTCATCTTGCTCTTGCGGATGCGCGTCTCGTATTCCTCCAGCTCCATGTCGTCTTCGCTGGTCATGCCCAGTTCTTTTTCAATGATCTTGAGCTGCTCGCTGAGGAAATACTCCTTCTGCGACTTGCCGATCTTGCTCTTGACCTGGTTTAGGATCTTGTTTTCCAGGTCAAGCAACTCGTTCTCCTCGCCCATCAGTTGCGAGAGCATGAGTAGCTTTTCGGTGACCTTGCGCGCCTCGAGCACGCGCTGCTTGTCGGGGATTTTCAGGTGACAGTAATTAGCCACGGCGTTGGCCAGTTGTAGCGGCTCTTCGATGCTCTTGATCGAGTTGGCCAGGTCTTCGGGGAGCTTCTCCGAGAGCCGGGCGTACTGGTCGAACTGGTTCTCGACGGTGCGCCGTAACGCATTGATCCGCTTGTTCGAACCCTCCTGGTATTCAACCAGATCGATCACGCCCTGGAGGAATTCATCTTTAGTGATGAAGTGCAAAACGCGGGCGGTGTCATGGCCCTCGACCAGAATCTTGGCCGTCCCGTCGGGCAGGCGCAAAACTTGAAGCACCTCGGCCGTGCAGCCGACCTCATACAGGTCGTCCGGGCCGGGATGCTCGCAATCCACGCCGCGTTGCGTAAGCAGGAAGACCTCCTTCTCGCGCTCCAGACATGCTTCGAGGGCCAACAACGACTTTTGCCGAACGATGAACAACGGCGTGATGCTGTTGGGGAAGACAACGATCTCCTTGAGCGGGATGATCGGCAGCGTTTTCGTCTCGAACTGTTCGCTTCCGCTTGACATTTCAGCTAGTCACCTCGGGCCACTTGAGTTCAGCAGTCGCGGTCACATTATCCGGCGGGGCAAAACCGCCCACCACAACTCTCAATTCAAGGTATCGGAACAGCGTACGGAATGCAGCAATTATTATGGGCGGTTTCGATCCCTCCAGGGTCGAGAATCAGCACAAGAACCCGTTTGCGCCTATGTGGATTTCGCGGGGAAGAAATAGTGAAAAAATGCTTGATAACGACTATGGATGTAGGCGATAGACTATAATTGTGGGTAACGAGTGCCGCCGGGGCCCAAGACTCTCGAGCCGACCTTGAGGAGTGCCACGCATGCCGCCACCGGGCAAGAAATCCCAGACGCCGCCCGCCATCTCCAACGCCGAATGGGAAGTGATCAAAACGCTATGGGAACACGGATCGCTGGCCGCGCGCGACGTTTACGCCGCCTTGCCCGAAGGCCACGGCTGGGCCACCAAGACCGTCAAGACCCTGCTGTCGCGCTTGGTCGCCAAGGGAGCCATCGGTTATGAGCAGATCGGCAATTCGTATCTCTACCGGGCGATCTACAGCCGCGAGCAGCTAACCCGGCGCGAGGTCAAGGGGTTCGTCGACCGGGTCCTGGACGGTTCGCTGCTGCCGGTGCTGGCCCATTTTATCGAAGAACGAAACCTATCGGAGGAAGAGTTGCGCCGCCTCCGTCACCTCTTAGAGAAGAATCCCCCCAAGGGCGCGTCCAGAGTGAAGAGGAGGAAGTCGTGATGGAACCCTTCAACCGTATTGCCCAAGCCTGGAGCGAGTGGGCCGGGGCGGCCAGTTTACAATTGGCGATCCTGGTGGCGTTGATTGGCGTGGTCGCGTTTTGCACGCGGAAACTCTCCGCGCGATTCCGCTACACCCTGTGGCTGCTGGTCCTGGTCAAGGTCTTCTTCCCCCTTCCCTTGGGGTGCCGTGGGGCGTGGGGAACTGGTGGCCGCGGAGTCTGGTCGAATCCTCTCCCCAAGAACGGATCGAACTTGCTGAATCACAGAACCTCGCACCGCTCAGACCGGCCGCGATCCGTTCCACCCCGAGCATCAATGCGCCCCCGCCGGCGACGACGAAACGCCCCGGTGCTGCGTTGTCCAAGAATTCCCAATCAATCAAGAGGTTTCTGTTCGTCGTTTGGCTGACCGGCGTGTTCGGGTTCCTTGTCTGCTTTGCGCTTCGTTACGCATCGATGACGCGCGACCTGCGGCGGGCCCGCGCGGTGGAGGAAGGCCCGTTGCGCTTGCGGCTTGAGCGCCTTGCCCTGGTCTTGGGTCGCAAATCCGCGCCTGAATTGCTTCTCTCCGGCGGCATGCATAGTCCCTTCTTGATAGGCCCGCTCCGCCCGCGCATCGTCTTGCCCGAGTCGTTGCCCGACCCGCTCAGCGCCGAGCAGATGGATAACGTCCTGCTCCACGAGCTGGTCCATTGGAAACGACGCGATCTGTGGGTGGGATGGTTCCAGGTGGCGGCCCAGGCGCTGTTCTGGTTTCACCCCCTGGTGTGGCTGGCCAACGCCCAAATCCGTCACGCACGCGAATACGCGTGTGATGACGCGGTGCTGCGAACGGGGCGCTGCGAACGGGGCGCTGCGCCCCAAAACTCTATGGCGAATCGCTTCTGCGCATCCTGTCGGCGTCGACCGGGAATCCATCCATGACGCTCGGCTTCGTCGGCATCCTGGAGCGCAAAAGGAATCTGCAACGTCGATTGGAGGAGATCATGCGACATGACGCCAAATCCCGGTACCTTGGACTGTGGGGCTGGTTGATCATCATCGTTTTCGCCGGCGCATTCCTGCCGATGGGGGGTGGTGGGCGAGGGGTGGCCACGGCGCAAGAGGAGCCGCCGGATCATTTCGTGCGCTTCGTCGTGGGCGCGGAGGGACAAATGACGTTTGAAGGCGAATCCGTCACGCTCGACCAGATGCCCTCGCTGCTCGACGCGGTACCCCACAGAGCCAACACCGTCTTGACGTTCGCCGTGGCGAACCGGGCCCTGACGCTTGAAGAAGTGGACCCCACCAAGGGCAGATTGATGAATCTGAGCAACGATCTCGGATTCAATCACTTCAGCGACATCGGCGTGCATCCGCTCGGATCGTACGGCCTGGACGCCAGCCCATATAACGGTCACATCCTGAAAGAAATCACGGTAGACATCGAGGGCGACGGCGAGGCCGAGAACGGGCGGCTCAGCGTTCAATACGCGGTCCAGGCCATTTGCGAGGCCGCCGCGATTCCATATCAATCGGAGAAATCCGCAAGTCTGGCCGATCCTCAGCGCCGGCGTTTCATTCGCTCGATGCATCTAAAGGACGTGACGGCCGAGCAAGCCTTGCTGGACATGCTCGACCCCGTCGGCCTGCGATTCAACCTCGATGCGCGAGGGCTTTATCTCCATGACCCGGGCGAGTACGAGCCGCTGGTTGAGAAGCCGTCATCCGCGCGGGCCCAGGGGACGATGCCCCGCGTGATCGCCACCTCGCCCGCCGTCGGCGCCGAGGATGTCGATCCCTCGATCGGCGAGATCACCGTCACATTTGACCGCGACATGGGCAAAGGGATGTCATGGACCGGGGGGCCGCCGGATTTCCCGCCGATTCCCGAGGGCCAGCGGGCGCATTGGCGCGACGCGCGCACTTGCGTCCTTCCGGTCAATATCGAGTCGGGAAGCTACTACCGCGTCGGGATAAACTCGACGAGCTATCAGAACTTTCGAAGCGGCGAGGGCGTTCCGGCCAAGAATTCGACCATCTATTTCACCACCCAAGGCGCGAGCGACGAACTGAAACGCAAACTGAAGACGCCGCGCATCATCAGCCTGGACCCGCCCAACGGCGCGCCGGACGTTGACCCGGACCTCAAATAGCTTCGCGTGACGTTCGATATGCCGATGGGCGGCGGGTTTTCATGGACCGGCGGTGGGCCGAACTTCCCAACGATTCGCGAAGGCAACCGCCCCACTTGGTCGGACGACCGCAAGACCTGCTTCCTGCCCGTCCGGCTCAAACCCAATTGGAGTTACCGCCTTGGATTGAACAGCGTCTCGCACATCAACTTCCAAAGCGAGGGAGGCGTGCCGCTTGAGCCTATCGTCTACAACTTCAAGACGGCCCCGCGCTGATGGGGTTACAATCGGTTAGGTGTTCTTCATCGGGTATGGTGTGTCGATACGAGCGCGATCAGGAGTTGGTTATTTCAGCCCGGCCGCCGCGGGGAAGTCTTCAAAGACCCGTTCCAGCAGCGCCCGCGGATCGTTTTCCATCGCGTAGACTTTCATTCGCCAGGTACGCTCGTGGGCGGGGGCGTCGACCGGCAGCCAGTTCACGTAGCTAGTCGATCCTGAAAAAGCCCTGCTCAAGCAGCCCAGCCGATCAGAGCTGAACTCGGGTGAACCAGAGGCATCCGTTTTCGACTCGTGATTTGCGCCAGACGCAGCAAAAGATAATGAAAAACCGCCGCGTGGGCCAGCAGTTTCCTGAAATTCATCCCCGCCGCGCTTGCGATTGCATTGAACGCGTCGCCCTCGGCGTCCCACAGCCGGCAGCGATCCATGCGGTGTTCTTGTTTGAGATGCCCGATGCCCGGTTCGATCGCCGCTCGTCGTTTCATCCAGCGCCACAGCCGCGCGGCCAGCTTGCCCCGTCGCGGCCGGTCCACATGCACCTGGACTGGGCCC
>Ga0310121_10002964_pt1 | contig 15817 bp, 15 predicted proteins | sample CB27_Tmax_986_MG_FD_203504 | JGI IMG/M metagenome (GOLD analysis project Ga0310121, IMG submission 203504) | Marine microbial communities from Western Arctic Ocean, Canada - CB27_Tmax_986 | ecosystem: Environmental > Aquatic > Marine > Oceanic | place: Canada: Western Arctic Ocean | collected...
GCGGGAGTTCGAGGCCCAGCTTGCGAACCCTCCTCTAAAACGCAGGGCAGTCACTGTCCGACACCCTGCATTGTCCAGGAAACCGCTGATGGAGCCCGAAAAAACGGGGGTTCCCGGATGAGAACTAGCTAGACTGTTCGGTAGAAATACCGCCGCACCAGGGCCTCTGGCGGCGGCGGAGTTATCTTGCTGACAATAACCACTAGTAGGAACGAAGCGAATAGACCCCAGATCAGGGGATCCATGCTGAGCAGGCGGTAAGATGCAAATCTGCCGTACACGGCGTATCCGATGATGTAGAGAAGCAGGTGTGACAGAAACCCGCCCAGCATTCCGGCAATCGCGCCTGCTGCATTGACCCGCGGCCAGTAGAGACCCAGGGCGATGGGTCCCAGGAAGCAAGCGGCCAGTCCACTGCCGGTGTAGACGATGATGTCCTGCAGGAACTGAGGAGGACTTACGGCTCCGGCTACGGCCCCCAGACCCACGAGTACTGTGCAGGCATAACTCATCCATTTGATGCGCTGCTCGCTCACATTGGGGTTGATGTTGCGCTGATAGACGTCGCGAACCAAGGCGGAAGATATGACCAGCAGGAAGCTGTCGACAGTCGACATCACCGCCGCGAAGGGAGCGGCTACGAGAATACCAGCCAGCCAGGGCATCCCCGCGCCTGAGCTGAGAAACACCGCCGTGGCAGGCATGATTCGATCCGACTCCAGGTCCATTCCAGGCAGGAAGATCCTTGAACAACAGAAGATGATCACCAGCGGAAAATAGATAAGCGAATAGTAGATGCTAACCGTGAAAATTGATCGCCTCAGGGTCAGAGAGTTGTTGAACGCCATCAGACGTACCATGCTACCGGGTTGCCCCGAGCCAGAGATCGCCCACATGAAAAAGAAGGAGATGGCGAGGCTGAGAGGCAAGAATCCCAAGTCGCTGTGTCTATCGGGACCGGGGCCGGTGAGGTATGTGCCGGGTTGGTCTGCCCCGTAGCGGTAGTCTTCCATCTGGGTGATGGTGGCGCTGATATTCGGCGACAAGGTGGGGACTTCGTTCGCCTGGATGCGGCGCTTGAGCTGTTGGGCCTGCCGGTCGGTTGTGATCTCCAGCACCTGGACGCTTTCGACCTGGTTCAGACCTGCTGGGATCACCGCCTCACGACCCGTTCTCAGGACCCGGTCATCGGATCCGTCGTGCAAAAGGATCCAGCTTCCAGCTGGAATGACCGTCCCCTGTTGTGAAGGTCCGTCCAATTCCAGACGCGCGCTGCCAATGCGCGGTGGAGTCATCTCCTTGAATTGGTCGGTGGCGGACTCCAAGCCTCCCACCTGGATCAGGGCCAGTGGAAGCAGGATCAAGACTCCTAGCACCATGACGATGCCCTGCATGACGTCGGTCCAAACCACAGCGTGGAATCCGCCGTAGGTCGTGTAGACGATCACGGCCACGGCAAAGACTAGCAAACACAGGAGATAGGCAGAGTCTACGCCAGCGAGAAGACTGCTCCCCTCCTTCAGGTCGGAAGCCTGTTGGGCCAGAGCCTGAAACAAGGGTACGTCGTTAAGCAGGGTCTTCAGAATCAGACTTCCTGACTTGAACTGAGCCGTCAGGTTGATGGACATGAAGAAGACGATGAGGGTTGTCGCAAGCACGCCGAAAGCGGGATTGTTGAAGCGGTCCCGGATAACGTCGGGGACGGTGATTGCCCCCGTGCGGCGGGCTATCTGGTTGATCCGTTTTCCCAGGATTCCCATCCCGCAGATGGGCACCACGATATAACTGCCAATCCAGAGAGCCAAAATCCAACCGTGACTGTATATTTTTGAGGGAAACCCGGTAAAGCTGCCTCCGGAGGCGCTGGTAGCGGCAAAGGTGAGGGCGAAGGCCCAGACCCCGAGGCTCCTGCTTCCCAGAAAGTATTCGCTCAAGAAGCTCTTGGACCGGAGCAGACGATTCGACACCCACGCAAGTGCGAACACTCCCAGCGTGTACAAGAGGAAGATGAGTAAGGCCGTGTTGGGAGCGTAGGAGACGGCGGGAGTCCCGTCACTCATGCGGAGACTCCAAGCGAGTTTCCCCCGACCTTTCGATACCCTGTAGCGTCTCTGGGTTTTCCTGTTCCTCGCCCAGATCGTCGAGCGACATGTACCAGAAACAGAACCAGGCAGTGAACAGATCGGCGATTATCCAGGGCACTCCTATCCCCCAGAAGACCCAACTGGGAATGCCCCAAATCGTATGAATTTCCTGGGGCGACAGGTTGTAGCCTCGAAGGTAGCAATAGGGGACTGACCAGAGCAAACCCAACGCCCAAACGCCCACAATGATGATCGCTTCCCTTCGCGAATGAAGGAAAACGGGATCGTATTCATAGTGAACCGAGAGGGCTCGGTTTTCTGAGCTCAAATCATCTTCCTCCAAAATACTCTCGAGGCCAGGGGTAAAATAATCTAGATTCTATTCGCTCTGATTCTGGGTTGCAAAGAAGGATGTCGAATTGAATCCGAGCCAATAGTAGATAGCAGAGCTCAGCGCGCGGTTTTTCCCGGGGACGTCGCACTGTTGTCTGAGGTAAGGTAGGATTTGCGGAGAGTGTGCGGACCAAGAGGCCTGGTTAGGTGAGTTGTCCGCCCAGCGGGTCTTCAGAAGTCCGCAAAGGACAAGAGTGCACGGTGGAATACAGTTAGAGTAGATTTAGGCAAGGAAGTCAGTTGAGCACCAACAGCATCGTGAAGGGAGCCAGACCGTCCTTTCGCTTCAGCCAGCGGCAATCCATTGCGCTCGTGTTTGGGTGTACTCTCTTTGGCGCAGCAGCCCAGATCCTGATCAAGAGTGGGGCCAATGGCTTGTTCAGCAGCTCGCCCTGGGCGATGTTCTCAAACCCTTTCCTGGTTACCGGATACAGCCTTTATGCGGTGAGTACTGTAATGCTGGTCCTGGCACTTCGGGACGGCCAGCTATCCGTGCTGTATCCCATCATCTCGCTGACCTACGTGTGGGTCCTCCTGTTGTCGGTCGTGATCTTCAACGAGAGACTTAACCTATTCAAGATCCTGGGTGTTGCCCTGATCGTCCTTGGGGTTTCCTTTCTGGGCAGGAAGGACGGCGAGTGAAAACGCCTTTCTACTCAATGCTTCTGGTCCTGTTAGCTTCTGTGATTGGTTCCGTGAGTGCTGTCTTTTTCAAGGCAGGTGCCGCCAGACTACACCGCCAGTGGAGCACACTACTCTTGAATTGGCGACTCATGGTTGGGGTAGGAATCGCGCTCGTGTCCTCGTATTTTTTTGTCCTGGCGGTTCGCCAAGGTGAGCTGACGGTCCTTTACCCGCTGGTATCGCTCGGCTATGTCTGGACACTCTTCTGGTCGCGGGTCTTCTTTCAGGAGCCGTTTACCCGGAGGAAGTTCTTTGGCCTCGGTCTGATTCTTCTGGGAACGGCGTTTCTCGCCCTGGGCAGGTGAGCGGTGAAGAAGTGAGTAGTGAAGTTAATGGTAACTAGTACTAGATATGTGAGATATGAGTTTCCTCCACGAGCCGGTGAGAGGGGCTCTGTGCGCACTTGTTCACTGCTCACTTCTCACTATTCAGGGTTGGTCGACAAGAGATAGAGGGTGAAGCAAATGAGTACCTTGGTCAGCGCACATAAGACACAGTATGAGGAAGAGGGCTACATCGTAATTGAGGATCTCCTGACCCAACCGGAGCTCCAACGATTACACCAGCGCACGATTGATATCGCTAAGGGTCGAGTTGATTTCCCTGTGGAGAAGATCGAATTGGAAGCCGGGGCGGTTAAGCAGAACGTGGAGACGGTAAGAAAGATCAATGGATGTGCCGAGAACGATCCCGTCTTTCTGGCTCACGCTGAGAACGAAAGGATTCTAGATCTCGTGGAGTCCCTGATCGGACCCGATGTAAAGCTTTTCGGAAGCCAGACCTTCATGAAGCCACCGGGTGGCGTCGAGAAGCCTTACCATCAGGACTCCGCCTATTTCTTTATCGAGCCGATGGCGTTGGTCACCTGCTGGGCCGCGCTCGATGACGTGACCCTGGAAAACGGTTGCATGTGGGTCGTTCCTGGGAGCCAGCGTTTAGGTGTGCTCGACCACAGCCAGGCCTGGCAGGTTGGTGACCGTGTTGACAAGCGGGTCCCGGAGAGTGCCTTTGCTGGACACACGGAGGTCCCCATCACGATGAAGGCGGGGAGCTGCTCCTTTCACCACAGTCTGATTCTTCACAAGTCGAACGCCAACCACACTCAGCATTCTCGCCGAGGGGCCGCCGTGCATTACATGTCCGCAAGGTCGCGTTGGACCCATCCCTCTTTGCCAAAGCCAGACTATAAGCTCCTACGAGGGCGAGAGTACCCGGGTTGTGTCTAACATCTATTGGCATCCGTTTTCTGCGAAAGTAAGGTTTCGTTGACAAGCAGTGTGTCTACTGTAGGATGGGCACTCTTGCCCGTCGAAAATATTGACGGGCAAGAGTGCCCATCCTACAGGTCACTGTTCTGTCAGAAGTCGTTTCTTAATGCCCAAGTCTTAACGCCCAAGACTTGACTCGAGTCTCGACAGCCTTTGGGCGGCCTCTTGCAGCGTGTTCAGGCTGCGGCAAAATGCAAAGCGCAGATAGTTGTTGCCAGCGGGACCACAGCGATAGAAGTTGTCGCCGGGAACCGCTGCAATCCCCTTTTCCTTGAGCAGGAACATGGCAGCGTCCATGGGAGTCAGAAATTGAAGACCGGGTACCTGCCGATAGTCGGCAAACAGGTAGTAGGAACCTTGCGGTGAAGTGACCCGAAACCCGATGTCGCGTAGCGCCATCAGAAGTGTTTCTTTCTTGGCCGCGTAGACCTGCTTTATCCGTTGGTAGAACTCATCCTCCATATCGAGTAGCCGAATGGACGCCTTTTGCAGCGGCGTAGGCGCTTGTACCACTAACGTATCGTGAATGCCTCGTATCGCTGGCGTGTAGATTTCGGGGGAAAGTACCCAGCCGATCCGCCAGCCCGTTGCATTACCTGTCTTGGAGATCGAGTTGACCACAATGGTGTGATCGCGCATGCCATCAAGTGCGGCCAGACAGTGATGTTGATTCGATCCGTAGAGGATGTGCTCATAGATCTCATCGGTGATGATCAGCACGCCGTGCCGTCTGCAGCTCGCTGCGATAAACTCCAACTCGCCCCGGGTGAACACCTTTCCTGTGGGGTTGTGAGGAGTATTCAAAATCAGGGCCCTTATATTCCGCCCCAGCGAAGCTTCAAGCTCCTCCCGGTCAAGAATCCAATCTCCGGAGTCCCGGTCTTCTTTCAGCGATATGAATTCTGGTCGAATTCCGAAAACCTTGGCCTGGGAAGGATACATTTCATGAAAGGGTTGAAGGATCAGAACCCCATCACCTGGACTGCAGGTCGCCCTTAAGACCGCTGCCAGCCCCTCCGTGGCACCCAGGACGACGGTGATTTCCCGTTCAGGATCCGGACGAAACCCGGAGAATCGGAGGGTATAGCGAGCGATTGCCTCTCGAAGCTCGGGAAGGCCGAAGGGGAACGAGTATTGGTTGAGTCGGTCGCGGGAGTTCTGAACCCGACCCAGAAGATCGCGCAAGCAGAGAGTAGATTGGCTCTCTGAGTCGTCGTCCCGTTCTCCCAGAATCTCTTTCAAGCTTAGCGATTCAAGCTGCTCAATTCCCTCGTCGGTCCCTCCCAGCATTGCGGCAATGCCACCCCAGACGAGATCGTAGGGGGGAGCTTCGTCGGTAAATCCCTGTGCCAGGTTCACCGCATTGTGTTGGATGGCCAGGCGGGTCATTCGCCGAATGACCGATTCCTGAACTGTCAGGGTCCCTTCCAGATCTTCCGAATCTTCCGAATGTTGCATATTTCCTCTCAGAAGAGGGCAGGCCGTCGTTCCCTATAGTACACCCAGATCCTGGCACCGTTGATCGATCCCCGGACGGGGAGGGCAGCTTCGGGCAAGGGAGTCGGTTGTGGTAAGCTGATGGGTAGTGGCAGACGATCAAATCGGTTTCCCAGAGAGCCGGCAGCAGTCGAAGCAGAGTCGGATTTCCCTGGTTCAAACTCTGTTTCTGGTTGTTTTACTGCTGCTGCTCGCGGGCCTCTCCTATATCTTCCTAAATCTACAAACCGGCATGGAGAATCAGATATCTGACCTGAGCACGCAGGTTCGGGATGTGCTTCAACACGCCGAAGTGGTCGCCGATCAGGCGAGGTCAGCTCTGGTTCTGGCCAAGCAGGCCCAGCAGGAGGCTCAGATCGCCGCCGAAGGCCGGGCTCGGGCGGAAGCAGCTCAGTCGACAGCAGAGGTGCAGACGGCAGCAGCTGAGCAGGCGAGGAAGGCGGCGGAACAGCGGGCTCAATCGGCACTGGACGAGGCGGACAGGATCCGCGCAGAGCGCGTTGAGGAAATGAACCGGCTGAAGGATGCTCTAAGCCAGATCGTCGAGACCCGAAGAACCGCTTTGGGAGTCGTGATGAACCTGGGAAGCGATGCCATCGAATTCGACTTCGACAAGGCCTCGTTGCGACCGGAGAACCGTGAACTCCTCAGCCGGATCACAGGTGTTCTTCTCACTTCGAAGGGTTATCGCATCCAGATATACGGCCACACCGACGATGTCGGAACGGCGGACTACAACCAGGTCTTATCCGAGCGGCGCGCCCAGGCCGTCAGCGACTACTTGGTCGAGGTGGGCATTGATTCCAGCATCGTCGGGACGAAGGGCTTCGGGAAATCAAATCCGCTGGTGGCCGGCACCAGTGCTAAGGCGAGAGCCAAGAATCGGCGTGTCGAGATAGGTGTCATCGATACGGTCGTCGACTACAGGGTACCCTTGCCTGATCAGGAGTAGTCCTTTATTTCACGGTGGTAAATGCCGTTGTGAAGTAGGGAGAGCTCCTTGTGATCCAGTTTCAGTAGCCACAGAATACTATTTACGTTCCAGTGTACTAGTGTACTAAGGTATAGAAGAGACCGTGATCTGTGAGAGCAGGGTAGGGGATTCCGCTTTCAGGAGGGACGTCATGACAAGATGGTTTTCATGCCTGGTCATTTTGCTATTGGCCACGATGACAGTTGCGCCTAGACAGGCTGCCTCGAGTGGTAAGACAATCAAGTTCAAGTCGCAACATGTCAACGTAGTGACGCGATCCGATCAAGTTGAGGTGGGAGACGAACAGGGACACGCGATCTCTCTCTTCGAGGCAAAGGGCCTGGGCCTCCGGCGCGAAGGACCCAGCGAGCCACCCTACAAGATCGAGATCTGGGGAACCGGGGACTCCCGCGGTGACGGGACTGGAAAGGGCAACGGCTATGGCAAATTCATTTTTGCCGACGGCTCTTCCTACTATGAGCGTTGGACGAGCCAGGCGGCCGATGGGCATGACGTCGGTACCGCTGTCTATTTCAAGGGAATCGGTCGCTTCGCAGGCATGAAGGGTGGCAGCAAGTTTGACTGCATCTCTCTAGGAGATCGCTTCGTCTGCGAAGTGGAAGGGACGATCGAACTTCCCTGACCCGAAACTTCAAGAATTCGTCGCACGTACGAACGTCTGAACGTTGCACGTCTCCTGTCCTCCGAAGGTGCCGCCAACGGGTGAAGTACCAGCGTGACGAAGCCAAGTCCGACAGAGCCGCAAACGACTTGAGCCGTTAGCAAAATGAGTCCAGGTCCCGAGGAGAGAGCCGGACAACTCTTCCCCACGCAGTGACGCACAAATCCCCAGTAGCCGGAAGTTTCTTTCTCGAATGGGGCCAGTGCTTCCTGGGGGTGGGACTAACCTGGAACTTCATTTGGGAACTCGCACCTCTAGGTCGCCCATTAATGCGAAAACTGAGGAAGCCTGAAGCGCGAGCGAGGGGTTGGAGGGCAGCAAGATGGGTGGACAAAGGGGCCTGAGGCGCGGCAAGCAGCCAAGCCGGAAGGATTCGAAGTGCTCCCCAACCCCTCGCTTGCGCTTCAGGCTTCTATGGCTCGGGAAATTTCCTTTACGAATAGGGCCGAACATCGCTAGGGGCTCCCTTTCATGAAGTCGCGACTTCAGCGCTTATTTGATTGGTTTGGGTCTCCGCGCATCCAAGGGGAGCGCGACCAGGCCTGGTATAGATTCCTGATCGTTCTGGCATTTTCGGGCGTGCCCTTCTGGCTGGGCTTTGCAGCTTGGTACTGGTTCGATCTCCAATCAGGGATCGGTGCAATACTGACTTTAACGGTGGGTGTGCTGGGGGCATCCACTCTATTCCTTTTGCGCCGAACCGGATCCATCTGCACCATCTCGTTCGCTTTAGCTGCCGTGGTCTTTCTCGGGATCGGGGAAATCGCCCTCATCCGGGGTGGTTTTCCCACCGCGGTTTTGGTGTGGAGCATCGTGATTCCGGTGAGTGCGGCGATGCAGAAGGAGCTTCGCGTCCTGGCTCCAGTCTGGACAGGGCTCTGCCTGCTGGAGTTTGCAATCTTTTATCTCCTGGCCATCACCGGTAATGCCCCAGGCGGGGTCGTCCGTCTCAGCGAAACTCAAGCATATACCGAGAGCTAACTGGTTCTGGTGGGCTTGCTGTTGCTCCTACTGCTAGTGAGCTGGGCCGCAGCCAGGGTCACAGATCGCTTTGCGACCGAGCGTGATGAATATGAGCGCCTTCTGGTTCAGTCGCAGAGACTCGAGGGCGTGGGGCGATTGGCAGGAGGAATTGCTCACGATTTTAACAACCTGCTCATGGTCATGCAGTGCAGCGCCGACATTCTCACTCACAAGTTGCCCTCGGAGCACCCAGGGCAAGAAGAACTGGGTGATATCCGCAGTTCGATGGAGAAAGCCCAGTCCCTGACTCGTCAACTGCTTCTGATCGGCCGCAAGGACAGCAGCGAGCCCCGCCTGGTCTCCATCAACCAATCTGTTACCGATCTGGAGAGGATGCGTCATCACCTGTTGGGCAAGGAGATCCAACTGCAGAAGGTAGTGGAGCGCGATCTTCCGATGGTCAGGATCGATCCGAAGCAGCTCGACCAGGTGATTCTGAATCTGGTGGTCAATGCCCACGATGCAATGGTCGAGGGCGGTCTCCTGATCCTCAGGACCTCGTCGGTGGACGGAAGGGTTCTGCTCGAGGTCGTGGATTCTGGAAATGGAGTCGCACCCGACGTGCTTGACCGGATCTTCGAGCTCTTTTACACCACCAAGCGAGAGGGGAGTGGGACCGGTCTGGGTATGTGGATCTGTAAGAGCATCATCAGTGCTGTGGGTGGTGAAATCTTCGTCGATAGTATGCCCGGCAAGGGGACCACAGTGCGAATCAGCTTGCCGCCAGCAGATCCCGCGAAGAGATTGGCATCCGGAGCAGGGCAAACTTTCTCCCCTAACCGCCATGACACTCGGATTATGGTTGTCGATGACGAGGTGGCCTTGCGTCAGCTTGTCGAGTCGGTACTTATCCGGGACGGCTATACCGTTGTTAGTGCGGGGAACACCCGGGAGGCGATGGAGAGTTTCAGTCGCGCCGGAAGAATCGATCTACTCCTGACCGACGTGATGATGCCGGGAATGTCGGGAAAGGAGCTGGCCAGCGAGCTGCAGGAACAGAGGCCCGATCTCAAGGTGATTTTCATGACAGGACAGATGGGGACGGCCGTCGAACGACACGGTCCCCTTGCGCTGGTCGTGCTGGAGAAGCCGTTTACGACAAAGCAGCTGTTGCGATGCATCCACCTCGAGCTTAGGATCTGAAACAGGCAGGCGGTCGGACTGGATCCAAGGGCAGCACCGGGGCCGTCAGCAGCGCCCCTGAATCACTCACTCCAAAGGTTGCACCGGCAGGCTCGTAAATTCCCCTGTTCCCGACCCCAGTTCCAATACCGTAGCCGCAGCCTTCTTCGCATCGTCTACCTCCACTACCAGGATTCCGTTGAAATCATCGGTATCAGTGCTGCAAAAAATTTCGTCGATAAAGAGGGCCAGATGTCCCCCCGGTGGGAAGTTCGGGCGACTCGACTGAGCTACCTGTTGGCCTCCGCGTCTAAGCTTGAAACGCAATGAGATGGCTTCCGATTCCGGGTTGTGAATTCCGACCCCGGTATTGATCACGCCCAGCTTGCGACGTACCGGCGTTATGAATCCTTCCAGGGGCTTGCTTTCATCGACACCCGCGCTACCCACACCCGAGATTCGGAAGCGGATGACTCCCCCCAGATTACGATCGGCTGTTACCACGACGCTTCCGGCCACCAGCTCACCCTGCCCGTCGGTGGAGATGGTGGCGGCACTCAGGGGAGGAATCAAGAAGGGGACGCTGCTAGCTATCTGGAAGCTGAGTGGACCCGTGATGAGATCATTGTCCTCGTCGTCGCCTGTGGTCGTGGTCCCCACGGGCAAGGGAAGGCCTCCGTCATCCAAGAAATCGGCCCTGCCAGAAACTGATTCCACAGCCGAGGCATTGGTTAGAACGACGTCGGTGGTGGTTCCATCGCCGTTTCCAAATTGCGCAAAATACAACCTCTTCTCATGGTTGAAGCCGCCCTGGCCACCGGGTAGCGTGGCTGATCCACCAGCTGTTGACACGGTAATATCCACAGGACCGGGGGGAAGACCGGGGGGAACCGTAACCAGTATGGTCGAGTCGTCCTGCACCGTGATATCGAGGCCCTGGCTCACATCGAAAAAGACCTCTACGTTTCCCGCTGCGAATCCGGTTCCGTTGAGCGTGATGTGGTTGCCAGCGGGAGCGCTTCCAGGTGAGCTGGAGAGGATCGTTGGAGCGGGAGGAATAACGGAAACGTCTGTTGTGTCACAGACCTCCAGCGCCCTGCCGTCATCGGCACAAGGTAGGAAGGTCAGGCTTCCGGCGTCATGGGGGGCTGTGAAGGTTGCGACCGCCGAGGTGGCATTATTGATCGTGATCTCATTCTCCGGTGTTGCTTCTTCCAGAGTCCAGAGGACGGTCAGCGGATCTTGATCCAAGTCCTCCACCGAGCCCTAGAGTGTTGCGGTCTAACCGAACTCCACGGTTTGATTCGGGCCGGCATCGACCTGGGGAGGTTGGTTGGCGGCAGAGGCGGTGCGGGCGAACCAGATGTCGACGAGAATGGAATTGCCGTCGCTGAATACGGTGTTCGGGTCGGTCGCGTCGACCCCCAGGCTGACGCGTGCGACCATGACGCGGGCCACGTTGAGAGGTAGGCTAGCCCACAGAATGATGGTCATTGAGGGACTAGCGCCATTGCAGCCCGTGCAGAGCACCCCCAGCTCCCCCGGGGGGGTGGGGAAGGTTGTCTGAGGATTTTCCGAGTTTACTTCGCTAGAACCAGGCGCCCACTGAGGGGTCACGCGGTCGCCGATTCTGAAGGAGACTGCATTGATGTCTTGCAGCGGGATCGGATTGCCTTGGGTCCCGAGCATGCCATTTGGCAGGCCCCAGCGGCCCCCGGCCGGTACTGGATCGATCAGGCCCTGATCGGTCACCACCTTGATGATGGGGCGGGGTTGGGAGCTAGCGGGAAGACTCAAACCTAAAACTAGCAGAGCAAAAATGGAGCTCTTGAGGCAGAGCCCTGTCAGCTGTAGACGATTCAAGCGGAACACGATAAAGCTTCTTTCAACTGCAATTGATCCACGTCGAGCGTTGATCGGGGGCTGCTTTAAATCTATCTACTCCTGCCAACCCAGACCGAAGCTGCGCCGCTCTCCCGGATCGTAGGCACAGGTGATGACGAAGAGATCCTCTTTGAGGCAGCGCTCTGGGGGGATGTTGAGTTGCACATAGGTAAATCCCCTTGCCACCCAGGTCAAGTATCCGTCGGTCTCAGAGATGGAAACCGGACGACCGTTGAGACGAAGGTCCGTGATCCGGGCCTTGGGATAGGGGATGCGAAGCCGCAGGCCTACTCCATGTTCAATCGGTGCTTCCCGCGATCCGGGAACATTGCCTTTTTCCAGATAGAGATGGGCGTCGAAGTGGCCGGGGGCATCCGGCAGATTCTCGACGGCCTCTGCGATCGACTTGCCTTCCATTGCGGGATGACTGGCGATCTTGGCGGCGAACTTGGGCATCGCCTTCTCCGAAAGCCATTTCTGAGCAGCGACGGTAGAGGTAGCGCAGACGTAGAGCACGAAGCCCTCGGTCTGGGGGTTGTTGAAACCGAGGGTGATCTGGTCCTGTTTGTTCCATAACTCGACGCGGCTGCGCCTGCGCTCTGAGGCATCGCAGCCATAGGCAGTGAGCTGATGGAAGCTGTTCTGCATGATGACCCGGGTGGGGTAGCCAGGATAGTATTCTCCGGGCCAGATCTCCTGACCGAACTGCAGCAGGCGGCGGTGTCTCAGGTAGCTGCTGCGCTCCCAGACATTCTCATTGGCGAAGCCCAGCGTATGATACTTCGCGTATGCATACGTCGCAGCATAGAAAAGAGGTCTTCCCTTCCACAGCTTGGTCCCCAGGTGTTCCATGCTGGGGCCCCAGAAAATCCGCTCCTCGTCTTGCTCCAGCATGTCAGAAGGATAGCCCTCCACCAGGGCTGCCTCGTCCATCTGGCGAGTGATCTCCTGTTTGTAGGAACGAAGCGCCACGTTCGAGTAGGCGGCCGCCGAATCCTCTACGTGGATATAGCCGCGGAACTGCATTCCATTCCCGTGATAGTCCGCGTGTACTTCTGGTTGCAACTCATCCATGAGGGTCTGGACCGCCACCGCTCCCGGTAGTCGAGCAGGGTCCTTGGGACCTTGCTCGGTCCAATCCTTGTAAGGATCCATTCCCACCGAATTTCTCAGGCTGGCCGAGATGTAGCCATCGGGATTGACGACTGGGAAGCACACCACAACCTGCCGTCTGAGCGTCTCCCGAGCCTGGGGCGCACCGGATAAAAGCTTCTGCATCAGGTAAAAAATACCGGTTGCTCCGGATCGCTCTCCGCCACAGTGTTGGGCCGTGATGAGCACGTGCTCCTTGTCCTGTGCTGGGGCATCGGGATCCGTCAGCACAGCCGCGACCAATGGACGTCCCTGCAGGCTCTTTCCCAGATCTCGAAGTTTCAGGAAACGGGGATGCTCTTTCTCCCACTCCTTCAGTCGCTCCATCAATTGTTCGAAAGAAGGGTAGATCGGTGGTCCGTAATCCTTGGTCGGGGTACTTCCGGCACTGATCGTGGTCAAACTGAGGGAAAGGAGAAGAAGAGCCCATCTGTTGGAGTGTTTCATGCTGAATCTTCCTTCGAGTAGAGACTCCAACCAGGGCAGGTTAGCTGGGGCGAAGCAATTGATGGGCCTTCCGGCTGAGATAAAACTTCCTGACGGCAATGATCAGAAGAAAAATGAGGATCAGGGTAAGGATGGGTGCAATCAAGGCCAAAACCGAGGTAGCGACCGCTCCACCCAGCTCGATCGAAGAAACTAGTGGATTTGCGAGGCCACCGGTACTCAGTGTCGACGCCCCGCGCAGGGCGACCGTGGTTGCCTGGACGGTAGCGGCAGCGGCGCCGCCGGCTATCACGGCAATGGCCCAGGTGAGCATGGGGCTTGTGTCTGCGACCATTGACGCCGTCGTTGCCGCTCCCGCCACGATTGCCGCAGGTGTAGCGACGGTATCCATGAAATTATCCACAACGGGCAGGTAGTAGCACAGAATCTCTAGGACTGTGGCAGTCGCCAGGGCAATCAGAGCTGGGTAGCTGGCCACCCAATCGAAAGCTGGAGATAGCTCCAGGTGTCCAGACAGAGCGGCGATGCTGATGATCAGAGGTGGAATAAAGACGCGAAATCCACAGGCTGCGCTGAGCCCTACTCCCAGGATCAAGCTCAGAATTGTTTCCTCGATTAAAGGCATTGCGTCTTCCTATTCGCTCCCTGGTACGTCAGGGGAGGCCAGAGGGAGCTTTACGGCTTACTTTCCGTAAGGATACCATAGGCGCCAGAATGTGCCGCGACGGGGTTCTATCGGTTGCTGGTTGGCAGAGGGACTCTTAGCGGGGGTGCAACCAAGAGGAGCGTGATATGAAACGAATACTGACTCTTGCGGGCCTGTGTCTAGCCTCGCTGTCTTTCGCCTCTGCGGCTTCAGCAATAGATATCGGCTCGCGTCTGGAACTCCTGGTAGACGATTACCTGATCGAGAAGATATCGGGAGGCGCTAGACTTCAGATGCATCACCCGGTTCGACAGAACGTGGCGCTGGTAACGGACCAGGCCTGGGAAGGGAACGCGTGTCATTACCGAACCGTCTTCCAGGACGGAGACAGGTACCGAATGTACTACGGGGCCTATCAGTATGACGTTACGGCTACCGGACAGACGTATTCACACGAAGCCTTTCTCTGTTATGCCGAGAGCCGAGATGGTATCCACTTTGAGAGGCCCAACCTGGGCCTGGTCGAGTTCCAAGGTAGTCGGAACAACAACATCATCCTGACCGAGAAAACGCTCAAGGCAATTGAGGCGGATCCAGGTCATGCGGCGATTTTCAAGGACGGGAATCCCGATTCTCCTGCAGACGCACGATACAAGATGATCATTCGGTCCAACGGCGAAAAGGGACTGTTCGCCCTCAAATCCCCTGACGGCATTCGCTTCACGGAAATGACGGACAAGGTCGTTATTTCCGAGGGGGCCTTCGACTCGCAGAACCTCGCTTTCTGGGACCCTCATCAGGGCCAGTACCGGGCCTACTTTAGAGGATTTAACGAAAAGGTTAGGGACATCTTGACGGCCACCTCGCCGGACTTTCTCAACTGGACCAAACCAGTCTGGTTGGAGTACCCGGGAGCCCCGCGAGAGCATCTTTACACGAATCAGCTGCGGCCCTACTATCGGTCGCCGCACATCCTGATTGGGTTTCCCATGCGCTATACCGACAGGGGACGCACCGAGTCTACCTGGCGCCTCCCGGGAGCAGAGGTACGACAGCATCGGGCGCAGGTGTCCCAGCGCTACGGCACCACCGTGACGGATGCCCTCTTGATGACGGGGAGGGATCGTCTGAGCTTCAAACGTTGGGGTGAAGCCTTCATTCGACCTGGGCCTTCGCGAATCAACAGCTGGGTATATGGAGACAACAGCATTGCCTGGGGGATCGTAGAGACGGTCTCTGATTTACCGGAGTCTCCCCGCGAACTCTCAATCTACGTGGTCGAGGGCTATTGGACAGGCAGCAGCCTGAACGTTCGACGCTATTCACTCCGGATGGATGGATTCGTCTCTCTCCAGGCGCCGCTGAGCGGCGGTGAGATGGTCACGAAGCCCCTACGATTTCAGGGCGGCAAGCTGCTCCTGAACTACTCCAGTTCCGGGGGCGGAGGTTTGTGGGTGGAGCTTCAGGACGAGCAGGGAAGGCCAATCAAGGGCTTTGCCCAGGCGGATGCGGATGAGGTTTTTGGCGACCACATCGAAGGCTCGGTGAGCTGGAAGGGAAACCAGGACGTCAGCTCCCTGGTCGGCAAGTCGGTGCGAATCCGATTCATCCTGAAGGATGCCGATCTTTACTCTTTTCGCTTCGGCGGGAAATCGAAATAGTCTTTCGCATTGAGGAAGCTCGTGTCAGGGTTTCCTCGCTGAGTAGCCAGTGGAAGGTGAGTGACCGTGGAATCGCTTGGAAGCGGGGGATGATCGAGCTGGGTTGGCATGCTATGATTCGCGACAATCTGAGCGACCGTGAGTGCCCAGATTAGTGTCCCGATTGGGGATGGTGAAACCCCTCGCCTTCAGGCGAAGAGAAGGTCCCCGAAGTCCTGCAGGGACGGTAGGGTCATCTTCGAGTGCAGTTGAAAGTGGTAGAGTTGGTCTCTGACGTGGCTTCGGTCTCCAGGCCGCCGTT
>Ga0310121_10002965_pt1 | contig 15800 bp, 12 predicted proteins | sample CB27_Tmax_986_MG_FD_203504 | JGI IMG/M metagenome (GOLD analysis project Ga0310121, IMG submission 203504) | Marine microbial communities from Western Arctic Ocean, Canada - CB27_Tmax_986 | ecosystem: Environmental > Aquatic > Marine > Oceanic | place: Canada: Western Arctic Ocean | collected...
ACTGCGGAACATACGGCGCCTACGTAGCAATTCCAATCAGTCCATACCATCCTTTTCTCCCTAAACGGAAACCACTCCCATGCCGGCAGCCCCCCGCGTGATTCTCTCTGGATTTGCAGACGAAGCGGCCAATCACAAGACTGCCGTAGAGCAATTTGCCGCCTTCGCCGCGATCGGACTCCAATATTACAGTCTGCGCTTTGTGGATGTCGGCGACGGCATTAAAAACGTCATGCAGCTTACCAAACGCGAAATCACAAAGCTGCGTCATCTCGAAGATGAATACGGCATGAACGTTGCCTCGATCGGTTCGCCGATTGGCAAGGTGAAACTCTTGGACGTCGCCGATGGCACCAAGAATCGCTACGTTGAAATCAAAAAGTATCTTGATACGGACGTAAAGCAAGCCTGCAAATTGGCCCACGCTTTCGAGACAAAACTTATCCGCGGTTTTTCATTTTATCATCCCAAGGGAACCGATCCCTGGGATCATTTGCCGCAAACCGTTGACCATCTTGGCGCGATTGCCGAGATGTGCCATCGCAGCGACCTCACCTTCGGGCTGGAAGTTGAGGCGAACCTCGTGGGTCAAACCGGACAACTGATGGCCGAGTTGCACCGTCAGGTAAATCATCCGGCCCTAGTCACGATTTTTGACGGAGGCAACATCGTTTGTCAGGGCTTCGGCACCGCCGAAACCTTTGAGCAATACCAGGCCATGAAACCGGGCATTGGGTGGATGCATATCAAAGATTATCGCGATCCCGGGCAACGCAGCCAGACGAGTCCCGCGGAAACCAGGCATGTACAAGAAGACGCACTCAAGAACTTCGTCCCCGCCGACGCCGGAGACTCGGGTCATGTGCAAATACTGCAGGATTTTTCCGAGGAGATTCCGAGGCTAGAACGGCGTCTAAAAAAACGTGGCATTCCCGGCGTAATTCTGGATTTAGAACCGCACCTAAAAGGAGGCGGACAATTTGGGGGCTTCAGTGGGCCCGATGGCATGGCCGTCGCACTGCGGGCTCTGGTGCGGGTGCTTGATTACGTCGGCATTGCCTACCACTTGCGCGATTTCGAAGACGTGCGGGCCGCACGAGGTTTCTAAAGCTACTTTTCGTCGGGTGGCTCCACCGCAAGCTCGACGGGCGGGTCGGCCGCAGCGTTCACGGCCAGCTCGACGACAGGCCCAACGACAGGCTCCGCGGCAGCATCGACGGTACGCTCGACGAGGAGCTCCGCGGCAGGGTTCACGGGAAGCTCGGCGGCACTGCTATTGGCATTCGAATGCGTCTCCGAGGCGATCTCCGTTGGCGCCGTGCGCTCCCAGGATCCCTCGCGTATCGCTCGCATCAGGAAGCCCAGTAAACTGGATCCGCCCACTACACCGATCGCGACAAAAATACAGCCCCCCCCAAAATACGGGTCGTGGTAATTCAGGGTCTTGAGCATCATGGACACACCAACACCGGTGGCAATCAGAAAAACCAAGCTGCTGCCCAATGCCCTCTCCAGATGCCGCCGTCTATGGTGCTTGGCAATCGCTCCGCGCGCTGAACTATTCGCCAACTCCCGCATGGCCGCCAGATCCATCGGCAGAGCCGGCTTATGGGAGCTTTTCTTTAGACTCTCCATATTCATCGGTTCCCGAACAGGCGGCTGCTTGGCGGCCTTGTCAGCGGCCGACGTTGGGCGGGCACCCTGATCGCCCGTGGCGAATGGGGTGGAGGCTTTCTTTCGTTTTGACGCGGAGTCAGCAATTTGCGTAGGATTCGTCACCACGCTGCCCGATGTAGCATGCATCCGCTGCATCATGTTTTCCATGTATTCTTCCAGAACCTTGTCGTCCGACGAGTCCGGGGGAGGCGCGCTGAGCGGTTCGGAGGCGGCAGCTTGAGCAGGCAGCGGGGTACTGGTGTCCGGTTGCTCATAATCAACTTCGGCATCCTCTGCTGTGAAACTGTCGCACTGATCGATAAACGATGTCGGCTGAAACTCTTGGCCAGTTTCCACCGCCCGTGCGGGAGCCGAGAAAAAGTCCGCCTTTTCGGGGGGCGCCTCGTGGTACCCCGCTTCCTCGGCAACTTCGGGCTCTTCTGGCACGGCACGCGCATCCGGCGAGGCAAGCTCAGCTGGCGTGGCATGCTCACTATCCGTCGGCGCATCCGCTTGTTTCAACAAAGCTTGCTCGGCCGACGCTAAGCCGTCGCGCGTTTGAGCCAACTCACTTCGAGTAGCCTCGTACTGCGCATCGAGTTGTACCAGCTGCGTCGCAAGTTGCTCGGCTCGGACTTCCTGCTGCGCGACCCCTTCCAGCAGGTTGGTGTTTTCCCCCTCCAGCTAAGCGATTCGCGCATCACGCTCGCGCGTGTCATTTTCTGCCGCGACCACGGCGCAGGCTTCCAGCTCTTGGCGCGCATGGTTCATCAGCTGCTCCGCAGCAGCAAGCTCGGATTCTAGCTGGGCCGTTCTTTGATTGGCGCTGCCGAGCTCAGCCCGGACGCTCTGAAGATCGGCTGTAAAGAGCTCCGCATGCTGTTCTCCCTCAGCAACTTTTTGTTGCAGTTGCTGGCGCAGCTCACTGTCGCTGGAATGCCGTAATTCCAAAGTTTCATAGCGGGCCAGCGCCTCGGCCAGCTCCCCTTGCAATTCCTCGTGCGTCGTCGTAGACACCGTCAGCGCCTCCTGAAGCGTATCCCGTTTTTCCTTGGCTGCTGCCAACTCCTCCTGCATCTGGTCGATAGTATACTGCGACTCCGTTACGGTAATCTCCAAGTGCTCCTTGTGCTGCTCCGTGGTAAGTTGGTCAGCCGACAGCTCGTCGCAGCGGCCCCGCAGCTGTTCCACCTCGTCCTCAAGTGCCTGGAAGTTACCCGCAGCTGCAGCCGCTTCGGAATTCAGCTCGTCCCGCCTGGCGATCGAGCCCTCCAGTTCTGCCCGAATCTCCGCAGTCTCCGCGTCGCGCTGCGCATGACTCTGCTCCAGTCCGCTGACGCGTAGCTCTTGCTCGGAGCGCGCAGCCTGCACCTGGTCACGCTCGGCACGCACCTCTGCCAACTCGCTCTCCAAGCGATTTCTTGCTTCGGTTTCCTCAAACGCGCCTTGCTCGAAGGACCGCAGCACCACATTCAGGCTGTCGCACTCCTCCTGCTTGGTGGCAAGGCTGCCGTCACGCTCAGCGAGTGATTCCTCCAACGCGCGCTGATGTGATTCCAGCTCATTCCGGATAGCCTGTGCTTCATCGCGCGCGGTCCGCAATTCAGCCAACTCCTGACCAAGTTCCTCACCCTTGATTGCCTGCTCAGCAACCCGCGCCTTCTCTTGCTCGACGGCCTCCCGCAATTGATCCCGCTGGGCAACCAACTCTTCGGCGCGACGTTCTTGCTCGCCCGCAGCTTGCTCCCACTGCTGCTGACGATGTTCAGCCGCGCTGTACGATTCGGCCAATTCGTGGCGCTCCGCCTGCAATCTCTCCACTTCGGCTTGCAACTCGGCGCCGTGGCTGGCGGCCCGCGCCAGCTGCTCGGCAACTTCCTCTTTGGTCGACTGCACCGAGGCAAGTTCCGCTTGTAATGCTTCCACAAAACGGTCTCGGTTCTCCAGAGATTCCGCAAGCTCCAACCGCTGCTGCTCGCCGGCAGCCCGCGCCTCCTCCAGCTGCGTCTGCTGGTGATCGATGGACTGCTGCAATTGATCCCGCTGGGCAACCAACTCTTCGGCGCGACGTTCTTGCTCGCCCGCAGCTTGCTCCCACTGCTTCTGACGATGTTCAGCCGCGCTGCACGATTCGGCCAATTCGTGGCGCTCCGCCTGCAATCTCTCCACTTCGGCTTGCAACTCGGCGCCGTGGCTGGTGGCCCGCGCCAGTTGCTCGGCAACTTCCTCTTTGGTCGACTGCACCGAGGCGAGTTCCGCTTGCAATGTTTCCAGAAAGCGGTCTCGGTTCTCCAGCCACTCCGCAAGCTCCGACCGCTGCTGCGCGTCGGCAGCCCGCGCCGCCTCCAATTGTGTCTGCTGGTGCTCAATCGGTGCAGGTGGCGCAGACAGCAGTTCACCGCTGGCCCACGGCTCGGCCGGGATCGATTCTAAGTCTTGAGATTCATTCGTCGTCGCATCCTGCGCGGGGCTGCCCTGGTCCTGCGATTTCTCCTGCTGCGGCGAAACGGGTGGACCACTCGAGCTTGCCACCAGATGCAACTCGAATTCGTCGAGTGACAAGCGATCGCCCACTACAAAGGGCGCCGAGTTAAACTCTTCCCCGTTGAGCCGTACATCGGGCGCCCAACGTGTCACAACCGTTTCGGCCTCACTATGGAGGATTAAGCAATGCACAGGGCGAATATGTGCACCGGTTAAGTATATTTGGCAACGCGGACTTGAACCGATCGTGCATTTTCCGGATGGAATAGGCGCAGTACGCTCCGATGCGCCAGGGCAGATTATTCGCAGCGCCAACGTGCCGGGGGCAATAACACTACCTAGTTCGTTAGGCACGCACCCAGTGGCTTCGATTGTTAGCTTGGTCATAGTATTGGAATCTGCGTGATAAAATTGGTAGTTGCGTGGCAGGATAAGTGGCCAGCCATGAGGAAAACCTGCGCCGGGAGCAGATTTCTACCCTACGAAAACGTAGGTCACATAAGACCGAATTGCGGCAAGACCGGTGAATTGCCGTAAGATCTGCCCGCTGAATTTGGAGCCGTGCGGGCTGGAATTGCGCAGGTGGGGCGTAGCACGAGCAAGCGCCCTCGGGGTGAAAAACGCAGGAACCTGAGCAGAACGGCGATGGAAAATGTGGGCTCGTGGAGATCCGCGGGCAAGGGTCGACAAAAACCGAAAATGCAAATTCTGCGGGTTATAGGAAATTGGGGTTCACCCGAGCGGGCCCCAGGCCGATTACAGAATGTGGTACGAGCCCGACACGCGAATCCTCGCTCCGGCGGGCTGCGAAAAGAATTCCCGACATTCGAGAGTTGTCCGGTGATACCAGGCCGGCAACTCGAATTGGCCCCAACGATCGAAAGTCTTTTCGTAATAAACACTTAGAGAAATCGAAAGCCGAAAAAACGAGCGAAAAATCGTAGTTTTTGGCCCCTCGACCTTTTTTCTGGGTGATACGTACTATAGTTACGGTGCATCCCGAGGTGATTGCCCCCCAAGGGGGAACCAGGGAAGTGCACCAATGGGCACTTGGCGCTGCTGGAGATTGGAGCCCCTCACGCCAAGGAGCGAAGGGAGAGAAGATACGGATGCGGCGCTCCAGATTCGTGGCTAGATAGCTGGCTAAAACATGCATCGATACCATGCATCTATGGAAGTCGGGCGTCGCGGCCTAGTGGTAAAGTGAACAGACCATGGCTCGAAAAGATTCGATTAAAAAACTGCGAGAGGTACTTGTACTGCGTCGCGATGCCCTGCGCAAGGCATTGGCGGGTGATTTGAGTATGCTCAAGGCGCTCCCCGAGCACACCAGTGGCGACGTTGTCGACGCCGCGCTCGACGCGGCCCAAGACGAGATCAGTTCACAGCTTGCTGAAGTCGAAAGCCGCGAGCTGGCCCAAATCGAGACCGCTCTAGAGCAAATCCGCCAAGGAACCTATGGCTTGTGCGAAATCTGCCAAGGCAAGATTCCGTTGGCTCGGTTAAATGCCTTGCCCTACGCCTCGACTTGTATCGATTGCCAACGTGCTTCCGAGACGGGTGTTAATCTCACGGGGGATTGGAGTCGCATAAGCGACGTATCCTTCAGCGACCTGGAAACGCCCTAGTTGCAAACGCGATTCACTCGGTCCGCGATTCACTCAGTCCACTGGGCACACGTGTTCCTGAGGAATCTTCAAATGTCTTGCATCATTCGCCCGTGTCTTGTGAATCCTTGTTCGGTGTGCCAATCTCGAGCCGTTCTCGTAGCTTTGTTTTCGCTGCTATTACTTCCTCTGCGTGCCGAGGAGGTCGATTACGCAGACGATGCGCCCGAGAATCGCGAACAGCTTTTCGCCGAGTTGGCACGCGACGTGGAAGCGCTTGATCGTGAACTGAGCATTTACAAGCGCGTGGCCAAATTGGTTTCGCCTTCGGTCGTACATGTCGAAAGTACTCCCCTACCGAAGTTCCGATTTCGACGCGATATGGAGGAGGCAGGCTCTGGCGTCCTGATCCGCTTTCGCGGCAAAGACTACGTGCTGACGAATCGCCACGTGATTAAACATTCTCAGAAGGATCTGATTTGGCTGGAATTGGAGGACGGGCGTCAGTTGCAACCGACCCGCATTTGGAGTGATGTCGAAACCGACATTGCCGTCATGGCGGTGACAGCACCGGACCTGTTGCCGGCGCGCGTCGGCAACAGCGACCGTGCCGAGATTGGCGATATCGTCCTGGCCTTTGGCAGCCCTTTCAATCTGCGGCGTAGCGTGACTCGAGGAATTATCAGCGCGAGGGGGCGTTCCAACCTCGATCTGGGCGATGGCGAGGTTGTTTATCAGAGGTTTCTCCAGACAGACGCGGCCATCAATCCAGGCAACAGTGGCGGTCCGCTCGTCAACTTGCGCGGCGAACTTATCGGCCTGAACACTGCCATAGCCAGCAATTCCGGTGGCAGTGAAGGGATTGGTTTTTCCATCCCCATCAACGTCGCGGTACGTATCGTGCGCCAACTAATCGAGCAGGGCCACATCGAACGGGGTTTTATGGGCATTACCCTCGATGGAAAATTTGATTCAACGTCCGCTCGGTATATTGGCCTTCGTCAATTGCAGGGAGCGCGGGTCAAACGTATCACGCCAGGCTCGCCTGCTGCCAAATCTAATTTGCAAATAGACGACATCATTTTGAAATTCGACAGCCTCGACATCGAGAACGACCAGCATTTGATCAACTTGGTGAAGCGAACGGAAATCGGTCGCAGTGTCGAGTTGGAAATCTTTCGAGATCGGCAAACCCGAATCGAGTACGTCGAGATTGGCCGACTCAAAGATTTCGGGGAGAAAACCGAAAGCCCGTAGGAATTGGACGCACAGCCATTGGGCAGCGGCCGCGGAACAATCGTCGACGAGGCCTATCGAAGCCGCGAATCCGCTAAACTGTGGCCTGCATTGCGCGCAGGAGACAGTCGATCGTCGCACTTGCGTCAAGACGCACGGCCACGTCCATATTGGGCTGGTAGGGCGTGATGCGGCGGCGGTCCAGGACGGTGGCCCCATGGGTCACCCCGCCAGAGACTTCGACATCTCCGTAAAACCGCTGCGTATCTAATAACTCTGGGTGTAGCACCGCCACCACCGCCACAGCTTCTGGGGCGATCAGCCCCTCGATCCCCAAACGCTGTCGAAACGCGCGGAAAGCGCCCGGCAGAATCGCTTGCATCACGCGGCCGGCACGGGTGGGGCTTGCGGTAAGTTGGTCGAGCACGGCATAGTCGAGCACGGCGGTCGAAGTTACGCAGAGCGGCAGCAACGTCTTGGTGACGGGGGAGTGGAAGACAGTGCGGGCAGCCTCGGCATCGCAGTAAATATTAAACTCGGCAGCGGCAGTCACATCGCCCGGGCCGTGGAGGGTTCCACCTACGATGACCAAATGACCGACTTACATTGCCAAATCGGGTTCGCGCTGAAGCAAGGCCGCCACATTACTCAAAGGGCCACCGGCGATGATCGTCACTTCCCCCGGCGCACTGCGAATTGCATCGGCCAGCACCTTAACCGAGGAATGACGATGATGGAGTTCGGCTAGGCCCAATTTCGCGCCGCACAGGCCATCCGCACCACAGAGTTGCCGCCCATCTGTACGCAGAGGCTGCGCTGAATCGGCGGCGCCGATGCGGGGCGAACGATCGGGGTCGAGCTGCTCGACAATGGCTTGGACATTGCGGGACGCCTGAGCAGGAGTGACATTGCCACCGGTGGCCGCCACCGCCAACACCTCGAGGCGCGGATCGCCGAGCGCCAAGCACATTGCCATCGCGTCGGCAATGCCCGGGTCGACGTCGAGGATCACTTTTCTCGCCATGTGGCTTCTTGCCCGGTAAGAGAAGGTGGGAGATTTGACGGCCATTCTAAGGAGCCATGCGATTGATCACAAGCAAAATTGGTGCTCGAGGGCCGTTTGGGCGTAGGACCGCACCTTGAGAAAGGCCGGGCTACGGTGCACCGCGCGTAGCCGGATCCGCCCGGATTCGGAGCTGCGCCGTAAGGCGATGCCACGGCCGCGGGGGGCGCGAAGCAGGGCTCCATCGGCTACAACGGCGCTGCTGCACGCGGGCCATTTCGGATGCCAAGATCCTTTGGCGACGTGTTCAGCCGCGCCGAGTTACTTTGGTCGTCGGCGAAATGGACGCCTGTCTTCCCTACAGTTCAACGAGAATTCCAGGTAGAATCGCTCCCGATCAACCCTTGCCGCAGGAAAACTAGCCCATGAGTGATTCCTTTTCCCACCTGCTCGGACACCTCGCGGCCGGCGAAGATTTGTCTCGCGAGGAAATGACCTTTGCCATCGGCCACTTGATGTCGGGGGCGTCGAGCGCACAACAAACTGGACAGCTGCTCTCCGCCTTGGCAACCAAAGGAGAAACTGCCGAGGAAGTAGCTGGCGCTGCGGCGGCCATGCGAACCAGCATGACCCCGATTCGCAGCCGACACGAAAAGCTGCTCGACACCTGCGGCACGGGCGGCGGGGGAAGCACCACATTCAATATCAGTACATCCGCAGCAGTCGTCATCGCGGCGGCAGGCGTTCCGCTTGCAAAACATGGAAATCGTAGCATTACGAGCAAGAGCGGCTCAGCCGATGTCCTGGCGGCGCTGGGAGTGAATATCGGAGCCAGCGTTGCTCAAATTGAAAACTGTCTGAACGAACTGGGCATCTGCTTTTGCTTCGCACCGCTTATGCACCCGGCTATGAAACACGTAGCGGCGGTGCGAAAACAGCTGGGAATTCGTACCATATTTAATCTACTGGGTCCGCTTGCCAATCCTGCCGGCGCCACCCATCAATTGCTGGGCGTCGGTCGGCCCGAATTGCGCCCTCTCGTTGCCTCAGCACTCCGCGAATTGGGCACGGAGCGCGCCCTGGTGGTCAGCGGACACGACGGGCTTGGCGAAGTGACTCTCGCTGGCACGACCCAGGTCACACGCATTGAGAACGGCGTAGAAGCACAGTTCGATTGGCACCCGCAAGACTTCGGCCTGAAAGCGGCGCCACTCGATACGATTCGAATCAGCACACCCGAGCAGAGCGCGGAAATGATTCGCACGGTCCTAGCAGGCCAGCAGGGGCCAGCCCGCGACATTGTGGTGCTCAACGCTGCGGCCGGCCTGATCGCCGCGGCGCAAACAGACTCAACCACCGAGGCAGTAAAGCGGGCCAGCGCTGCGATCGACGACGGAGCCGCCGCAGAACTTCTCCGCGAGCTGGCGGAGCTATCGCACCAGGCTGCTCAATAGGGAATGGCTCAGGAGGAATAGTTTCATTTGAGAGAGGCACAATTTGAAGCAGGCCGAGACGGAGCACACGAAAAGTGAAGGGTGGACGGATCTTCTGTTTCCGCGGTTTCCTCCCGCTAAAAACCAGCCGTCATTTCTGGATCGAGTCCTGCCAAAGATCGCATCACAGAACGCTCCACCCATCCGAAAGGTGACCCTTGTCACGCCAAGCCGCCAGTCGCCCGATACCAGGTGAGATGATTTTTCTGGGCACCGGCACCTCGGTCGGAGTACCGGCGATTGGTTGTGACTGCGCTGTTTGCACGAGCGACGACCCACGCAATCGTCGAACGCGCTGTGCCGTGGCAATAGGCCTCCCCGGCGGCAATCTTCTAATCGACACCCCGCCAGACTTACGGACCCAACTCCTGCGCGAACAGCTGGGCATCATCCATGCGGTGCTTTACACACACGAACACGCCGATCACATATTTGGACTCGATGACTTGCGGTTGATGCAGTTCTACCTGGGCGGACCGGTTCCGTTGTATTGCGAACCGCAGGTCGAAACGCGAATTCGCACTTCGTTCGACTACGCGTTTGTGCAGAAACAGGGGCTCCACACCGGCGCTGTACCTCAGCTAAAAATGCACACGATCGGCCTGGAACCGTTTGAAGTGTTGGGAACATCTATCGTCCCGGTGCGACTCGAACATGGCCCTCGATTTAAGGTGCTGGGCTTTCGGTTTGGGAATGTCGCCTACTGCACAGACACCAACGGAATCCCTCCGGAAAGCATGGAGAAACTGCGCGGGCTTGATGTGCTGGTACTTGACTGTTTGCGCCGCGAACCCCACGCAACCCATTTCGGCCTGGCGCAATCGCTCGCAGTCGTGGCCGAACTAGCCCCGCGGCGGACGCTGCTGACGCACATCTCCCATGGCTTAGAGCACGAAGCGATCTGCGCAGAGTTGCCATCCAGTGTGGAGTTGGCCTATGACGGCCTGAGGGTTCCACTTAGTTGAACAAGTTAGCCGGTAGGCGGTTTGAACGGGAGGAAACAGAGAACCCAATCCTCTGTTTCCTCCGTTTCCTCCTGTTCAATCGATCCCGGTGACACGTATTCCGCATCCCTGGATGCGTCCGCCAAATGCCGAAGGTATTTTTGAGAGGTTCCTTAACAGTTTCAATCGGGCGGAACACTCGAGAGCGACTACGGGCTAAAATAATACGGATTCGCAAGCCACTGGCTGTTCATTCCCGCTGAAAGATGGCCTTCATCCGTTCGATCTGCCGCAAATCGAGTCCGGGCGGACGGTGCTCGAGAATCCAATCGAGATCTGCGACGGCCGCTGCCTCTTGTCCCATCTCATGGCGTACGACCGCGCGCATGCCGCGTGCTTGAACAGCCGTTGGATCAATGGCCACCATCAATTCTAAGTACCCGAGCATCCGCAGGTGGTCTCCACGGGTCTCTGCAATACGCTGCAGGTTTTTCAGCATCCGCGTCACGATTGCCGCGGGCCGCTGTGGCTTTAGAAGTCCCTCGTGAAATCGGTGGCCATAGCGGGCGGTGAGCTCCTCGAGGGCGTCGCGGTCAAGTCGCTTTGCTTCGTGAAAAACATCAATCACCTGCGGGGCACCCTCACTTGGAAAATACCGCACCACAAAATGCCCTGGCAAACCGATGCCGTCGATCCTCAGACCCAGCCGGCGGCCTAGCTCCATGTAGAGCACCGACAGCGAGATAGGAATCCCCTCGCGATCGGTCAACACACTGTTGAGGTAGCTGTTCGCGCGGTTTTCGTAATCGAATCGACTGCCATGGTACCCTTGCTCGCGAAACAAGTAGTGGTCCAGTGCCCGGATCGTGTCATCGCCGGTAGCCGACTCGCCCAAAGACGCCTTCACTTCGGCTGCCATACGATCGACTTGGTCCACATAGGCTTGAATATCGACTTCGGCATCGTCCAGCCGCGCAATCAAGAGGGCGGCACGCAGCAAGTCGATCGACTGCTGTGCTCCGCCAGGGCTATCTGGCGCTGCACGAGCGTCCTGCGCAGGATCCGTCTCGGCCCCGCCCACCGCTTCTGTCACCTGGAGAATTGCTGCCACCTGCCGAGCCACGTGCTGCGCGTGGATGGTGAGCTCCAGCTTCCTCAAATCGTCAGCCTGACGCTCCAACTCCTGGGCCCGCTGCTGGATGACTCGACGGCTCGCCGCCGCCTGGTCGACCAACTCGGACACTTGCTCCGGCAATACGTGGGCCAGGCCCCCCAACTTGTCGACCTGCCGCTCGAGGCGCGCGCGGAGCTGCGGTGCCAGTCGCGTTGGCGGAATCTCCTCGGCTACCCGGAAGTCACGAAATTCGGCTTGCGTGGCCCGAAACTTTGCCAGGCCGACCATGCCAGAGGTCAGCTTGAGATTCTTCGACTCCACCACCAAGCTGTCATTGACGAATCCCTGGATACGGTCCTTTTCGATGCGGACCTTGAGAGAATTCCACATGCCCGGACGGTAGTGTTCGGACGGCTCGTTGTGAAGAATCTTCCATTGAAACACGACAGGCCCGTCGAAAAGAGTCAGGCGTAGCTTGCCAGCCGAGGGATAGAAACCATAGTGCCGATCGCCCCCATCGCTGTGAAACACCAGTCCTGCCGCCCCCGCTTCGTCGTCCAGCCGCAGCTGAACGGCAACTTCGTACGGCAAGTCAGGCGCCTGCTGCTGTGCCAAACAGAGCGACCGACCTCCAAAACCGTCGCCGACGCCCGTCACCGCAATTCGTCCGCCACGCTGTTGCCAGTTGCCGCCGAATCGGACCTGCCACTTCGCCGGGTCCAAGGCTCCGATTTTACGCCACCGCTCGATCGTGACCGGGTTGGGCATCGCCAATAGTTTGCGCAATGTCGATACGTCGCCAGCGAATCCCAAGTTGTTGGTGATCGCCGACTTGAGAGTCACGACTCCGTACACGTGTCCGTCGTGCCCCATTACCGGACCCCCACTATTGCCCGGCTCAACGGGAATCGCCAGCTGAATCATTTTGCGCCCGTTGATCTCCCGGACACCTGAGTTAACACCCGTGACAACGCTGGCTTCCAACCCATGCGGATTCCCCATCACGACAATTGGGGCGCCCTGTTTCAGATCGGATAGTTCTCCCAAGGGGAGTGCGGGCAATCCAGTCTGCTTCACGCGCACAATGGCCAAATCCGAGTGGCGATCTGAGGCATGCACGGCAAGAACGTCCAATCGCCTTCCATCTCCCAAGACAATCTCAAATGGGCGCCCCTCCCCAATCACGTGCAGATTCGTGGCGATGAGACCCAGGGGATCAACGACGAAACCAGTTCCCACACCCCGCAGTTTTCCATCGCGCCCGGATACACTCACCACGGCCAAGGAAGGGCGAACCTGTTCGACAAGCTCCACAACGGACATGTTGGCCGTCGTCGCCGGCGCCTCCGCCTCGGTCGCAGCGTCGGCCCACGCAGCGGAGAGAATGACCCCCAGCAGCAGCACCGAACGAGCCGCCGCACGCCCGGCGAAGCCCGACTGCCAAAGATGATCGCGAAGAGTTCTCAGCACAGAGCACCTCAATGTTGGTGGCAGACTCTGTTATAACGTGCCCGCCAGGTCCGTGCGCGCTAAACTCCGCACAGCGACATCATTGTTGGCTTTTTCTTCGCGTTACCGGGAAACCGGCGCCTCGGCCTGGCGGCGCCCGAGCAACCAATAGGTCTTCATGCAGCCCTTCCCCTTGACCTCAACCGTACCTCGCTCCTCGACCACGAAATCGTCGTCGAGTCGTGCCGCGGCCTGCTCCGAAATCTGGATTCGCCCCGGCAGACCGCTGGATTCCATTCGGCTAGCCGTGTTCACCGTATCGCCCCATACGTCGTAGGCAAATTTTTTGATGCCAATGACGCCTGCCACCGCGGGGCCGGTGTGGATGCCGATGCGCACGCGGACTGCCTCCTCCGTTCCACAGGTGCACTCCGCAACCGCCTCCAGCATGTCGAGAGCCATGGCGGAAACGTCGTTCGTATGGCCGTCCCGCTTTTGCGGAAACCCACCGGCGACCATGTAGGCATCGCCGATGGTCTTGATCTTTTCGAGACCATGCTTGTCCGCCAGGTCGTCAAAAGCCGAAAATATGCGATTAAGATGGCCCACAAGTTCCGTGGGGGTCACTTTTTCCGACAGGGCGGTGAAACCGACGATGTCCGAAAACATCACGGTGGCCGAATCAAAATGGTCGGCGATGATCGAATCATCTTCCTTGAGCCGCTGGGCGATCGACACCGGCAGGATGTTCAGCAGCAGCCTCTCCGATTTTTCCCGCTCCAGGTCCAGCTTCGCCTCCGCAGTACGGGCCGCCTCGCTGTAGACGTACGACATGATCGCGAGAATCATAAAGGCGCTCGTCACGTTGGCCATGAGAAACGTCTCGCGAACGATCGGCCCGAGGTCAGGGTGCGGCTTGTTCCAATGCTGGACCCTGTAGTAAAACCCCAGAAAAGACAACAAACAGACGACAAACATCGTCCCTGGTATCCACATGGTCCTGAAATTCATCATGAAGGCGAAGGCGACGATCACCAGCAAGTAGTATTGAAATCCGAAACCCCATCCCAGGTAGTAAATCGCCAGAAACTGATGCCCGGCGACTTCCGTTGAACCGATCACTACAGCCGTAAGTACGGCGCCCCACCTGCACAGAATTGCAATATTGAAGATCCAGATGATCACGCTGCCCACGTTGACCAGACTGAGCGTCGACAACCCGCGATCGTAGAAGACGAAAATCCACGAAAGGTGCAACAGCAGCGCCATGAAGTTCGCTATCAACATCGAATAGTAGGTACGATGATCGTACCTAGCAACGTTCGGAGGCACAGACAGAATGGAATTCAGCTTGATCCGAGCAAAGCGTAGCGCGGCTTGAAGAGATGAGAACATAATGTTGGTGCAGGAAAGAGATACGGGACCGCTGGTAGCTTCGGAAAACCGAAAACGCATTGCGACAAATGCGCAACCCGTTGTGATCCCGGTTCCGCCACGGCGGCCGCTGCCGACGACGAATTCGCTTTATTCGAATACCGTCGCTGCGAAATCAGAGATTCCGAGCCGTCAGTGCGACCATCGCCATCGGCGTCTGCACTGACATCAAATTCATTACACGACGTCCAGGCGATCAGATCATGGGCGATCACCGCCGCTACGTACTGCAACTGCTTGTCTGAAAGTTGGGCTTGACCGGATATTAGCGTGTCGCTGCCACACGGTCTAGGCCCAGTAGTTCCAGGTAGTCGAGGGCAATGGCAAGCACTTCTGCGTTATAAGACGCCAGAGGATGGTTCGGCGTAAGCGGAAATACGGGGCGATTTTCTTCCTGCATTTCGTCTAAAACTGCTTCCTGGTCCTTTTCCGAATTCACCTCTTCGCGCTCCGCAAGATACTTCGCCTTATTGAGCGTCACGGTCGCCTCCTGCATGCTACTCAGATAGCGCTTTATCTTGCGACGTTCCTTGACGAAAAACTCCGAGGCATCGCAGCGCTGCGAAGAACGCTCGCACAAACCTTCGATGAGCTTGGCGTTGGCCGCTCGATAGTTTTCATGCGGCAGAGGATCAACGCGATCAAACTCCAATGCGTAGTCGAGGTCGGCTTCGCCAATCCCTTCCCAGTAGGTCGTGCGGTAAGGCAGCTCGACGTCCGAAACAACGCCACGGTTTTGGGTGCTATCGCCCCCTGGGAGATAAAACTGCTGGATGGTCATTTTCAACGCGCCATAGTTGGGCGGGCGCAGCCGCGAGATCTTTTCGCCCAGGTTCTTCAGCTCTTGTACGGTTCCTTTACCATGGGTGGCGTGATCACCCACGATGATACCACGATCATAATCCTGAATGGCCCCGGCAAATATTTCACTTGCACTCGCGCTGAACTTATTGACCACCACGATCAACGGTCCCGACCAGACCTGCCCTGCGTCCGAGTCCTCATAAGGCTCGACCCGCCCGTTGGATCCCTTGACCTGGACGACGGGGCCCTTGTCAATAAACAAACCCGTCGTGGCCACGGACTCCGGTAGCGAGCCGCCACCGTTGAAGCGCAGGTCCATCACCACGATATCGACATTCTGGCGATTAAAGTCTTCTAACAATCGCCGAACATCGCGCGAGGTACTCTTAAAATTCGGATTGCCCGCCCGACGGCCGTCCATGTCCATATAGAAACTGGGTAAGCTCACCACGCCAATCTTATAACTTGTGCCGTCCGTGCGACCTTGTTGTTCAATAATCGTACTTCGCGCTTCGCTGTCTTTTAGTTCAATGCGGGCACGCGTAATGTCAAGTATCTTGCTGCCTAATTTGTCGG
>Ga0310121_10002967_pt1 | contig 15795 bp, 12 predicted proteins | sample CB27_Tmax_986_MG_FD_203504 | JGI IMG/M metagenome (GOLD analysis project Ga0310121, IMG submission 203504) | Marine microbial communities from Western Arctic Ocean, Canada - CB27_Tmax_986 | ecosystem: Environmental > Aquatic > Marine > Oceanic | place: Canada: Western Arctic Ocean | collected...
GGGCACCAGCCCGAGCTGGAGACCGTGTGGTCCCGTGCCCCAAGCGGTCTCGACGGGGGCGTGCGGGGTGTGGGGGTCGGTGCCGCCCGACCTTATATCTACCCTGTGGGGCCGGTGTCGCACGGACTGGTATCGGCAAGCCACGCTCTACCGAGCCCCTAGGGCTCGGTTTAGTAGGCTCTCGCTGTCCATGGCGTCCGCGGAGTGCCCTGGGCGTCCAACTGTGTGGCTGTCAGATTGGCTGTCAGTTGCCATGCGAACGAGGTCCGGACTTCCAACGGATTCCGCGGTTACTGACGGGACCTACGGGCAGGAAGTGGGGCCCTTATCGTTGCTGCGGCGGCACCGCTAGCGCACGGCCCCGTGACAGAACTTGTACTTCTTTCCTGACCCGCAGGGGCACGCTTCGTTGCGTCCGACCTTGGGTACGTCGACCGGCGCGGCCGCGCGACTCCCCCCAGACGCCCGCTCCAGTGCCGCGCGCATGGGCAGGGCCTGCTCAGCGCTGCGGCGGTTGTCCTCCTGGTAGGCACGCCATGCCTTTGCTTCCTGCGCGGAGAGCGTGGGGACGGCTCGGGTGGGGACGCGGAGGCCGAGCAGCATCGACATGTAGCCGCCGAAGCCGAAAATGCTGCCGCTCGGGATCAGGGCGCCGATAAGCCGGGACGGCCCCAGCCGGGTGTAGTGATCGACAAGATCCTGCGCGTTGCCCAGAGGGGTCTCCTCCCGACACTGGCGCCAGAAGGGGGTGTCCTTCTGGGCGTTGTACTTGTAGTGCAGCGCGAGGAAGTCGCGCACGTCATCCCAGGTGCGCTGAAAGCGCTGATTGAGGAGTTCCTGCAGCTCGGGCGAGGGGCGCGCGTCGCAATCGATCAGCCCCCAGGCGAGGTTGTAGAGCTGCTCGATGATGAGGTGGAGCGATGTCGCCTCGAGCGGCTCAACGAACCCGGACGCGTTGCCGACGGCGGCGACGTTGCGCACCCAGTGGCGCTCGTAGCGGCCCGTGGGGAACTTGATCACGCGGACATCGTCGCCCAGCTCGGGGTTTTTCTCCTGCAGCTCGCGCGCGGCGTCTTCGTCCGCGCAGAACGCCGAGGAGAAGACATAGCCGCGCGTCACGACGTCTGGGAAGTCGATGCGCCAGGCCCAGCCGTGGTCCATCGTCGTCATGGTGGTGTAGGGACGCACCTCATCGTCGCGCTGCCACGAGCCGATGGCGGCGCTGTCGCAGAAGAGCGCGTCGTCGTAGCTGATGTAGGGCTCCTCTAGCGTCTTGCCGAGCAGCAGGGAGCCGAAGCCCGAGCAGTCGATGAAGAGGTCGCCTGCGACGTCGCGGCCGCTCTTGAGACGCAGCCGCTCGATATCGCCCGCATCGTTGCGAATGACGTCCACAACCTCGTCCTCAAGCAGCGTGGCGCCCGCCTCGCGTGACTTGCGCTGGAGGTAGGCGATAAAGCGTTCGTTGGGGAGGTGGTACGTGGCTCGCGGGTCGACGCTGAACTTCTCCCCCTTGGCCTTGGCGGGGGACTTGTTGCGGTCCATCAGCGCGTTGAAGATGCTGCAGTCGCTGGGATCGGCGAGGCAGTAATAGCCGAGCCACTTGCTGAGGCCGCGGACGCGGGTGTCCAGATAGCGGTCGAAGGTGTAGTTGAAATGCGGGACGTCGGCAGCGCCCCACTCGAAGCGCAGGCCAAGCTTCCAGCTCGGCTCGACCTCGCGATGGAACTCGAAGCGGTCGATGCCCAAGGTTTCGTGGAGATGGACGGGAACGGCGGGCGTCGTGGACTCCCCGACGCCGATCACTGGGATGTCCGGCGAGTGCACGACGGTGAGGTCGAGCTGCGGCAACATCCCCCTGAAGGTCAGCGCGGCGAGGAAGCCGGCGCTGCCCCCACCCACGACGACGACACGCCGAATCGGCTCCGTCATGCGCGTCTCCTCCCAGGTCCGTCCGAGACCACCTGCGCGTCGAGTCGCCGCGCGGGATCAGGCCTCGCGCGGCCCGCGCACGAGCCGACCGGGGCGCGCCCCGGTCAGCTCGTCGTCTTCGACCGTGACCTGCCCGGCGCACATGGTGATCTCGTAGCCGGTCTGCCGCTGATAGAAGCGCTTCGCGTTCTCCGGGAGGTCGTAGACGATGTGCGGTGCCTGAGACCCCAGCCGCTCGGGGTCGATCACGTTCAAGTCCGCCCGTTTCCCGACCGCGAGCACGCCGCGGTCGCCGAGGCCGTAGAGATCAGCGTTGGCGCCGCTCTGCTTGTACACAATCGTCTCGATCGGAATGTGCGCGCCCCGTGTACGTTCCCAGCCCCAATAGCGCAAATTCCAGGACGGCATCTCGACATCGGAGAGCGCCCCCACGTGGGCGCCTGCATCACTGAGGCCGTTTCGCGTGAGCGGATGCATCATCGTCTCGCGCTGGTAGTCCAGGTTGCCTTGGCTGTAGCCCTCCAGGTAGTGGAGCAAGATCGTGCTGCCATCACCGCGGGTAAGCAGGTCGTAGAACGCCTCGTCTGTGCTGATCCCGTTGCGCTCCGCGTAGGCGGCGACACTGGCCTCATACTCGGGCTCGTAGTTAGGCGGGTCACCCAGCACCCACGACTGATCCGGGTTCGAGAGCAGATTGTCCACGAACATGGCATGCAGATTCCCGGGCGTGCCGTCGACCAGGAAAATGTGCTCGGTAGGATCCCCGTCGGTTAGCCGCCGGACGTCGTTGGAGAGGTCCCACTCGCTGGCGAGAATCGCGGCCTTGACTTCTGGGTCGCGCATCTTCTCCAGGCGCTCTGCGAAGGGAAGGTCCGCCACGAGGTCCCGGTAGGCGAGGTTGAGCCCATACGGGTGGGCTGACCCTTCCAGATTGAGCAGCGAGCAGGTCGCGCGCCCCCGGACCTGCGGGAAGATCCGAGCCCCGTTGGCGTGCGCCTCTTCGGTTCGGCGCAACACCTCCTGCCAGCTCGGGAAGGCGATCTGGTCGTCATTCGACAGTCCCTCAGTCGAGAGGTACGTCACCGTGAGATCGGACTCCGTTGCCAGCCGGTAGACCCATTCGTGTTCGAAGTCCCCGGCGATTTGGAAGACGCCACCGCCGGCCTTGTCCATGCCGCGGGCGATCGCTTCCAGCTCCGGATAGCGCGCGAACGTCCCAGGCGTCGGGACACCCTCCTTGGTCCGATGCGCCATGAAGCGGTTCGACGAGAAGCCCAGCGCGCCCGCATCGATGCCTTCCCGTACGAGGCGTGTGAGGTGTGTGAGCTCTTCCTCGGTCGGCTGAATGTCCTCGGCGCCACGCTCGCCCATCACGTAGCAGCGAAGCGGGCTATGCGGGATCTGGGTGGCAATGTCCATCACCCGGGGAATCCCGTCGATCGCGTCCAGGTACTCCGGGAACGTCTCCCATTCCCAGGTGATCCCTGCGGACATCGCCGTCGAAGGAATGTCCTCCACCGCGTCCATCAGGTCCAGCAGCCACTCACGTTCGTCTGGCCGAACCGGCGCGAAGCCGACTCCACAGTTGCCCATGATCACGGTGGTGACGCCGTTGTAGCAGGAGGGGTCCAGGTTGGGGTCCCAAGACACCTGAGCGTCCATGTGCGTGTGGATGTCGATCCAGCCGGGCGTCACCAGCTTGTCCGCCGCGTCGATCTCCCGCTTGCCGGGGCCCACGTCGTCGCCGATGGCGGTGATGCGATCGCCGTCGATGCCGATGGCGGCGACGTATTCGGACACACCGGTACCGTCGACAATGCGACCGTTGCGGATGGTGATGTCATGCATCGCTTGACCTCCATGACGGCGGGCCGCCGGATATTCTGTATTCTAGCTCAATTGTTGGTACTCATCGAATATTCCTCAGCCGTGGGTCGAAGGCATCGCGCACGCCGTCGCCGACGAAGTTGAACGACATCACGAGCACGATGATGGCGATGGCCGGGGCGACGAGGGGCCAGGCGTTCCGCACGAGGATTGTCTGATAGCCATCGGCGACCATCCCGCCCCAGGCGGGCGTGGGGGGTTGCACGCCGGCGCCGATGAAGCTCAGGCCGGCCTCTGTGAGGATGATCCCGGCGGCCGAGAGCGACGCCAACACCAGGACCGGCGCCACGACGTTGGGCAGCATGTGCCGTGCCATGATCCGGACCGGACCCGCGCCGATCGCGCGGGCGGCCTCGATGTAGGTTTCCTGCTTGATGGTGAGCACGATGCCGCGCGTGAGCCGCGCGTAGCCGGGCGACCAGACGACGCCGATGATGAGCATGGTGTTTGTGAGGCTAGGCCCCGTCGCGCCGACGACGGCGAGGATGAGAATCAGGCCCGGCATCGCCATCACGCCATCGACGAAGCGCATGATCAGCAACTCGTCCAGCTTGCCGCCGACGTATCCCGCCAGCAGGCCCAGCGGCACGCCGAGGCCCAGAGCAACGCCGATCGCGACCAGCACGATCTGCCAGGCGATCCGAGCTCCAAAGATGGTGCGGCTCAACACGTCCCGCCCCAGACGGTCTGTGCCCGCGAGATGATCCCAACTCGGAGTATTGAAGACGGCCTCGCGAGTCTGTGTGGTTTGGAGCGGATCGTCGGGGGAGATGAGCGGCGCGAACGCCGCCACAAGCCCGAAACCGATCAGCAGCAGTGCGCCGAGCACTGCGGGGCGGTTGCGCCGGTAGACACGCAGGATCGCGCGTGCCTCGCGGTACCAGTGCCGGTCGCGAATCCCTTCGAGCGAGAACGCCGGAGGTGCAGCAGATCCGGTGGGAGCCATACCGGTACTCACGCGCCCTCCCGTCCCACTCGGATGCGCGGATCAATCAGGGGGTAGGAGAGGTCCACCAGCAGATTCACCGCGACGACCGCGATCGCGAAGAACATGACGAGGTTCTGGACGATGGCGAAGTCTTGATTCACGACCACGGACTCGACGAACAGCCGACCCATGCCCGGAATCGCGAAGACGTTCTCCGTGACCACCGCGCCGCTGAAGATGAGCCCCACCTGGAAGCCGAAGATGGTGATGATGGGGATCATGGCGTTGCGCAGGGCGTGACGGACGACGACGGTCCGCTCGCGCAGGCCCTTGGCGCGGGCCGTGCGGATGTAGTCGTCGCTGATCACATCGATCATCGCGGAGCGCGTCTGCCGCATCAGCAACGTCGTCGCGGTGAGCGCGATGGCCAGCACCGGCATCGCCATGTGCTTCAGGTTCTCGATGGGATCTTCCCCGATCGAGACGTACCCGCCGACGGGAAGCAGGTCCAGTTCCAGACCGATCAGGAGAATCAGCGCGATGCCCGTGAGGAACTCGGGTATCGAGTTCCCGACGATCATAAATGTGCTGGCGGTCACTTCCCGTTTGGAGCCGGGTCGTAACGCCGCCAGCACGCCGATCGGAATCGCCACGATCAAGACCACGAGAAGGCTCAACACGCCCAACTCCACGGTCGCCGGGATCCGCCGCGCGAACATTTCCGAGATCGAGGCCTGGTTCACCAGGCTCAGCCCCAGATCGCCCTGCAGGGCATTGAACAACCAGCGGAAGTATCGCTCCATCAACGGGTCGTTGAGGTGTAGGCGCTCTCGGATAGCGGCCAACGATTCGGGGGTCGACTCGATACCACCGATGCCGAAGGAGGGATCGCCGGGCAGCAGGTTCATCAGCAGGAACGAGACGAGGCTGACGACCCAGAGGATCACGAGCGAGGAGAGGACCCGGGTGGCGATGTAGCGCGGCATCCGCCTTGGCTCAAATCAGATGGGACACCGTCGCCCGGCGCAATGACGCCGTCTCGCGGTCTAGATCATGGCCGTGATTGCCGGCAGCTCCCGAGTCACGGGGACCCCGGGGGGCGTGCGAGCCCCGCCGAGGTTTGGGCCATCCCCGTTGGATCTTAGGAGTTGAACCAAAGGCCCTTGTAACCGTCGCCTGCGATGTCGCCATCAACCGGTCTCATTCGGAATCCGCCGACGTTGCTTTGTGCGGCCTGGCCGGCGGGGTACTGGACCCAGTTGTAGGTCCAGGCATGCCCCTCGACGTCGTCGTTCCCGTCGCCGAAGCTCGCAAATAGCCGGTCGTAGGGCTCCAGGCGGTCCTCTTGCGAGGCGACGCCGGCGGCTTCGTTGAGCAATTTTTCAGTTTCAGCGATGCCTTGCAGCACCGGGTCGTTCGGATACAAGTTGATGTCGGCGCGTCCCGTGCCGGGGCCATCAGGAAGTGCATTATCCCCGCCGTAGTACCAGCCCTTGAGGCCGAGTTCAATCGTGGGGCGCATCGTCGCGTCGGGATCGAACGGTGACTCCCAGCTGAGGCAGGCCGTGATCCAGTCCTCCGACACGAATAGGCGGTCCAAGACCACCGACTCGGAGGCATCGAAGTACTCGAAGTCCCAACCCCCCTCCAGCAACTGGTTGAACACCGGTTCGGCTGAGCGCCGATGGAACTCGGTGCCGAAGCCCATGAAGACGCCACTCACGGGGTTATCGGTGCCATAGCCTGCCGCGTCGCGCAGTTCCTGCGACTTTTGGGCATCCGGGGCATCGTAGTAGTTCTTGCCCTCCTGAATTGCCCAGCTCTCGGTGCTGGTGTTGCAGACTGAGGCCTTGCCCAATCCGTCAAAAGCTACATCGTTGACCTTGTCGCGGTTCACGCTGAGGTTGAGGGCTTTCCGCAAACGCGGGTCGCGGAACATGTTGAAGCCCTCGGCGGCCGGATTGAGATTGAACCACTGCCCCATCCAGGTTTGCCAGATGCCTGTCGCGACCTGGAAGCCGTCGGCCTCAAGTTCTGCTTTCAGTTCGCTGGTTACCCCGCCGGGCGGCTCCTGGTACGCGAAATCCCCGGCCAGAAATGCCGCCCACCTGGCGTTCGCGTCAGGGCGGATCTTGATCTCGAGTTTGTCGGCGTAGACGTGCTCGCTGTCCCAATAGCCGTCCCACTTCTCCCCTAACCACCGCTCGCCCTCTTGGTACTCCACCACGCGCGCCGGTCCCGCGCCCACCGGATCGGTGACCGCAGTCTCAATGGCGTTCGGCGAGATCAACATGCCCGCCCCGGGGTTGGAGTAGAAGCCCACAATCGTCGGCCCGAAGGGCTTCTCCTTGACCATCCGCCAGGAGACATCGTCGACGGCTTCGAAGTTGGAGTCCGCGATAGCGGTCTGGGCGCGGCTGTTGCCAGCAGCGTCGGGATCGGACGCGACGTATTCCATGTTCGTTTGCATGGCGTTCGCGTCGACCGGCGCACCGTCCTGGAATTTGGCACGCCCGGGCGCGAAGTTAAAGACGTATGTGACGTCGTCCGGGATCTCCCAACTTTCGGCCAATTCCGCTTGCACGAAGCCATTGTCGTCGTATCCGAGTACCGAGTCGTAGATGTACTTCAGGAAGCCGCCGTGGTCGGCCCCAGTCAGCGAGATGTACGGGTTCCAGCCCCCGTCGATTCCGAAGTCTCTCGCAATGACTACCTCACCACCATATTTCTGGCCTTTGGCCGAAGGGGCGGCTGCGTCGTCTTCGTCGTCGTCGCCACACCCGACGAGCGCCAGTCCGGCGGCGCCCACGCCCGCTCGGGCACTGGCGCTCAGCAGCGTGCGCCGCGATAGTCGGCTGCGTCGTGTTCGATCCCAATAGTTCGCTTCGCTCATGTTTTCCTGACCCTAAATGCGCAAAAACTTGTTCTTTCGACGAAATCAGCTTACCTCCTGTATGGGGTGTGGCACCACCTGGACGGACGCGGGCGGATCCCCAAAGGTGGCGATGGCCGATGGCCCACCGATCGCCTTCGTCGTCGATCTCACACAGATCTACACCATGCGGCCCGATGGCACGGACGTGCCCAGTTGACGACCAGCGGTCTGGACAGCTGGGACCCGGCCTGATCCCCCTAACGCGCCCCGATCCACGCCCCCTGACTGCCGTCTGTCTCGCGGAGATGCGGCGGGTGATCCGCACGCGCCCATCCTGTAGTGGCGCGGGTCGCCTTGCCCAACCTCCCTCTTCTTCAGCGGGCGCAACCGCGGTCGACAAGCGGCCACGACGTGTTTGTGGTGCGAGAGCATTTCCCCCCTTGAGGGGGTGCGGCTGGTCGGGGACACGGGGGGACGGTCAGCGCTGAAACCCGTCCCGGCACGGACCGCTCGCGCGGGGAGCGCGCGTGTGGGGGTCATCAAACGGGTGGGGGTCATCAAGAGGCCGAGGCGGCCGCGCAGGCGGCCGGGCGCGGGATCTGGGCCGCCGCCGCGTCGGCGAGCGAGAATTGCGCTCCGTCCTACCCCAGCGTGTGTATCCCCCCGCCGCCGCCCGACCTCGATTGTGGAGAGATCCACTTCCGCCGGTTCCCCGTTACCGGGACCGATCCCCATCGGTGCGATGGGGATGGCGACGGGATCGGCTGCGAGAGCTAGGCGGGCCCCCGGAACGTCCGGACATGATCGGCGAAGTCGGCCAGTCGGGCTGATAGCCAATCAGGCCGATTAGCCGCGCGTGATGTATTGACTGTAGGACCCCACGGTTTGGCCGTTGTGCTGAATCGTGAGCGCATAGGTCCCCGAGTGGAGTGCGGGGGGATCGCAGTACCAGAGCGTCTCACCGCGAATATCCGATGCAGTGACGACGCCGGTTTCGTCACAAAGGGCGGTGCCATCAAGGGTCCAAAACAGACGCAGTTCCGTCCCCGCGGCCATGTCGTAGGTCGCGACCAGGCACAGGCCAAGGTCTGATGCACGGAGATTGTGACTCGGACCCAATGGCCGGGATTGATCGCAGAACGCGGCGGTCGACGCGACAAAGGACATATCGGAGACGGTGACGGCGACGGGGTCGGCGGTGACCACTGGTGTGTCACTGGCGAGGAGCGCATCCATCACGGTCTGGTGGTCCACCAGGCTGTACGCGAACCCCAAGCCTTCGCTGTCGGTCAAGCCCCAGGACGTGAGCCCGACGACGACCCCATCCGGAGTAAGCCACGGCCCACCACAGTTGCCCGGATTGAGCGCGGCATCCGTTTGGAGGAGGACCGAGCCACCGGCGTCGGTTTGCAAGGCGGAAACGATGCCTTGCGACAGCGTGGGATTCACCGCGACAAAGAGGTTGTTCAGGTCCCAGCACTGCGGAAAGCCCCAGATCCAGAGATCCGATCCCACGCTCACCCGATCGGTTTGTGCCCAGGGCAAAGGGGTGAGGGTGGTTGGCACGCCCCCCGCGACGGTGACGACGGCCAGATCGATCGGGGTGTTGATCCCGGTCACGTGTCCGGATTTGATTGACCCGTCGTCAAAGCGCAAGGTGATGGTGGTGGCATCGTCGACCACGTGTGTGGCGGTCAAGACCTGCGTCGGGCTGACGACGACGCCACTGCCACAAGAGACGCCGCCTACCCCCTCCGACTCGATGTACACCACCGCTTGCGCGGCCTCACTCGCCGTGCTCGTGGCCGTGTCCGGCTCCGTGGTGCCCCCCCCCCGGGCGACCTGCGCCCAGGGGATCGGCGGCCCGGCCCCAACCGACACCCAGAGGGCGTCGAGGGGGTCGACCTGGGTGAGCGTCACAAACTGCGCGGGTAAGGCCGGCAGATAACTGTCAAACGTGCCCGCCGCCGTGAGGCGGTAGAGGCCCTAAAGGCGGCTCCCGAGCGGCGCGACGGCATCCGCGGCGGACAGGGCCGTGGCGGGAGCCCAAGGGAGGAGATTCCAGCCGGCCTGGACGGTCATGACCGGACTGACGGGCAGGACGTCCATCGTCCAGCTCCCCGCGGCCGGCAGCTGGAGCAGGACGACGGTCCCGCTGGCAATGGTTTGCAGACTGTTCAAGGCCGCGGGCAGGGCGGGATAGAAGGTGTCGTACTCCTGGGCCACCGCATCCCACACGGTCAGCACATCCGCGCCCAGATCGGCCGCCACCGTGGCGGCCGCCACATCGGGACCCGTGTAGACGACCGCACTCCAGCTGGCGCTCAGCGAGACGGTGCGCGTCGTGGACTCCGCCTGCGTGGGCGCACCCGCCGCGAGCCCCAGGATCAACAGCAGCAGGATGCCCAGCCGGCGGCTGGGCCGGACCCATGGGCATCGATCGTCGATAGCACGGGCCGTACCGAGGGTCTCCCTCTGTGCATGGGGGAGAGACTACCGAACGGTGTGCTCCGGAGACTCAGCGGTCCATCCTGAAGTGGCGGGGTCGCCTGGCCCGACCTCCCTCTTCTCCAGCGTGCGCAACCGCGGTCGACAAGCAGCCACTGCATGTTTGTGGCGCGAGGGCATTTCCCCCCTTTGAGGGGGTGCGGCTGGGACGGGACACGGGGGGACGGTCAGCGCTCAAACCCGTCCCGGCATGGACCGTTCGGGCAAGGAGCGCGCGTGGGGGGTCTAAGCCCCCGGCACACCATCGGGCCCGATTGGGAACGGGATCCCCCCCGACCGCCCGCAGCGTACGGGCCCGTGGCTGATGGCGGTCGTACGGGGTGCGGCGCCGGTCGACATACCGATTGGGCCACCAACTACTGCCCCGCCGAGGATGCCCGCCAGAATGCGTGCCAATGTCCAGCGCCGTCGTTTCGCGAGTTGCATGGGTGGAATCCTCCACCGCCCCATGGAGTGCAAGACGCCGAACGTTGATCGGCGGTTCCGCTCTTTCCCGTGTTCCCGTGGAACTGTCAATCCGACGTTGTTATTAGGGGTGGGGTTCTGCCGGGCTTATCCTGCTAGTCGCCCGATTCAAGACTGGACCGAAGCGGGCCCAAGGGGGACCGATGCCAGAGACCATCACCCGTATTGAGCATGCCCGATTCGTTATCACAGTCGATCCTCAGCGACGGATGATCGCCGACGGCTCGATCTTGATCGAGGGCAACACGATCCGCGCCGTAGGTAAGGCGGCGGAACTCGCCGATCAGCCTGTCGATCGTACGATCGACGCGCGGGAGATGGTCGTCACGCCCGGCTTCCTAAACGGTCACATGCACGTCAGTTATGCGCACGCGGTGCGGGGCATTTTTCCCGACGACGTGAAAAACCGGCTCGCGTACGTCTTTCAAATGCAGGCGGCGATGACGGCGGAGGAGGAACACGACACCACGCTGTTGGGTCTCGTCGAGTTGCTCAAAGGCGGAACAACTTGTTTCGTCGACCCGGGCAGCACGCAGTATCTGGAGACGGTCTTGCCTGCTTACGAGGCAGCTGGGTGCCGGGTAATGACGGGCGAGCATGTGACGGATCTCGAAAACGCTATGAACCTCCCTGTCTACGATACCCAGACGGCTGTTCAGCACGTACGCGATTCGATCGAGCGGAGCGATGGGCTGCTGGACGGACGCGTGAGGGCCTGGGCAATGCCTTTCTCGCAGGCGGTCTGCAGTCCCTCTCTGCTGCGGGAGTGTGACGCGATCGCTGAGCAGCTGGGAACGATGATCACGTTGCATCACTTTGGCGGCTTGCGCGCTGGCGGTGCCCCGGCCTCTGTCGATGATCTACCGACCGGCCAGCTGCGCGCCCTCGGTGTCCTTAGTCCGCGGCTCGTCCTTTCGCACGGCATGAATCTGGCCGATGCTGAGATCTCGCACATCAGCGCAAGCGGGGCGCACGTGGTGATGTGCCCCTCGACCGTGCTCAAGGGTGGTGGCAGCATCCGCGACGGTGGACGTCTGCCGGAGCTTCTTGAGGCTGGGGTCGACGTGGCACTTGGCACCGACTCGGTCAACAGCTCGAACTATCTGGACATGGTGCGCGCGATGAATGCGGCCGCTGTGGTCTACAAGGACGCACGCCGGGACCCTGCTCAGATCACGGCGGAGACGGCGCTCGAACTGGCCACGATTCGGGGCGCACGGGCACTCGGGATCGACGCCCTGGTCGGCTCGATCGAGATTGGCAAGCGCGCGGATCTGGTCCTCTTCGATACACGACGCGCAGAGTGGCGGGCACTGACGAACCCGGTACGCAATCTCGTCTACAGCGCCAGCGCGGACAGCGTGCACACAGTGCTGGTTGATGGACGCGTGGTAGTGGAGGGTGGCGTTGCGACGTTTGCCGACGAGTGGGATCTGATTCAGAAGGTAGAATCGCATGGGGAGCGCATCCGGGCGTCGACGGGTATCGGTTGGGACACGGATTGGCCGCTGGAATGACGCCTTGACGGTGGGCGGTCCCGGTCCCCTCGCCCAGCCAGGGATTCAGATCGCCGGTAGCGCCAGCAATCTGGCAAACTCGCCCGATGAGAGTTTAGTCCGCGCACAGGTTTACGGCCCGATTTCTGGCGTGAATACCGTCCGATAGCTGGGGATATCCCTTGAGGTTTTGATGGTGGGCCCTCGGGGATTCGAACCCCGGACCGACGGATTAAAAGCTCGCTCAGGTCGGTCGCAGGCAGTCCCCTCGAGTCTTAACGGCCCCCATTCCATAGGCGTTCATCGGGATCTCCGTCCCATCGCGCACCAACGCGAACTGGGCACCACCAGCCCCAATGTGACCAACATGTGACCTTTTTTCCCTCAGGAGCCGGCGGTGTGGGTGTCGGGGCCGCGCGACCTCTTCTTAACCCTATGGGGAGGTGGTGGACGCCTGGAGCTTCACACATCTCCACGCTCTCAAGACAGAACGGGCTCCAAAGCGGGACATGACGTTGCGTTTCTAGAGGCTTCTGTAAGGGCTCCTCGTTCTCCGCTGTCCTCGACTCAGCACGCGACTAGGTCATGGCGGGCGGCTGGGCAGCCGCGTTTGCCCCGCGCCCGCCGGTCCGAACGACTGCGGGTCCCTCGTGGCGAGCTAGGCGAGGGAGTTGTAGACGGCTTTGACGATGGCGCCACTGCGCGGGTCGCCGCGCCCGAGGGCGTCGAAGTCTCCGTTGAGGGCGCCATCGTCCATGCGGTTCATGACGTAGCCGATGGCGATGTGGGCGTCGAGGTCCACGAGGGCGAGGGAGCCGCCCCAGCCGCCCCAGCGGAAGTGGCGGGGATTGGGGGGCGCGATGACGCCCTGGATGTAGGTGGCGAAGCCGAGGCCGAAGGTGACGTGGGATCCGAGGACGAGGTCGACGCCGTCGGTCTGGACTTCGAGCACGCTTTCGACGGTTTCGGGGGACATGAGGGTGACGCCGTCGACGCTGCCGCCGCAGGAGAGGGCGGAGAGGACGCGGGCGATGGCGCGGGCGTTGCCGGTGCCGCCGGCGGCGGGGAGCTCGGCGGCGCGCCATTCGCGGGTGAGGGGGGCGGTGGCGTCGAGCGGGGCGCTGGTGAGGGTGCGCATGGCGATGGAGTCGGGGTCGGGGTCGGGGATGGCGTCGGGGTTGGTCTCGGGGGGGATCAGATCCGCGACGCGGGCGTCATGTTGGGTGTCGAGGCCGATGTGGAAGTCGGCGCCGAGCGGTTCGGCGACTTCAGTGCGGAAGAATTCGCCCAGCGAGACGCCGGTGATGCGCTCGCAGATTTCGCCCTGGAGCTGACCCTGGGTGATGGCGTGGTAGCCGGAAGCGGTGCCAGGTTCCCACCAGGGGGTCTGGAGGGCGAGGGATTGGGCGAGGGCTTTGCGGTCGTAGAGCTGTTCGAGGGTGACGGGGGGGTCGAAGCCGGAGAGGCCGGTGCTGTGGCTCATGACGTGACGGACGAGGACGCCGTCTTTGCCGTTCTGGGCGAACTCGGGCCAGTAGTCGGCGACGGGGGCGTTGAAGTCGAGCTGGCCGCGGTCGGCGAGCATGAGCATGCAGACGGCGGCCATGGTTTTGGTGGAGGACCAGACGTTGACGATGGTGTCCTGTTGCCAGGGGGTGCCGTCGGGTCGGGCTTGGCCGGCCCAGAGGTCGACGACGGATTTGCCTTCGTGGGTGATGGCGACGGAGGCGCCGGATTCGAGGCCGTCGTCGAAGTTTTTGGCGAAGGCGTCGCGAACGGGGGTGAAGCGGTCGTCGCAGGTGCCGTGGATGGTGGTCATTTTTTACTCGCTCGCGGATGGGCTTGGGTTGGAGCTGGCTTGAGGGACCGCGACAGCATAAGGGGTGGGCGAATGCTCGGACCTGCGGGGGACGCTGGGATCGGAATCGAGCCAGAGGCCAAATCCTGGGCCACCTAACTGGACGTGTTTTGGGCCAATAACCCCCGGAAAGCACAGCGCTTAGACGAGGGTGCCTTCCAAGCAGGTGGCCGCGAGTTCAATTCTCGTCCCCCGCTCCACCCAACGACGACAGCCTCTCGTACAGGTCCCGATGGCCGCGCGATCGCATGGTGCGCGTCAGGCGGTCGGGGGCGCCCAGCTGATGACAGAGATGTCGCGGCCAACCATGAGCGGAAGCACGACGTGGTCGTCGGACGTACCGAAGTGTTCGATCAGCAGTTCCCGCAGATGACGGCCTTTGGCGGTGTCCTCCGTGACGTGGTACCAGCCACGACAGAACCCGAGCGCGGCGTCGCTTTTCACGGGGCTGCGGGACCCAGAGCCCCGGGCCGGGATGAACGCTGGCGTGGCGGCGGCGTGCTGCTGTCGCCCGGACTGGTACTGGCCAAGCTCCGTTGCCCCATGACTGGCACGCACGGACGCGGAGGCCAGACCAAGGTCTGACCTCCGCGCGGATGAACCGAGGAATGCGCGTTAGGGCGTCGGGTTGGCGACGAGGTACTGCAGGTACTTCACGGCGTAACCCGTGTAGGTACGCAAGTTATACCCGTCACTTGTCGTCATGGAGCCCCAGTACTGGGTACCCAGTGCATTCTGAATCGACGACATGACGTTCAAGGCCAGCGTGTGGTCCCCTTTGAAGAAGAACGCGTTGGCCGCGTAGCGGGCGCGGGCGGCCACCGCCTTGGCGAACGCCGGGTTCGTCGTGTTCCCGGCGGCGTACCACGCGGCCGCAGCGGGACTGGACGGATCTTGTTCCTTGAAGCCGTCGCCGTACGCCGACTGCACGGCGGTGGCAAAGACGATCTTGATCGATTCGAGGGCCTGCGACTCGATGGTCTGGCCATCACACGGGACGGATTGGGATGTTTTCTGGGCAATTACTGGCGTCGTGTCAAAGCCCGGCGGGAGGATGTAGCACTGCCCTTGATCGATTGGCAGGGACGGTGCCGCCTCCGCGATCCGGGGCAAGGTGGTCACTGTCAGCACGAGGGCCAGGGCAGCTAGGAGCAATCGGGAGCGGGAGCGCAGCAGGGTGGTCATGAGGAAACCTCTCTCTTTCTAGGAGAGAGACGGGGCACCCGGCCAAACGTTACCGATCCTTGCGGATCGCTGAACATAAGGCCCTGATGGTCGTCGGCCCTCGGCACGCCGACTTGCCCGCGGACTGGGGTCCGGGGGTCGGGGCCGCGCGATCTCCTCTTAACCCTATGGGGCCGCTGTCGCACGGACTGGTAATGGCCAAGCCACGCTCTGCATGTCCCGGTGGTGTGGGTTTGGGCGTCGGCTTGGCCGCGAGTTGAAGCCTCGCCGGACCGGCAAAATAGCGGGTTTCGACTACGGCCCGCCCGCAACCTTGCGGCAGCCAGGCCGTCCCGATACGTTGCCGTGACCGCGCGATCCCCCGTCACCACACGTCGGCATCGCCGACTCTGGGAGGCCGCCTGCCATGGTCCCATCACTGGCCCGATGCCGCCGCCTGGTGCTGCTCGTAGGACTGGTGGCCCTCAGCGCGGTGGTGGCCCCGTCCACCCCCACGAGTGCCCAACAATTGCCGCCGATGCAGGTGATGCCGTGGCGGTCGGAACGATGCACCTCGCGAAGGGCTTGGAATATCGTGCTGTCGCCGTCATCGCGTGCGACAACGACGTGCTCCCTCTCCGATCGCGCATCGAGAGCATCGCCGACGAAGCAGACCTCGAAGACG
>Ga0310121_10002968_pt1 | contig 15794 bp, 15 predicted proteins | sample CB27_Tmax_986_MG_FD_203504 | JGI IMG/M metagenome (GOLD analysis project Ga0310121, IMG submission 203504) | Marine microbial communities from Western Arctic Ocean, Canada - CB27_Tmax_986 | ecosystem: Environmental > Aquatic > Marine > Oceanic | place: Canada: Western Arctic Ocean | collected...
ATCCATCAACAGTGGACTCATTTTCTTCAATTTTACCGCCTGCAAAACCCCATTTATTTTTATATTTTTTATCATTCCTTAATAAAAATAGAAAACGTTTTGTATCGCGGCAATAGAAAATACCACCCGCTCCAGTGACTTTGCGTAGCATAGTAATAATTATATAAAATTTATTATGGGAGTAGGGAAATAGACCACAAGCCAGTTAAATATTCGCCTTCATACGATTTAACCCATTCTGCACCAGTATCAGAACCAGTCCATTTATATTGAATACCAGTTGTAGTATTTGTTACATAATGAATGCCTAAATTATCACTAGCATCAAATGATACTGACCAGTTTGTGCCATTAAATTCAATAATATCAAACTTACTTGCTTGTATATCATTAGCAGTGGCATCTGGCCATCCTGCTGGTCCACCCGCTGTGTTAATAGTTGATCCTAAATCTTCTAATATTAAATAACGTTGTCCGGTTGCCGCGGCCGCCAATCCATCTCCGGGAGTATTTTTTAATGGATTAATAATAGCAGTAATAGCAGTTTGTGTATTTGCTGGGATAGTATCAATATCAACAGCAAAATTAAGTATAGCATCATCGTCTGGGTGGTATGTTACAGTGCCTATAACTTCGGTATAATCTTTACCAGTATCAGTATTATCAAACATTGATAATAATTTTACTTGACTAATACCTTCTTTCAACTCACCATATTGTGCTATAATTTGTTTCCATGGTATATCAGTTCCATATTTTACTGGTAAATGATCAAATGTAACATCTTCTTTAGTATCGCCGCTAATTGGCTCGCTGACGCGTAACGCTCTTAATTGTCCATTTAATAATAATACGCCATAATTTAATGGAGTATAATATTGTCGACTCCCCATTAGTTTTGTATCATCCAAAACACTATCTGCTAAACCACCAGCACCATCAAATATACCCATAACAACCTTAGAAATAACACCTAGACGTTTAATAATTGCTGGTGGATTAATCCAAATTGGTATTTCAAATGTCATTGTAGCAATATCTATCATATCTTCTACGCCAACAGGAACAGTTCTATTGCTAAATGCAATTTCAGTTAATTCAACATATGATAAACTAGTCCAATCTACATAATTGTCTGTAGTTTGTATTTCCAAACTAGGATTAAACATATAAAAAATTTGTTCAGTAATTTGCATTTTTTGTTCAGTGTTGCTTGTCCATATGTCAGAATTTACTGTTAATCTATATGGACTTGGCATGCTACGTTCAATTGTGTAACTATCACCAGGCCCAGCTGTATATTTTCCAGTATTTTTATCATAAAAACGTTCTTTAACATGAACTTTGTCCATATGAGTTGGCGACTGAATTCTATCTCTGTCAAATGCTACATTTGTTATATAACAAGAGATTTGGGGTACTGTATTAATAGCATTTTCACTGTTTTTACGAATAATAGCCGCTACTTGACGCGAAATATCACCGTATTTTACCGGAACTTGTAATAGTGCAGAGTTCCCGTCAGAATCTTTACCAGTCTCTACATAAAAATGACTCATTAATCTAATAAATTGAGCAAGGTAACGACGCATTTGTCCGTCATAATAAAAATCAGCCATTAGGGTTTATCCTCTCTAGCACTTAATATATTTGATAAACTTTGCCTAGAATCAATTTTAGTACCATCTGCTAATGTGATGGTAGTTTTAGTATTAAAACCCTTAGTTCTGTATGTGGCTTTATCAGTTGTGCTTGTTATATCCATGCGTAAATTATCTTCAACATGTACCCATTTATTACCATTATATACATATAATCTGTTGGGTTTATAATCAATCCTTAATACATACTCACCTTTAGTTGGATTAGAAGTAAAATTAGTTAAAGCATTTACTGGAGCGCCGTTTGGTGGGATGCCGTCGCCTGCCAAATAGTGTTCTAATTTTTTAGTTGGTGCTCCATAATAAGTAGAAGCATCAATGGCCGCGGGTGAACTTTCGTCAGCATCGACAGTAATACTAGCATCATCAGTAGATACTAATAGTATTGAACCATCTTCATTTGATGGAGCAATCCAAAATCGCGTTGTATCATAACCACTGCGCCCATCTGCAATGTCTTGTGTAAATGGCGCCATTGCTTCTGCTTGTTTTACTACTGCTTCATTTATTTCTAAGTTTTTAGCGTAATCACTTAATATAGATTTTAGAGTATCTTCTCCAGTATCTGAAGTAATATCACCAAGTATATCTCTATACTCCTGTGCGTCTACTAATGGAGTACATTTAACACGCCATAAATGTGGATACCAAGTTTGTGAAAACCCTTCTGCAGCTCTGTTTCCATCTTGAACAACATAATATCGTTTTAAACTTTCATATACTTTATCAACATTTTCATCTTCTAAAGCATAATCATCTTTTAAATGTGGTAATTCTAAAACATCACCATTAATAAGTTTTCTACCAAGTACTGACACCATATCAGTTAAATGGAATGTCATAAAAACTGTGTCATTTTGTAAAAATAAACCAAATTGGCTTAAATCAAAATCTATATCTTGTGTGTTATATAGTCCTTTCATAAATGTGACATCTCTTTCATATTTTCTGTCACGATTCTCTAAAAATAAAAAATCCTGTATGTTTGTAACGGAATTATCAGTATACATAGGTTGATCAGCCTTTTTCTGGTCACCTTGATTGACAGGACCCATATATTTGTGTATATTAATACCAGTACCGCCAATAATAAATTGCTCACGAATACGATTATCCATGAATTTGTAATCATTACCTTTGGTTGGTTTCCATAGTGAAAGTCTTGGCATTTTTTAACTCTTGTGTTATAATACTATTTAGCACTATATATATGAGGCAATATGATGGCTATAAAAAAGAAAAAGAGAGTATCTAAAAAGAGTGATGGTGCATTCAGTGAACCAAAGTTTGATGATTTTGTATTTAATACGGAAGAATTAATGGATCTTGATGATGATGTACGTCTAGATATTAACACTAGAATTAGTAAGGGTTTAAATTTTTATAATTATCATTATTCGTCAAAGCATTCTAAACAACCTTTAATATTATGGTTAAAAGATCAAAAAGTTGTTAATGAAAATGAAATTAAAGCAATACAAGCTGCTAAAGATTGGCAAGTTGGTACTACTGTGGGCTCTGTAGCAAGAATGTTGAATAATGGTCGTCCTCCAATGGACAATCTTATAATGTCTCTTAAAAAGAAAGTAAAAGAGATTGTAGACAGAGTTGATATAACAAACATTGAAGACGAATCTCCTAAAATACTTGCTCCAGTTATATCCATACAAGAACGTATGAAACAAAATCTTAATGAGTTTCTTGGCAAACACGTTGAAGGTGAAATAGATGCGTTTTTTGACAATAAATTTAAAAGTAAATTTAAAATGTCAACCTCGTTACAAGTAAATGAAATTACTGGTAAAGCGGCGGCATTAATACCTGCTATGTATGCCCGAGAGGTAGCAGATTTTAATGTATTACTAAATCCTCCAAAAGAACCGGATAATGAGTATGAACAATTAAGTGAAGGCTATCCATATAAAAAATCGGAATTAAAAAAGATTTTAGAGTTTTATAATATGCTTATAGAAGATGCCTTACATCATTCTAATATACAAAAAGCAAATCGTAAAATTAGAATTAAAAAAGCACCAACTAAAGATAAATTGGTAACAAAAATAAAATATAAAGCAAATGATGATATGTATAAAATTGTTTCAATTGATCCTAAGGATATAATTGGTTCTCAAGAGTTGTGGGTGTTTAATACTAGAACACGTAAAATTGGCAAGTATATTGCTAGTAATGGATTTGAATCAGGAGAATTGGGCGTTAAAGGTACTAGTATTATTGGGTTTGATAAAATTAAAAGCATACAAAAAACAGTTCGTAAGCCTGATGCAATACTTAAAGAGTTTAAAAATGCTGGTAAAGTAGCATTAAGAACATTTTTACAAGATCTTACTACTACAGACATTAAACTAAATGGGAGAATTAATAACGACGTTATATTACTTAAAGCAATCTAATAAATACATATATGGCAAGTAAAGAATTAACTAAACTAAAAACTGCGTTATTTGATAACGTTAGACTACGGTTAGGTTCCCAAATTATTGATGTTGAATTAGATAACGAACATTTAGAAGTAGGATTAGAAAACGGAATTAATAAGTATCGTCAGTTGAGTGAAAATAGTGTTGAAGAAGCATATGGTTTTCTTAAAATAGAAAAAGATAGACAAGATTATTATTTAGATTCTAATATTTTAGAAGTAAGACAAATTTTCCGTCGTACTATTGGTAGTACATCTGGTGGCGGCGCCTCCAATTTTGAACCTTTTGAAGCAGGGTATATGAATATGTATATGCTCAAAGCAGGCAGAGTTGGTGGATTGGCTACTTATGAGATGTTTAGTGGTTATCAAGAAACAGCTGCAAGAATGTTTGGTGGTTTTCTTAATTATACATTTGATTCTGTTACTAAAAAATTAACTATTATACGCAAGGTAGATAGTGATGCAGGTGAAGATGTTTTATTATGGTTGTATAATCAAAAACCAGAAGATAATCTTTTACAGCATCATATGACTAAAAAATGGATGGAAGATTATACACTTGCTATGTGTAAACAAATACTTGGTGAGTCTAGATCAAAATTTGCTACAATTGCTGGTCCACAGGGTGGCACCACAATGAACGGTGGCGAATTAAAAGCAGAAGGACAGCAAGAAATGGCAGATTTAGTACTACAACTTCAAAATTATGAAGATGGTGGTATGCCAATGTCGTTTATTATCGGTTAATATATTTTAGTTATTAAATATTACTATGACTCAATCTCCGTTGAAGTTCTATGTAATTGCATACGCCAGTGGTCACAAAGGAAATCAATTAGCATATAACTTAATTACAAAATTTCCAGATAAATTTGAAGTAAAATATTATAACAAAAAAGTACAAGAACTTGATGGTTGGGGACATGACTTTTTAGAACATTATTTTTCAGACATATATTGGTTTCATGAATTTCTACCAGTAGAAAAAAATACGTATTTTAATACAATATTATATCACAAATACGTTGATGAAATTACTGCTGAATTAACTCGTAGATTACATGATGATGATAGATATCCTCACAACGACAAATGGAAAATAGTATTAACACATGGTAGTTCTATTATTCAATTACATGCAATACGTAATCAAATATTAGATGCTCTCGGGGGAGCAATACATCTTAATAGGCAACAGTTAGGCCATTGTGTACATATAACTCAAGTTATGTGTTATGATTTACAGAAATCTGCCCAGTATTTTCATAGACATCATCAAAGCACTAATGGACATGGTGATTATTTTGATGATTTACGAAGTTATGCTATAGGTCCTGGTGGATATATGTATTTTGGTAAGCAAGCAGAAGCATCTTTTGAAACAGATACAATTATAGAAACAGAGTCTATAGACGATGAATCCTTTTATACTATGGAAAATTTGTTTAAATCACGGCCGTATTTAACTACTGATGTTGTAGATAAATGGACTAAAGACATTACAACAGAAGACGATCCGTGGATTTATACTAATATAGCATATAAATTAAATATGTTAGGGTATATTATCCCCCCAGATAAAATTTATAATAATAAACAAGATTTACTTGCTATTTGTGGTTAATTATGTTACAATAATAAAATGATTATAGGACTCGTTGGTTTAAAAGGATGTGGTAAAGATACTGTAGCAGACTATCTTATTGCACAATATAACAATTGGATTAAGGGTAGTTTTGCTGATTCCCTTAAAGATTGTGTGGCTTCAGTATTTGGTTGGGATAGAGAATTACTCGAAGGTAGTACGCAAGATAGTCGAGCATGGCGAGAAACTATTGATACATGGTGGTCTGAGAAGTTAGATAGACCTAATTTTACTCCTCGAATAGCATTACAAATCGTAGGTACAGAGTTATGGCGTAATCAATTTCATGATGGTATTTGGCTATTAAGTTTTGAGAAAAAACTATTAACTATTAAAGAAAATGTTATTATTACTGATTGTCGTTTTCCTAATGAGATAGATTTAATTAAACAATTGAATGGTATTATAGTTAGAGTCAAACGCGGCGAAGATCCACCATGGTGGGATACTGCTGTTGAAGATAATAATGCTCGTGAAGATGAATGGAACTATAATAGTCCTATGATGCCCAGGGCATATCCTGAAGTTCATCCGAGTGAACATTCATGGCCAGGGTGTGATGTAGATTATACAATTTATAATGATGGAACGTTGGAAGATTTAGAAGAAATGGTTAATAGTCCGGAATTAAATCGCCTTGTCTCCACCCCTTCCCAGTAATATATAAAATTCTATGGCAGTTAGCACAAACTGTTTTTAGATTTTTCCAACTATTATTTTTTCTATTGCTGTCTAGATGATACACATCTAGTTGTATAGAATTATCAGCTTTAAAACCACACTTCTCACAATGATTCTTTTTCTTATATCCGCTTGCCTTCCATTCTGTTTTCGAAGTTGTTTGTAATTTTTTATCACGTCGTATACACTTATCACATCGTGTTCTGTAATGTGTTTTGCCCTTTTTATAATAATTTATTGCAACTGGTCGCATACCACAACGACATAGTGGTCTTTTAGCGTGTAACATAGTGCTATTTATTTTATGGAACCCTTTTCTATACCCTTTGCAACTACTTATAAGCATTGATTTCTGTAATTTCAAATAAATATTAATATCAAAATACATCTATAAATGATGTAGAATTTTAATTAAAATTTTATACAGAGGAAAAAATTATGGCTTTAGTATCTCCAGGCGTAGAAGTTACTGTAACGAATGAATCAGCGTATGTTACGTCCGATCCAGGCACAGTGCCTTTACTTCTTGTTGCAACAGCACAAGATAAAACACAAGGTTCAGGATCAGGCACAGCGTCAGGAACGACAGCTGCAAACGCAGATAAAGTTTCGTTAATGACTTCACAACGAGAATTAGCCACAACATACGGTACCCCTACTTTTTATAAAAGTACATCAGGTACCATGTTACATGGCTACGAATTAAATGAATACGGATTGCAAGCCGCTTATTCATATTTAGGTTTAGCTAACAGAGCATATGTATTACGAGCAAATGTAAACTTGGGTCAGCTGACAGGTTCAGCAACAACTCCATCAGGCACACCAGTAACAGGAACACACTGGTTAGACCTTACAAATACAAAATGGGGCATTCATGAATGGAATGCAACAACTCAAGCATTTTCAAACAAGGTACCACTATTAGTAACAAAAGCTGCTGAACACAGTGGCGGTGTACCGGTTGCTTCGTTTGGCTCTATTGGCGATTATGCTGTAGTTACTACAACAACAAGTAACGCAGTATATTATAAAAATAGAAGTAATGTGTGGAAGTTAGCAGGTGATGGTACCGCAACAACCGCCGCACACGCAGGCGCAACAGCAGATGCGACTTGGGCAAGTAGTTGGCCAACAGCCGCAGGCACAGTATCAAGTCCACCAGCAATGGCATCAGGTGATGCTATTACTATTAATGGACAAGCAGTTAACTTATCAGCAGTGGCTAACATTGCTAGTGTAGTTTCTGCAATTAACGCAATAATGAACGGCAGTACAGCAGGTAAGACAGGTGTTCAAGCCGCTGTAGTTAGCAATAAGATTGAAATTTATGCTATTGGTTCATCCGCAAGTAATGGTTCAGCAGTAGATGGTAAGGTTGCGTTGGCCAATACAGCAGGTACACCTTTAGCAACATTAGGTTTAACTGCTGGTACATTTGGAAGTCCAGTAACACAAACAAGTTCATACACAGTAGTTCCAAGTTGGGAAACATTAGCAACTACATCACGCCCAACAGGTAGTACATGGATGAAGTTGGATAAACAAAATAATGCAGTTGATTTGATTATTAAATCATATTCAGCAACAACTACAACTTGGACAGCTCAAACAGTGTGGGTATATGACTCAATTGTATTAGCAACAGCAGGTCAAGGTAGTTCAGATCCTAGAACAATTGCAGTTGGTACATTGTTTGCAGATCATGACGTAAGTGAAGTAGAAGCATTAACATTAAAACCATACAGGCGTGCAAAAGCAACTGCTACACAAGCAATTGGTGCTACAACAGCACCAAGTTTTACAAATGCTGAAACATTTACTATTGGTGGTACAACCGTTACTTTAGGTGGTACAGCCGCACTTGATTTTGTAGCTGCTGTAGCGGCCGCGGGTATTACGGACGTAACAGCCGCAGTGGAAACATCCGGTGCAGTAAGTATTTCACACGCAAAGGGTGGCGATTTAGTAATGCGCGATACATCAGGTACTCCATTAGGAGATGCTGGTATTAGTGCTGGATTGACTAACGTATACACACTACCAAATGGTGACTTAATTGGCACAAACTGGGAAGAGTTAACATATGAAGCAAAAGCAACAGAACCAACTACAGACCCAGCAACTGGTACATTGTGGTATGATACTACATTATCAGCTGATATTATGGCACATGATGGTACAACTTGGAAGGGTTACAGATCAGTAAATCCTGATTTCCGTGGCTTTGATTTAACAGCAACAGACCCAGCAGGTCCACAGTTTGCCGCATCAGCACCATTAACACAATCAGATGCAACAGCTCTTGTAAATGGTGATTTGTGGATTGACACTTCAGATTTGGAAGTATATCCAAAACTACACAGGTATCAATCAGCAAAATGGGTATTAGTAGATACTACAGATCAAACATCAAGTAATGGTGTTTTATTTGCAGATGCAAGATGGCAAACAGAAGCCGATGCAATAGCAGGTGGCGTAACAGCAACTGGTGCAGGTACAGCAAGTACTATTGTAGCATTACAAACTGATCATTTCCTTGATCCAGATGCTCCAAATCCAGCAAGTTCACCACGTGGTATGTTATTATGGAATACACGTCGCAGTGGTTATACTGTAAAAGAGTATAATGTAGATGCTATAAACACAACTACATATGCCGCAGGCAACCCGCGTTTTGGTTCACCAGCAGATTCAATTGCTGATTATTATCCAGATCGTTGGCAGAATAAAGCAGGCACTCAAACAACCGGTGCTCTGTGGGCAGGACGCAAATCACAACGACAAGTAGTAGTAGCCGCAATGAAGTCCGCAATTGATGCAAATACAGATATCCGAGAAGAGCAACGACAGTTTAACTTAATTGCCGCTCCGGGTTATCCAGAGTTGATTGCTAATATGGTTACACTTAATGTAGATAGAAAAGAAACAGCACATATTATTGCAGATTCTCCTCTACGTTTGGAAGCCAAAGCTGGCAGGTTGCAAGTTTGGAGTAAGAACTCAAATGCCGCAGTAGATAACGGTGAAGATGGACTTGTAACTAATAGTGAATATATGAGCGTATATTATCCATCAGGATACTCAAGTGATTTAGCAGGTAATAAAGTTGTAGTACCAGCAAGTCATATGATTTTACGCACAATGGCTTATAATGATAGTGTTGGTTACTTATGGTTTGCCGCCGCAGGCACAAACCGTGGTAAGATTTCCAATGCTACTGCTATTGGTTATATTGATCCAGCAACATCTGAGTTCCAAAGTATTGCAGTACGTGAAGGATTACGTGATGTATTATATGCTGATAACATTAACCCAATTACTTTTATTAATGGTAGTGGTTTAATGAATTTTGGTAATAAATCCCGCGCTTCAGGATCTACTGCTATGGATAGAGTTAATGTTTCAAGACTTGTTTCATATATGAGACGCCAATTGGATCTTATGTCCAAGCCGTTTATTTTTGAACCTAATGATGAACTTACACGAAATGAAATTAAAGGTGTAATTGACTCATTCTGTAACGAACTAATGGCAAAACGAGCATTAGGTGATTTCCTAGTTGTATGTGATGAATCTAATAATACTTCAGCAAGAATTGATCGTAGCGAACTATATGTAGACATAGCGATCGAGCCAATTAAAGCAGTTGAGTTTATTTACATCCCAATAAGACTTAAGAATACAGGCGAGATAGCAGCTTTATAATATGCTATTATTATTTTTGGGGCGGCGTTAAACCGCCCCATGAATAAGATAAATATTGATAACAATAGGAGAATAATATGGCCAGCACTACATTAAATAAATTTACGGTGCCAATTAGCGGGGCGGCCGGATCGCAAGGTACATTGATGCCGAAATTAAAATATCGCTTTAGAGCTATATTGGAAAATTTTGGCGTTACTACTCCGCGATCAGAAATAACAAAAAATGTAATGGATATCACACGGCCATCTGCTACATTTGAACAAACAATTATTGATGTATACAACTCAAGAATTAATGTCCTAGGTAAACATACTTGGGATCCAGTCACTATTAACTTACGTGATGATATAAATGGTGAAATGACACGCCGAGTTGGTGAACAGATGCAGAAGCAGTTCGACTTTTTCGAACAAATGAGTACAGTATCAGGTATTGATTATAAGTTTACAACAAAATACGAAGTACTTGATGGTGGTAATGGTGCAACAGCACCAGTAGTTCTAGAAACTTGGGAACTGTATGGTTGTTATATTGAAAGTGTAAACTATAATGATATGACTTATACAGGAAGTGATCCAGCAACAATTACACTCAACGTGCGATTTGATAATGCACTTAATACACCAGTTGAAACTAGTGGAGTTGGTATAGCTGTAACCCGCGGAAATGGTACAGCTGCCACCGGTTAATTAAATGGCATCATTTTTTAATAATTTCTTGCATGGTATGGCTCCTGGCGATCACGTCAAGGATTATCACCATGCAAGTAATCTTTTTCTTCATGATAATTTTAGGTTAGCTCCCAAACCTAGATTTCTATATCAATGTAATATTATTTTAAATAATTCTGTTGCCTTACCATCTTTTGACCAATTAGAATTAAGTTTTATGGTTAAAACAGCTACCTTGCCAGGAGTAACATTTGAAATCAGTGAGCATAGGCAATATAATAGAAAAGCATATAATTATACTGGTATAAATTATAGTCCAGTTACTATTTCTTTTCATGACGACAATAGTAATAATGTTCGTAATTTTTTAGCAAATGTTTATTCATATTACATAAATGATGGTAATAAATCTTCTGGTGATTATAATATTCGTAATGCGAATGGTTTACTTAATACATATGATGATACTTCAACAATGCCTGGTGGGTCATGGGGTTTAGATTCTAGATTTTCACAATCGTATGGTCTTAATTTAATAAAAGAAATTCAAATATATTCTTTATCTAAAGGAAAAGGTAGTAAGTATACTTTAAAAAATCCAGTTATAACACAATTTAATCATGGCGAACACAATGTTAGTGACACAACTATGAATGAATGTCAAATTCAAGTAAGTTATGACGCATTTCAATATGGAGATGGTATGCCACCAAACTTTGGTGCTGGTTTTTATGATAGATCTCCAAGTGTATTATCAGGAGGTGGTAGAGGAACCAATAGTGTAATTGGACCTGGTGGCATGTTTGATACGGCAATGGATGCTTATGGTAATTTGAAGAGTGGTAATTTAATAGGCGCCGCCTTGGATGCGTACAAACTAAAACGACAAATTAGATCAAATGACACACGAGATCTTCTTAAAAATGAATTAAGAAATATATTACCAAGTGTTGCAAATCAAGTTGCTAGAAATGCTAGTAATTCTTTTCCAACAGCAACAATTAGAAGGTTTTCCCAAATGCAAGCAGAAGGAGATGCTGGTAGTAGTGGAGATGCTGGCGGAGGCGCGTCTGGTACACCAGATATGGCCGCGGAAGAATAATTATGTCTATTACTAATATTTCAGAGCATACTAATCATCCTTTTGGAGACAATGTTGCAAAAGAATTTACAGCAGATGAAAAACAGCAGAAGTTTTTTGATAATTATTATACAAAAGTCGACTCTGTAGATCCAGCACATTTTGATATTGTGCGTGGATTTTTAATAGGAAAAGGATTTGACGAATCTACAATAGATAACTTGTCTATTACATTATTAGAAGTAGCAAAAGAACAAGATATAAATCCAGTTGACCTAATAAAACAACTAGACGATGTTGATAATAAACTTAAACTTAATACATTACTATGTATATTATTAAATACAACTCGTAATCGTACTAGTATTTTAGGTTACAGTCTAGGTAAAACAGTAAGCTCTAATATTTCAAGAACTATATTGGCGTAAAATAATGGCTAAATTTGCCCAAGGCCGTTTTCTTCCTAAAAACACCAAAAAATATGTAGGAACTAAAAATCCAAAATATAGAAGCGGGTGGGAATTTGCTTTTATGCAATTTTGTGATAATCATCCTAGTATAACAGAATGGGCAAGTGAAGCAATTAAAATTCCTTATAGAAATCCTTTAACTGGTAAACAAACTCAATATGTACCAGATTTTTTTATAGTATATAATGATAGAACTGGTAAACGTTTTGCAGAATTAGTAGAAATAAAACCTAAAAGCCAAACACTACTGGAACATGCTGGTAAAAGCAAATATAATCAAGCACACGTAGCTATGAACCATGCAAAGTGGGAAGCTGCAAATAAATGGTGCAAGCGTCAAGGTATAAAATTTAGAATAGTAACTGAAGACGATATTTTCCATCGAGGTAAGAAACGCTAATAAGTATTAGTGTGTACTTCTTTCCTGAATTAAACTTTATTTTTATATGTTATCCACACGGTACTGGTGGAGAATTTTTATCCTATATTGTGAGCAAACCTGATGAATGTAATACATTAGATCGACGCAAAGTAGGTAATAGATATAAAGTTGACGATATATTTAATCAAAATTTGTTGCGTTTAGATTTTAATATTGATAGGTTGCGAGAAGATCATAAAGATATAAGTACAGTAAACAGTAGTAAATTTGTTGTAGTTCCCACTCATTATAGAGAAGAAACAATAGGGCAATATTTTAAAAATTATAAGTTTATAAATTTATTATATCCACAATCTGAAGAAGGGCACAAACGAGTGTTGCGAAATATTAAAGATAAAGTATGGTATCAATCACAGCCAACACAGTTAGAGTTTTTTGGTATGTTACAACAATTAACTACTAATAACGACAGATCGTGGTATATCAATACACATTATAATATGAACACTATAGATATTATGCTTGCTTCACGTAATGAAAAGTTGACAGATAAAAATAGAAAAAAACTAGAAAAAGAATGGGATAAATCACAATCCAAATATCATTCAGTTACTGATAGAAACTTAAATATAAGCTATGATGATTTAGACAAACGTCAACAACACATAGGATCACATAGTTTACCTTTAAAACAGATAAGTGATCACTGCGGTATAATTATAATAGACGCAATTCACCAAGAGTTCAATAAAAAAATAGAAAATGACAAGCAAATATGAGTTAAAATATTTAGATGTAATGGTACAATATGCTTGCAGTTTATCCTGTAGAGGTTGTATAGTAATGTCTAATTATAATCGTAAAGGGCATGTTCCTTGGAGTGATGGTGAGCAATGGTTAAAAGAGTGGAGTAAACGGGTTACTTTGCGAGAAGTTAATTTAATGGGTGGAGAACCATTACTTAATAAAGATCTTAAAAATTGGATGTATGGTTTAAGAGAATATTTCCCTACTGCACGAGTTAAACTTATTACAAATGGATTTCATTATTTTGTACGCCCAGATTTATATAATTGGTGTAAAGAATTAGGTAATGTTTTAATACAAACTAGTTTACATTTTTATCCACCTCCGCAGGAGTATATAGATAATGTTAAGTTTTTCCTACAGCATTCTGATTGGAAAATAACTGCTACACCGTTTGCTCCTTCTGATAAATTAATTAAATTAAAAGATAGAAATGCTGATATTAAATGGCATATGAATATATTTGGTGAATTTAGACGGCCGTTTATGGGTGAAGGACCGAGATTAATGCCTGCTGACAATAAGGATTATATAGGTGCTCATAAAGTATGTGGTGGCCCAAATTCTCCTACATTATATAAAAATAAACTGTATAAGTGTCCTGCTGTTGCTAATTTAGATGATACATTAACATTGTTTAATATACGAGATTCAGAAGCATGGCAACCATACCTCAATACAGGATTAAGTTATGATGATAATTTAGACGAGTTTGTTAATAATATTAAAAAACCAAATCATGTAGTATGTAAGGCTTGTAGTAGTAATCCAGATGAAATAGAATATGATCATTATGGACAAGGAAATGTTATGACACGTAAAGAATACAATGCAATATTTACTAACTAGTGGTTGTGGAATAAGCCAGCGAGAATTCAAGCACTATCCAATTTGGGTGCATTTCCCTATACTTTCACATAAATTAAAACATTTGTCTATGGGAGGACCTGCTGTAGGAAATGAGTTTATAGGACGAGTGTGTAAAAAACATATATTAGAGAATTTAAACAACGAATTGGTAGTAATAATACAATGGACTAGTATAGGCAAATTAGATATGTTTGTTGAAGATCCTGAAGTTCTAAAGCAAATAAAAACATTTAATTTAAGAAATTTTATTGTAGACATGAAAGCAACTGTTGTAGACGATAGAGGGTTTTGGGCAAGTAGTCATAGTCAAGACAATATAATCAAAGAGTTATATATACAATCTAAAATATATGATCATATAAGAGATTTAGAACAAATATTAGATGTGCAAAATTTATGTGAATTACATAATATTCCTTATTATTTCTTTTATGGATATCCTTTTGATTTTGAGTTTATAGACAATACAGAAGAATTATCACATTTACGGAATAATATTAAATGGGATAAGTTTGTAATACATACGCCAATATATGACTTATATCAAAATAGCGATCATTATAAGTATCGCATATTTGAAGATCCAAGATTTATGTCTCCAATGCCTTCATTTCATATAGAGTTTTATATTAAACATATTGCACCAATTTTAGATACGCATTTTTCTTCTATTAATTTTGATATTGAAAAATTAAAAGAGTATTGTAACGAAATTACTAACGAAATATATTATAAGTATAACAATGTACATTAACACAGACAAAGTAACATTAATACATGTTGAACCAACTTCCAAATGTAATGCGTCATGTCCAGGATGCCCGCGTAATAATAATGGATTTGGTGTTATAGAATCTCTAGTATTACGAGATCTAGATCCAAATATTATAATTAATACAGCAAAAGAGTTGCTTAATTTGCAAGTAATTCATTTATGTGGTAATATTGGAGACCCTATAGCATATAAACATTTAAATAAATTATTGGATAAAGTAATACTTCAAAATCGATATTGGAGAGAAATTGCTAAAATACGCAAGCATTGGACTGTGCATATCGCAACCAATGGTAGTTTGCGATCAGTAAAATGGTGGCAAGAATTAGGCAAGAAATGCAATAAAAATTTATTTATGTTACATAAAGTAACATTTGGTATTGATGGGTTAGCAGATACTAGTCCTATATATAGACAAGGAACAAACTTTAACAAGGCAATGGATAATGCTAAAGCATTTATTGATGAAGGTGGAGTAGCAGAGTGGCAATATTTAAAATTTAAACACAATCAACATCAAGTTGAAGAAGCAAAAAAGTTGGCAGAGAATATAGGATTTGATAATTTTTTTGCATTACAGCCGCATATTCCCGTGGCGTA
>Ga0310121_10002969_pt1 | contig 15783 bp, 12 predicted proteins | sample CB27_Tmax_986_MG_FD_203504 | JGI IMG/M metagenome (GOLD analysis project Ga0310121, IMG submission 203504) | Marine microbial communities from Western Arctic Ocean, Canada - CB27_Tmax_986 | ecosystem: Environmental > Aquatic > Marine > Oceanic | place: Canada: Western Arctic Ocean | collected...
TGGCGGTTATACACGCGTGCTGCGAGTGGGGCGACGACAAGGTGATGATGCTGAGGTTGCTCAGATTGAACTTGTGGGCAGCGAATACGATCCGACTTTGGATGCTGGTTCGTCGACGGAAGATGGCACTTCAACTGGTGGCGAGGGCGTTGGTGGACGCCTTAGACAAGCGGCTCGTCGGATTCGTGGTTCGGGTAAAGCAGACAGTGGGCCTCCTGCACAAGCTAAACGTGATTCCGGTACGAGCAAGGCTCAGCCGAAGCGAACGAGAAAAAAAGTTTAGTTACACGCCGTAGAGCTACTCATCACCTGATTGTTCCTCGCCTCGTTCAGCCTTTGCCTCAGCTATTATTTTCGAGTGTAGGTGGGAGGGGACCTCTTCGTAGTGTGAGAACTCCATATGGTAGGAACCTCTTCCTCCAGTTGCTGAAGTTAGTTGTTGTTCGTAGGTCAACATTTCTGCCATCGGGACTTGGGCTTTGATGAGAGTGGATGGCCCACGAGTTTCCATGCCGCCAATTTTTCCACGTCGTCCGTTTAGGTCACCCATTAAATCACCAGCAAAGCCGCTAGGGGCGTATATTTCGACGTTCATAACGGGTTCAAGAAGTGTTGGTTTTGCTTTAGCCATAGCGTCTCGGAAAGCGAGCCGACCGGCCATTTTGAAGGACATCTCATTTGAGTCGACAGCGTGGAATTGTCCGTCATGGAGTGTGACCTTAAAATCCACCATGGGGTAACCAGCCAAGAAGCCTTTCACCCGTGCTTCTTGAATACCTTTTTCGACGGCAGGAATAAACTGGCGAGGAATTGAGCCGCCGAAGATCTCGTTTGCAAAGGCAAAATCCTCGCCACTCGATAGTGGTTCAACACGAATCTTACAGTCACCGAATTGTCCATGACCGCCAGATTGTTTCTTATGTCGCCCATGGGCTTCCGTGGAGGCGGTTATCGTTTCCCGATAGGCTATCCTCGGAAGTTTAAGATTGACCTCAACTCCAAACCGACGTTTTAATTTTGCGACAGTGACTTCGATATGTAGCTGGCCTTGTCCAGAAAGAAGTAACTGCTGGGTTTGCGGGTCTCGACCATATTGAATGGTTGGATCCTCTTCCTCGAGTCTGTGAAGCGCACCACTGATTTTTTCTTCGTCTCCGCGACTTTTGGGTTCGATCGCGTAAGACAATACGGGTTCTGCAAAAGTGATGGGCTTGAACGTTATCGTGCTCGTCTTGTCAGCCAGTGTGTCGCTGGTTTGTGTGTCTTTCAGTTTGGCGACTGACCCGAGGTCTCCGGCGTGTATTTCGGGCACAGATTCTTGGTTTTTCCCTTGCATGATGGCTATTGAGCCAAGTCTTTCAGTGGTTTCCTGTGTCAGGTTGTAGATCGACGAGTCTGATTTAAGTGTTCCAGATGCAACACGGAATAGCGTGATACGTCCCGCGAACGGGTCGGCGATGGTTTTCCAAACGAAGGCCGAGCAAGGTGCTCCATTCGTGGCATCGTATGAGACAGGTTCTCCATTTTCACCATTGATGGCTGGGAGAGGATGACTTTCCGCTGACGGTAGGTAAGCGAGAATTGTATCGAGAAGTGGCTGAATTCCGATGTTGCTGTGAGCTGACGTGCACACAAGTGGAACAATTGTTCGCGCATGTGTTCCCGCCAGGAGTCCTGATTCCAAGTCCTCCCGGCCAAGCGTCCCATCTTCAAAGAATTTCTCCATTAGTGCGTCGTCAGCTTCCGCGACCATTTCAATTAACGATTCACGGAACGTTGTTGCCTCGTCAAGTAATTCGGCAGGAATATCAGAAGGGGTTCCTACTCCACTTCCATCGGCGGCAAATGTTGTCGCTTTCATTGCGACAAGGTCGATGCATCCGTTGAAGTCTTTCTCGGTTCCAATCGGAATTTGAATGGGGATAACGGAGCGGCCTAAATATTCCCGCAGTGACTCGAGCGAGCGTTCGGCGCTAGCGCGTTCCCGGTCAAGCAGGTTGAGTACGACGAGGCATGGAATACCCAGCTCTTCCGCAATCGACCAAACCTTTTCTGTTTGCACCTCGACCCCAGCAACGGCATCGACGACGACGAGGGCGGCGTCAGCGACTCGAAGAGCTGCCCTCGTGTCGCTCATGAAATTCCCGATACCCGGCGTGTCGATTAGGTTGATTTTTGATTTGTTCCATTCTGCGAACGTAACACTCGAGGACAGAGTGTGTTTGCGTGCGATCTCTTCTTCATCAAAATCCGTGACAGTCGTGCCATCGTCAACCATTCCGAGACGATTGATCATTTTTGTGTCGAATAGCACTGCGGAAATGAGCTGAGTTTTACCGGCACCGCTATGCCCTACAACTGCCACGTTACGAATGTTTGCTGCGTCGTAGACCTTCATAAACGCTATTCCCTTCCATAGTCTTACGCTCGAACAGCCGTCCGCCGAAGGAGGGGTAGTTCGAATCCTTCTAAAAGGCACTCGGCAGTTCGTCACGAACTACCGGAGTTTCCTATCCTATAGCGATGGGCCTGGTGACTCAAGTGGCTGGCTACTCGTATCTGAGCGCTTCAATCGGATCCAGAGATGAGGCCTTAATGGCTGGAAAAAGGCCGAAGCTAATGCCAATTGTCGATGAGAATCCGATTCCGAGGGCAAACGACCACCAGGATAGAGCGATAGGGAACCCCGTGGCATAGTGGACACCGAAACCTATGCCACTTCCAAACAAAACTCCAAGAAGTCCGCCGATAGTCGTAAGGAAAACTGATTCGAGTAAAAACTGCCAAAGTATTTCTCGCCGACGTGCGCCAAGGGCCTTTCGTGTGCCAATTTCTCGTGTCCTTTCCTTGACGGAGATGGTCATGATGGCCATGACTCCAATGCCACCAACGAGAAGCGCGATTGACGAGATTCCAATCAGTGCAAGAAAAGTGGCCCCGGTTATTTGGTCTAGCAACCGAAAGGCGGTGTCCTGTGTGAGCAGATCAAAGTCGTTCGGGTCATCAAGACGCAGTGCATGACGGACTCGCATTATGTTTGTGACATCCCTCATCGCGCGCTCGCGTGAAAACCCTTCACGTGGAATGGCAGCAATTAGCGTGGGTTGAAATCTTCCCCGTCGAGAACGAGACACCTTAAGGCCGAACTGTTTTTGATAGGTGGTGTGGGGGATAATGGCGATGTCGTCTTGTCCAGCATTCAGGCCGGCCGGACTTGGTCGCGGCCCGATTACGCCGACCACTGTGTAGGGTTGACTAGCTATCCTCACCGTCTTCCCGATTGGATCTGTGTTGGGGAACAACGCGATGCGTGGCGTCTGGCCTAGAACAGCTACGCGGGTCCTGTGCAAGACTTCTCCCTCGATAAAAAATCGACCAAGCTCAAGATCTGTTGGAAAAACCTCAGGGTAGTTCGCCGTTGTGCCCATGATGGTGAGTGGTTTAGTCTGCTCACCTTTGTAGCGGATGCGTGACCTCGTCGAACTTGGCCCCCCTCCTTCCCCAAGGGTTAAACTGACCGATGCAATAGAGTTCGCTTGGCGTTCGATTGCGACCGCATCGTCTGGGGTGAGGGTTGGGCGTTGAAGCAGCTCCTTCAGTTCAGCACCGGACATGATACTTACGCCTGAAAACTGCGAAACAAATATCGTATCTGGGCCCATCTGACCAATTGCGTCTCGCAGCGATTCATCAAAACCACGAACAACGGCGGTCATCCCCACGATGGATGTGATTCCAACGACGATGCCGAGAATCGTCAGCCCTGAACGCAGTTTTTGCGTCTGGATGGTGGTGGCCGCCATGACGATGATTTCACGGTAAAGTCCGTTCTTCATCAATCACTCCGTCCGAGTGCGTCTATCGGATCAAGTGACGCCGCACGTGAGGCTGGGTAGAGCCCGAAGAACAATCCAACGAGTGCCGTCATTGTTATTGCGAGAACCACGGACCACAAATGGATTGAGGCAGGCACCGGGGATAAGCGGTCGATAAGAAGAGCAGCCGCGCTTCCAATCAACGTTCCGATTAGACCTCCTAGGGCTGATAGCGCGACTGACTCCGAGAGAATTTGATAGAGGATGTCTCGACGCCGAGCGCCAAGCGCCTTCCGGAGTCCGATCTCTCGAGTTCTTTCAGAAACCGCCATCAACATAATGTTCATGATCACTATCCCGGCGACAACAAGCGCAAGCCCAACAACGCCGATCAGGACAGAGAAAATACCAGTAGTCGCTTGGTTATAAATTCCAAGAATCGTATCCGAGGTAAATAGACCAAAATTGTTGTCTTGCGTCGCCTTGAGTCTTCGCTCAATACGAAGGGCGATCGTCGCTTCATCAACAGCGACTGACATGGCACTAGGGTCTCTAGCCTGTGCCTGTAGTTGAATTGACGGGCGGCTCCCAAATAAGCGCCGAAATGATCCGAGGGGAATTATTGCGTATTCGTCTTGGGAACGTCCAAAAGTGGAACCTTTAGGACGACTGACACCAACAATGCGGAAAGGGACACCTTGAATCTTGATCCGGCGATCGATCGGATCAAGGTTTTCAAACAACCGGTCTGCAGTGCCAGAGCCAAGCAATACCACATTTCGGTGTCTGTCGATTTCGCTTCTCGTCATCAAACGACCAGAGGCGGCATTGTAGTTTGAGAAATCAATAAATTCTCTTGTAACTCCTCTGATTTGGGCACTCTCAAGTACACGGTTTCGGTAGGACACCTCACCGTTTCGTTCCGCTTCGGCCATAACGGCGGTGATTTGCGAAGAGAACTGGCGTACCGCTTCGGCGTCTTCAAGGGTGATGCGAGGGTTGCTTCGAGCTTTTTCTCGATCTTCTTCACTAAGGATGAGGCCTCTTCGTTCGATGATGAATGTATCAGCACCAACTTCTGAAACAATCACATCCTTTACTTCATCATTAATTCCCTCGATCAGTGACACAAGTGTGACGATTGATGCAACTGCGACGACGTTTCCTGCAATTGTCAAAGCTGACCGTAACTTGTTCGCTCGGATCGCGTTCAGTGCTACACGCACCATTTCACCGATAAGGCGGACAGTCATGTGTGCGTCAGGCTTCCTCAGCGGCCGAATTGTAGGCGGAACCCACCACGTGATGAGGATGAGAGACCGTTTGCTTGGTCACTGGTGTCCGAGTTGATGCCTACTGGGTCTCCACTCTGCAGATTACGCACGACATCGAACGGGCCAGTAATGACACGGTCGCCTTCAGATAATCCGTTCAACACTTCGAAATAACGCTCGCCAGCGATTCCCGTTTGTACCGGTATAAAAACTGCTAGACCCTCTCGAACCACGAACACGCCTTCCTGTTCTTCTTGATACTCATCCCCTGGACCAGGGTCTTCTTGTGGTGAACGCGAGGGCATGTCAGAGAGATTGCTATATTCATGTCCGTCAAACCCAACTTTGACTTCCCTCACAGTAGTTGCTTGAATCGGAACCGAGACGACGTCTGATCGTGTTGACGTAGTAATTTCGGCAGTGCAGGTGAATCCTGGTCGCACGCCCGGCACATTACTATTCAAGGTGATCACCACTTTAAAGTTGGTAGCTTCTTGATTGGCTGTGGTTTGTCCGTTGTCTTGTATAGGGCTATTTCCGATTTCTGTCACCTGACCGAGATGGATTCCATCGGGGAGGGCGTCGATTGTAATCTCAGCAGCTTGCTCAAATGTTACGTCTGGGATGTCCGTTTCGTCGACCTCTAGTTCAGCCTCAAGCACGGAAAAGTCGGCAATCGTTAAGAGTACGGTTCCGGCATTATTCATTGTGCCTATGACGACGGTTTCACCTTCTTCAATGTTTCGGCGCGTCACGATCCCATCGATGGGAGATGTGATTGTCACCTGGGTGAGGTCGTATTGTGCACTATCAAGGGCAGCTTGCTCTTGTTGAATACGCTGCGTCGCAGCTTCAACCTCTGCTTCGCGGGCCCGAAGTTCGGTCTCTCGAAGTTCAACCTCCGCGACGGCTTGGTCATATGCCTCTCTAGCGATCAGTCGCAGTGCCCACAGTTCTTGCTGTCGAGCAAGATTGTCACGTGCAAGATCCAGGCTTACTAGGGCAGTTTCAACATTGACCTTCGCTTGTGACTGGGATGCTCGTGATGCTTCCAGTGAAGCTTTTCCACGGTTGACTGCAGCTTGGAGGTTTTCTGGATCGATTTGAAGGAGGAACTGTCCGGTACGAACTCGGTCGCCTTCCTCTACCGCTAAGCGCGTGACACGTCCCATCATACTAGCACTCATGTCGACAGATAGTTTTGGTTGAATGGTTCCGGTTGCCGACACAATGGCCTTCAGGTCACGTCTTGTGATGACTTCGACGTCAACCTCTGGCAGGTTGGGTTGATTCAGGTACAGATAGCCCATCATTGCGGCTACGACCAGTATTATCAATGCGATGAGAGACAGTTTCTTCAAAGTGCTAGCCAGTCTAGTAACGCTATGCCCAGTCCTTAGGTCCTACCTCTAATCCTCCCTCGTAGTGCCATGCTTGAGTGTCGTTGTTGGTGAAAGCAATGGAGCACGATATGTAAATACACGGCCACCTTTTCGACTACGACTTTAACCGTTGGCTAGGCATTCAGCGCATATCTCGATATGGGAGGTTCCAGTTGAGGGTAGTTTGTGTTCTTTTCGTTCTGCTGCCCTCGAGACTACCACAGAACATTATCCTACGAAATTCTCTGCATCCGATTGATAATAAATGACTTGAGCAGAAGATCACTAGCTTTTCTGTTCTTGACACCCTGAGAACGATTGACTTAGCATTTTCTCGGTTTTCACAATTAATTTTCTACCTCTGTAAACTCTCCAGCGCTAGGATCTACGAGTGATCGGATTTGTTCCAAAAGAGTTGTTTTTTACAAAGGGTGTCGGCAAGCATCGAGAAAAACTGACGTCTTTTGAATTAGCACTCCGGTCGGCGAGAATTGCGTCGTGCAACTTGGTACGTGTTTCCAGCATTTTCCCGCCTGGGTGTCGTATCCTGTCGCGTGCCGAAGGGGTTAGACGGCTCAAACCAGGCCAGGTGACTTTTGTAGTTATGTCTGAAGCGGCAACGAAAGAGCCACATCGACTTGTTGCGGCTACGGTCGGTGTCGCAATACCCCGTGATCCAAAACTTTTTGGTTATCTGTCTGAGCACCACAGTTTTGGTGAGAATCAAGAGACCGCTGGTGATTATGCGGAGGACCTTGCCGCGGAAATGTTAGCGACAACACTCGGTTTAGAATTTGATGCCGATAAAAGTTGGGATGAAAAGAAGGAAGTTTATCGATTATCCAACCAGATCGTTCGTACGCAGAATGTAACCCAAACGGCTGTTGGTCATAAGAGGAGCCTATGGACTACTGTTGTTGCTGCCTCGGTGTTTGTCGGATAACCGGTTTAAAGCTGAGTAGGAAATATGATCAAACAAGACGGTTTTACTCTTATTGAATTGTTAATAGTAGTCGCGATCATTGGGATAATTGCGGCAATCGCGGTTCCAGGTTTGTTGAGAGCTCGTATAGCTGGGAATGAGGCGTCTGCGATTGGTTCGTTACGGGCTATTAACACTGCTCAGGCTACGTACGCAGCGAGCTGCGGCAGTGGATTTTACGCGCCAACATTGTTGAATCTTTCTACAGCTCCCACGGTCGGTGGTGGTGGTGGTTTTATAGGGGCTGCTTTAAATACAGACCCGGTCGTAAAAAGCGGATATACGTTTCTATTGACTGCGGGCACACCAGCGATCAGCGCGCCAGCTTCGTGTAACGGTGCCGCTTCTGGTGCGGTGGTGTCCTCTTATTTTGTGTCTGCGATGCCGAACCCAGGTGGGGGGAGTCGTTATTTTTCGACCAATCAATCTGGAACCATTTTTCAATCCACGGTGGAAGTGCCGATTACCCAGGTTGGAGTCCCGGCTGGTGCTAGGCCTATCCAGTGACGTGGCGTAGTGTTATGTTAGCGCCTAGGCCTACCCTGTTTGGATTACTGGGTCGGCTTCGTGGTTTGATGCTAGGAAAGTTTGCTTGGGCTCGGCGTAAGGGGGGAGGTTGGCGATGACCAAATATCAGCAGGTATGGCTGGTGTTATTGGCTTGTGTTGGCCTAGCGGCCGCGTCCACATCGACTTATGTTCACTTTCAATTACTGTCAGATCCAAGTTACACAAGTTTTTGTGACATTAATGCTAGCGTGAGCTGCACGCAGGTCTACCAGAGTCGTTATGGAACCGTATTTAATGTGCCGGTCGCGCTTGGCGGCGTTATTTGGTTTGTTGGTGTTCTTTTACTTGCTTTTGCCGGGGTTCATGCAGCCAAGGAATCCGAGACAAATGTTGCCGGGTATCTTCTTGTTTGGTCGACTCTTGGTCTAGCGGCAGCGATGTACATGGCATACGTGTCTTTCTTTGTGTTGTCGACTTATTGTGTGCTCTGTGTTGCTGTATATATCGCGGTGATTGGTATTTTTGTTCTGTCGGGTAGCGGCGCTGCTACTCCAACCCGGCACCTGCCTTCGGCTGTGTTTCACGATCTGTTGAGAATAGTGAAGCGACCTGTTGGTGCTGGTTTATTACTGTTGTTCGTCGTCGGCTCTTTCGTTTCGATGGCCTGGTTTGCTCGAGGAATTCCTTCTGCTGTATCACTAGCTACAGCTAGCCCCGCTGACGTTCCTCAGCAGTCAAGAGAGTCTGTTGATCAACAGACGGAGTTTGCACGTTATTGGGATTCGCAGCCAAGACTTGAACTGACGCTCCCGCCTTCGAAAGCGGCTTTGCTAGACACACGGCCGACGGTGGTCATTCTGAAGTTTAATGATTACCAATGTCCTGCTTGTGGAAACGCACACCGGGCTTATGGACCAATATTTACGAAGTATGCTTCAAGTCATCCTAGGCTCGTGCAACAGGTGGTGGTTGATTACCCTCTCGACCCGGCATGTAACGCATCTGCGCCTGGCGGTTTGCATCACGGTGCCTGTGCGGCGGCGGTTGCTGTTCGACTCGCGGCGACAGTGAGTGATGCGGCAAAGACTGAGATGGAAGAATGGCTATATGCTAACCAGCAGGGATTATCTCGAGCCGTTGTTGTTGAGGCACTGAATGATGTCGTCGGGATCAGTGCTGACCGATACGATGACGCCTACGATACCATGGTTCTTTTGGTTCAAGCTGACATCGCGTTTGGCGATGAATTGCCAGTTGAAGCGACGCCAACGTATGTTATTAATGGAGTTCTCATCAAGGGGACGCTGGCTCCTCAATATTTTGATGCGGCGATCGCTCGAGAACTTAGTCTGACAGAAACATCGACCGATGGATAAGTGTGGTCTCGGAACAATTCTCAATTAGAGCAAGGGAGTAGGCGGTAGCCTTGTTGTGGTCGATCCGAAACGACTCACTGCTTTGCGCTATAACGTTTAGAGATGCGACTGTGTGGATGGCCTTGCACACGTCGGTCAAAGTTCATGCGAAGTGTGGAATCGGTTGAACGAATAGGGGTTGCTGGGTTCTGAATATATGGCTGCCCCTGTGGATGCTACATTCATCGTTGTGTTGGGCCTTCTCGTTGGTAGTTTTATTAATGTCTGTATTCACCGTATTCCACTGAAGGTCTCTGTGCTTAGTCCTCGTTCGCATTGTCCCCTTTGTAAGCAGCGGATTATGTGGCATGACAATATTCCTATAGTTGGATATCTGCTGCTCGGCGGACGATGTCGTCATTGTCTACAACCAATCAGTCTGGTATACCCAGCGGTCGAATTGGTCACTCCTCTACTGTTTCTTTTGGTCTATCAGCTAGGAGAACCCGATCAACTGTTAATTGCGAGGCTGCTATTTACTAGTGTTCTTATTGTGCTATTTGTCACCGATCTTCGGCATCATATTCTGCCAAACACCATTACGGTCCCCTGCACTTGTATGGCTTTGATCAATGCGTGTTTTTATCCACCCGGTCTGGTTAATTCCTTGCTTGGCGTGACTATCGGGGCGGGTTCGTTACTTGTAATTTCTAGACTTTATTATCTTGTTCGACGCGAGGATGGTGTTGGACTCGGCGACGTGAAGTTGCTTGCAATGATTGGCGCTTTTCTTGGATGGCCGGCTGTGATGGTTATATTGCTGTTTGCGTCGATTCTCGGCTCTATTGTTGGTATAGGACTTGTGATGTTTTTTGGAGCTAACGGAAGGAGTGCCTTGCCGTTTGGTTCGTTTCTTGCCCTCTCTTCGATTGTCTTCACGTTGGTTGAGGCGCCGCTTTTTACTTGGTACTCAGCGTTTTATTAATCTATTCAGGTGTGGAGCGGGCGTGCTTTTTACCTCTAATTAGGATCTCGTCTCTGGAGAGCGAGCCGATATCTAACGGTTTATGAAGACGACAAAGAAAGCCGCTAGTGTTTAAAAATTTCTTGGTGGGACCGTTTCTTTACGGACCGACCCCGATTGTTTTAAGTGCACGTTGCCATTCTCGTGTCGTAACATCGTTAACAATCTTCGTTGTTCCAATACCTGTTGGCATTACGACATGCAAGTGACCTTTTGACACTTTTTTGTCTCGTTTCATGATCTCGAGAAGCATTCCTGCCGACAGGTCACGTATGGAGGGAAGTGGACCAAGATTTTCAATAATTTCGGTAAGGGATGCACGATCATTTTCCGAGAAGATGCCTCGTTTAGCGGCGATGTTCGACACTACGAGCATGCCGTAAGCTATCGCTTCGCCATGCCTAAAACGTCGGTAGTTTGTAGCTGCTTCAATAGCATGCCCTGCGGTGTGGCCGAAGTTCAATATTCGACGGAGTCCATGTTCCTGTTCGTCCTTTTCGACAACGCCAGCTTTGATTCGGCAGGATGTGGCAATGATGGACTCGAGTACTTTTGGAGAACGGTCAAATATTCCGGATAGATTTGTACGGACACATTCGAATAGTTTTGGGTCAGCAATCATCCCGTACTTGATGATTTCGTACAGTCCAGACCTAAATTCTCTGCGTGGTAGGGTGTTAAGAACTTGAGGGTCAGAGACGACGGCGATTGGTTGATGAAAGGACCCGATTAGATTCTTCCCGAGCGGGTGATTCACACCAACTTTTCCTCCGATTGAGCTATCAACTTGCGCCAATAGTGTAGTTGGAACATGTACCAGTTTTACCCCACGGAGATAGGTCGCTGCTGCAAATCCGACGACATCCCCGATAACACCTCCACCAACTGCGATAATTGTTACTGAGCGGTCGGCTGTTGTACGGATTAGTGTTTCGTAGACCCGGCTGACCGATTGGAACGTTTTTGAACGTTCACCGTCTGGAATGAGCAAATGTTCAGTTTGTGGGAGCGATTTTTCCACTGTGGGTCCATGGAATCGCCACACGGGGGTGCTCGACACAATAAAACGCTGGTCGGTAGCTCCGGCCAGGCCTATCAGCTTTTTAAGTTGTTTTATTAATCCTGTGCCCACGTGTACAGGGTAAGTGTGAGACGACGCAGAAATCTCAATTGCATCCGTTTTCATGGTTTCGCGGTTAGGATAGCACCACTCATGACTTCCATCGGTTCTCAGGAGCTGTACCTAAAGGCTGATTTCCTAATTATTGGTAGCGGTGTGGCCACACTTCGTGCAGCCATCGAGCTTGGAGGGGTTGGAAATACTGTGTTGCTGACCAAAGTTTCGACAACAGCTGGCAATACAGGATACGCACTAAGGAGGGATTGCCGCTTCGTTGGATCTCGAGGATTCTCCGCTCAAGCATTTGGATGATACCGTTGCAGCGGGTGTTGGATTAGTCGATCAGGATGCTGCTCGACTACTGGCCGAGCAGGCACCTATCGTTGTCAGGTAACTTATAGAGTGGGGTGGACGTTTCGATCGAACTGATGACGGGAATCTTTCATTTGCCCGCGAAGGGGCGCGCAGTTGCCGTCGCGTTTTACATTCGTGCGATTCGACAGGCCGTGAGATCGCGAGGGTATTGTGGGGAAAGTTTCGCATGATACCGAATATCAGAGTGGTCGAGAATGCTTCAGTTGTCGATGCGATCATTCATCACGGAGAGTGCGTGGGTGTTCAGTTTTTGCATGAAAACAAAACGTTAACTGTTGCGACTGCGTCCTCAACGTTGCTCGCTACGGGAGGTGCAGGCTAGATCTTTACGGAAACGACAAATCCTGAGGTGTCTACGGGAGACGGTATAGCGATCGCATTTCGAGTTGGTGCCACGATCAGTGATATGGAGTTTGTGCAGTTTTATCCCACAGCGCTGGATTGTGGAGAGGGACGTCGTTTCTTGTTGTCGGAAGCACTTCGTGGAGAAGGAGCGCGACTTGTCAACGAAGATGGAAAGGAATTCATCGATGATAGAGTGGGCAGTTTGTCTTCACGTGACCGTGTTGCACGCGCGATTGCCTTGGAAATAAGACGAACGGGTGCTCGTGTATATTTAAAGTTTGACCGGACTGATTCAGACTTTGTTCACACGCGGTTCCCTTTGATTTCTGAACGATGCCGTCTCATCGGTCTTGATTTAGCCAAGGATAGAATCCCTGTTGTGCCGGCTGCCCACTATGTTATGGGCGGTGTGTGGACTGATCTTATAGGGTAGACGTCGGTTCCTGGGTTGTTTGCAGCTGGCGAGGTGGCGTGGACGGGGGTGCATGGTACAAACAGATTAGCGAGTAATTCTTTACTTGAAGGTTTGGTTTTTGGCAGGGCGGCAGCGGTCGGCATGGAAAGTAGACTTCACGGGGGAAGTGCGTGCTCGAGCATCCCTTTCGTGTCGATACGTTCCTCGGTCGATACCGTTGACGAAGGTTTGGTCGCTAGTGAGAACGAAATGCGTGACATGTTATGGGATTGTTGTGGTCTGTTTAGGGGCAGCGAAAAACTACGTGTTGCAGAAACAGCATGTCGAGAGTGGATCGAGGCACATGTTGAACGAAGGGTACCTGAACGCTTACGTAGTATCGTCACGGTGGGGGAGCTCATTGTACGATCAGCGTTGCGCCGTGAAGAAAGCAGGGGGGCGGCATTACCGTTCAGGTTTCCCACATCGGAACGATATAGAGACTGGTCACGTCGTACGATGTTGTCCAAGGAAGAGAAGACGGGGTAGTAATGGCTAAAACAGAGGGTTTTGTAACTGAGATCACTCCTCAATCTGAGGACTTTTCACGTTGGTACACCGACGTAGTACGTCGTGCAGAACTTGCTGATTATTCTCCTGTTAAAGGCAGTATGGTGATCAGACCATATGGTTATGCCATGTGGGAGTTGATGCAGGGCATGTTGGACTCTCGCTTTAAAGAAACCGGCCATGTGAATGCGTATTTCCCGCTTTTCATTCCAGGAAGTCTTCTAAAGAAGGAAGCGGCACATGTTGAAGGGTTTGCACCTGAGGTTGCCTGGGTTACACGTGGAGGCACCGAGGAACTCGATGAACCTTTAGCGGTGCGCCCAACGTCGGAGGCGATTATTGGCACGATGTACGCAAAATGGATTCAATCGTGGCGTGATCTGCCACTATTGATTAACCAGTGGGCTAATGTCGTAAGGTGGGAAAAAGTTACGCGTCTGTTCATTAGAACAACAGAGTTTCTATGGCAGGAGGGTCATACTGCCCACGAAACGTCGGACGAAGCGGAATCTGAAGCATTACGAATGTTGGCTGTTTATAAGGAATTTCTTCAAAGCGAGCTTTCGATTCCTGTTCTGGATGGAAAAAAAACGGACAGCGAGAAATTCGCTGGTGCTGTTCACACATATTCTGTGGAGGCTCTGATGGGTGATGGTCGAGCCCTTCAAGCAGGGACGTCGCACAATCTTGGTCAAAACTTTGCGAAAGTTTTCGATATCAAATTTCAGGCTCGTGACAAGTCTATGCAGTACGTGTGGCAGACTTCGTGGGGGATGACGACACGGCTCATCGGTGCTCTTGTGATGACTCATGGTGATGAAAGTGGCCTTGTCTTACCTCCGAGAGTTGCACCTTATCAGGTCGTGATCGTCCCGATACCTCGAGGGAACTGGCGGGAGAACGTTTTACCAAAGGCGCGAGAGATTGCCGATTTTTTACGTCAAGCCGGTGTGCGCGTTATGCTCGATGATCGCGAGGAGTACAAGCCCGGCTGGAAGTTTTCAGAGTGGGAGTTGCGAGGGGTTCCGTTGCGATTGGAGATCGGTCCGAAGGATATTGAACAGTCTCAGGTTGTCTTGGTTCGTCGTGACAACAGAGTCAAAACGCCGACACCCATTGATAGCTTGGCTAACGAAGTGAAGACCACACTGGAAGCTATACAAGCAGAACTTTTTGATCGCGCAGTGGCATTTCGAGAGCAACATACCAGTCGAGTCACGTCAAGAGACGAGTTTGTCGAACTGTTTAGTGGGAGACCTGGGTATGTTGTTTCTCCGTGGTGTGGTAACGGTTCGTGTGAGGCAAAGATCAAGGAAGAAACGCAGGCAACGATCAGAAACCTACCGCTTCTGCCAGCCCCAGCTTCAGGAGTCTGCATTCAGTGTGGTGAGCCTGGACAGACGGATGCTTATTTTGCGAAGGCCTATTGAACTAAATGTCACGCGGTACAAGGAAAGGGCGCCATGTTTAATGGGTGTTCTTTAAATTCATGCTGTGATTAGTGCGTTACTGGACCCGAACTACCATTGCAGCGCGTCTATTCAAGCGCCGGGTTTCTTCTCGAGAGTTGTCGTGTGCTGGACGTTCTTCTCCGTAGCTGATCGTTAGTAGTCTGTCACCGCCGATTCCTCGGCTTGCCAAGTATTCTTGGACGGAGTTCGCACGACGGTCAGCGAGCGCGAGGTTGTATTCATTTGTACCTATGTTGCAAGTATGCCCTTCAATTTCGATACTAAGATCCGCATCCTCTTCAAGCGCCGCTACAACTTCAGCCAACACTCGTAGGGCACCGGCTCTAAGACTGTATCGGTCAAAGTCGAAGTGGACGTCTTCGAAGACGTACTCGCGCGCTGGCGGCGGCGGCGAAGTCACACGAATGTTTGCTGTGTCTGAGGCAGATCCCCCGCGACCGTCTGACACAATGACGTTGATTGGCACCGGACCAGCTTGGTCGGGGGCCTGCCACTGGGTAGTGACACGATCAGCAGAATCTTGAAAACTGCCGGTTGGTGCACTCCAGCGGTATGTTAATGAATCACCATCAGGATCAGAGGCATCGGCACGTAGTCGAACTTCGTCACCTACGAGCACCTCGCATGGATCACACGACACAGACACAGTCGGCGGGCGGTTTGGTACATCAGTCGCCGCCGGCGGCGGCGGCGGCGGCGGCGGGACGTACACTTTGACACCAGGGTGGTAGTTTAAACGTGCGATGAAACCAACGCGGTCGGCGTTAGGTATACTCTGTTTTACCGACCAGCGCGACGCGTGTCTTGCCGCCCAGGTTAAGCCGCCGCCAATGGAGAACCCCTTCGGTCCTTGCCATTGCGCGCCAATCACCAGATCAAGTGGAGATCGTTGGGTTGACGACAAGCCAGAAATGCTCCCGTCACTTCCCGTCAATGGTGTCGTGTAGACCGACCGTGCGGAGAGCAGGTCTCCAAGGACTTCACCAAATACTCGGATTCCCCCACGGACCGGCGCACCTATACCAAAACCCCAGTTAACACTGTTTGGGAGAGTGATACTTGGAGTGTCTGCACGTATTACAAAATCACTATAACCAGTAATTTCAGCATTACTGACCATCTTGCTGATGACAATGCCAAGTGCTCCGTCAAGTTCGCCGGTGGTA
>Ga0310121_10002970_pt1 | contig 15777 bp, 13 predicted proteins | sample CB27_Tmax_986_MG_FD_203504 | JGI IMG/M metagenome (GOLD analysis project Ga0310121, IMG submission 203504) | Marine microbial communities from Western Arctic Ocean, Canada - CB27_Tmax_986 | ecosystem: Environmental > Aquatic > Marine > Oceanic | place: Canada: Western Arctic Ocean | collected...
GGGGTCATCCGGAGACTCGGCGATGATCTTGTGGTAGAATGAGATGGGGCGCAGGGTTTCGCTCCAGAGGGAATCATCGTGGCTGAGGCCGAGCAACTCCGGGGTGGGTTTGACGGTGATCCAGGATTGCTGGCGCAGTTCGGTCTCGAGTTGTCCGTCGGACCAGCCGGAATAGCCAACGAAGGCGCGGACGAGGGTGCCGGGGTTCTGGGCATGTTTGACGGCGTCCGGCGCCGAAATGCGGGTGGCGAATCGGAGGCCTTTTTTGTCGGTCCACCACAGGGCTGCGAAGGTGAGGTGTTCGCGCGCGACGGGACCTCCGACGTGCACGGCGATTCGGGAGAGGGAGGCGAACTCCTCGTCCTTGAGGAACTCTCCGACCCTGTGGCCGGAAGGATGATTGAGGATGAGTCCGAAGGCGCCTTCGTCGGAGCTGTGCTCGGCGAGGAGGACGACGGACCGGTTGAAGATGCTGTCGCGCAGGGAGGGGTCGGCGACGAGAAGCTGGCCCTGGAGGCGAATAGGCGATTCCTGCCTGGGGGTTTCGGCCATAGGATGACTTTGGAGTTGGTGTGGGGTGGCGTCAAGAGGGGAGGAAAAGCCGGGGAGGCGGGGGGATTCTCCGCGCTTCCGGGGGTCGACAAGCACGAGGGCGCCGCTAGAGTCCGCCCGTGTTCGTCGATCATACCAGGATCTACGCGAAGGCGGGGAATGGCGGAAACGGAGTGGTGAGCTTCCGGCGGGAGAAGTACGTTGCGCGCGGAGGGCCGGACGGGGGGGACGGTGCGGAAGGCGGCGATGTGATCCTGCGCGTGGACCGGCACCTCGACAACCTGAAATCCTTCCACTACAACCCGCGAATCATCGCGAAGAATGGCGGGCACGGGCAGAATTGGAAGCGGCACGGCAAGAACGGCAAGACGGACATCGCGAAGGTCCCGCCGGGGACGCTGGTGTATCGCACTGCGGCGCGGACCGTGACGGAGGCAGTTGCGATGGAGCGCAAGGAGGGGGGGATCAAGCTGGAACTGGTGACGGACCTGACCGACGAGGGCGACGAAATCGTCTTGTGCAAGGCCGGGACCGGGGGGAAGGGCAACTGGCAGTTTCGCAGCGCCACGAACCGGACCCCGGAGGAGTTCACCCTGGGCACGGCGGGGGAGGAAGGGGTGTTTTACCTCGAACTGCGGCGAATCGCGGACGCCGGGATGGTGGGCTTTCCCAATGCCGGGAAGTCGACGCTCACCAGCAAGCTGTCGGCGGCGCGCCCGAAGGTGGCATCGTATCCCTTCACGACCCTGAATCCGATGGTAGGAGTGGTGGCGCTTTCGGATTTCAAGCGCTGCACGATTGCGGACATCCCGGGCCTGATCGAGGGGGCGCATGACAATCGGGGGCTGGGACACGAGTTCCTGCGGCACATCACGCGTTGCGGGCTCCTGCTCATCGTGGTGGATATGGCGGGGAGCGAGGGGCGTGATCCGGTCGAAGATGTCGAAACGCTGCGGAAGGAGATCAAGCTCTACGACGAGGACCTCTCGAAAGCGGACTGGCTGGTGGTGGCCAACAAGATGGACCTGGAGGGGGCGGAGGAGAACCTGCAGAACCTCCGTCGGCGGTTTCCCAGGGTGGAGACGGTGCCGATCTCCGCGGAGATGGAAGAGGGGCTGGAAGGATTGAAGGCGGTCTTGTGCGAGCGTGTGGGGAAGCGGCCGGAGGGGTAGGGTTTGAGACGGTTTGGGGTTCGGTGTTCAGTGTTGAGATGTGGGGTATTGGAGGGTGGCAATGACGGGTGATCGATGACTGATGACTGATGACTGATGGCCGAGAGGTGGTGTTTGTTTACGGGACCTTGCGGAGGGGGGCCTCGAACCACTGGCGGATGGAAGGGGCGGAGTACGTGGGAAAGGCGGTGGTGCGAGGCCGGATGTACCGGATCAGCTGGTATCCGGGGTTGGTGCGAGATCGCAAGGTGGGGGAGGTCGTGGGGGAGATCTACGGGGTGAGCCGGGAGCTGCTGGCGTCTCTGGACAGATTCGAGGGTGACGAGTTTGGGCGGGTTCGCGCGGAGGTGCAGCGCGTGGAAGCGCCGGACGGCACGGAGTCGGTCTGGCTATGGGAGTGGAAAGGGGATGCGCGCCACCCTGTTGTGAGGGGCGGCGATTGGGTCGAAGCGGAGCGCCCTGTGCCGAAGCCCTTGTTCCTGGCGATTGCCTGGGTGGCGGTTCTTGCGGGCCCGGCCGTCACGCTCCTCACGGGCCCGGCGGCAAGCCACCCGGTCTGGTTGAAGTTGGCGGGATTGTTTTCGTCGTCGGTCGTCATGGCGGCGGCCGGGGGCTTTTCGTGGTACCGGAACGAGCGGGGCCGAAGGTGGGCGCTCATTCCGTTGCTGCTGGGAGGCGGTCTGATGGTGTGGTGCGGGCTACTGACCGCCACGGTCTTAACGCTTTGAACCCAATCGCGAGCCGAAGAGCGCGAAGAGTTCCGTCTGGTGGGCCGAATGTTCGACGAGGTCTTCGGCGAGGGCCACGCGCCCCGGTTCGAAGAGAGTGATCATGCTGGAGCCGCCGAAGGCGAAGTAGCCTTTCTCGCCGCCCCTCTGCACGGGCTGCCCGGGGGTGAAGGTCTGGTGAATGGAGCCGACGTTGGTGGCGCCGATCTCGAGCGTGAGAATCGTGCCGAAGTCGTTCGTTTGGAGTTCGGTGAGAACCCGTTTATTCTCCCAGAGGTAGGCGAGGTTGCGCCGTAGGGCGAGGGGAGAGACGGAAAAGAGGGGACCGTTGAGGAGACGGGGAATTGAAGGGAGGCCTGAAGCGGGAAAGTGAAAGCGGTGGTAGTCGATCGGGCAGAGGCGGGAGAGAAGCAGGGCTCCCGTGGCGTAGCGGGCGGCGAGGCGGTCGGATCCCAGGAGAGCGGCGAGGTCGAAGCGCTGGCCCTTCACGAACACGGAACTCACCCGGGAAGCGTCCTGGAATCCGAGGTGCCGTCCGTCGCACGGAAAGACGACGGCGTGAGGGTCGGGGTCGAGCGGCCGGGCCTCCGGCTTGAGCTTGCGGATGAAAAAGTCGTTGAAGGATGTGAAGGAGTCCGGAGGGCTGGAAAATTCCGCGGCATCGAGCCCGTATTCCGCGATAAAGGGGGCGACGAGCTTGCAGCTGGCGGGACGGGCCATGCGGCGGCCGTACCAGCGGGAGAAAAACCGTCGCTTGATGAGGTGCCGCAGGATCGTGCCACATGGGGATTCGTAGGCAAGACGCAGCCAGCCCTCACCGTAGATCTGCTCGGTTTCGAGGGAGCCGGTCAGGCGATTAAAATAGCGGACTGGCTCCACGGGCCGACTTTGCCCCTTGCCTAGGGGGCAGCGCAAGATTACGGATCAACCAGATGCCGCCCCTCCCCCTCCCCCTCACTTTTCTCGTGCTGGCCTCTTTCATCATGACTGGTTGCTCGAAAAAGCCGGCCGAAGTGGAGATCGACCAGACGCGCGAAACGACGAAGAAAGACGAGCAGGTTCGCCTCTTAGCCTCGAGTTGGCAGCGCTTCCGTCCTGGTGAGCGGCATTTCGTGTACGAGGTGCCGGAGGGGTGGATGCTCCGGAAGAGCACCTCGATGCGGAAGGTGAATCTCTCGGTGGGAACTTCCTTCGAAGGAGAGGTGTATGTCAGCGAAACGCAGGGGAGCCTGGAGGAGAATGTGAACCGCTGGCGGGGGCAGTTCGGGCTCGCCCCGATCTCGGCGGAGGAGGTGAGCCAGCTGCCCCGGGTGCTGGCGCTCGGGGCGGAACTCGCGATGGTGGAAGCGTCGGGAGCCTACGCGGCCGGGATGGGACGGCCTCCGCGCAAAAATTACGCGCTGGCGGGAGTGATCGGATCGACGGGAAGCGGTGTCATTACGATCAAGATGGTGGGCCCCGAGGCGGTCGTGAAGGAAGAGCGGGACCGTTTTCTGTCCTTCTGCCGCTCCCTCGAGGTTGGCGACTAGTGCACCGTTCGCAGCGAAACGATCAAGATGCCGGAATCAAAGGAGACAAAACGGAAGAAGAGCATCGGGGCCAGGGTGGTCGGCATCGTGGCGGGCTTCCCATTGGCGTGCACCTGTCTCCTGCTGCTGGGACTGCTGACATGGCTGGGAACGCTGGAGCAGGTTGATCACACCCTGCTGGCCACCACCAAGAAGTATTTCAACTACCGCACCCTCTATTTATTTCCGGAGTTCAATGACAAGACGGTGCCCATTCCGCTGCCCAACGGTTTCTGGGTCGGATTGGTGTTCTTTTTCAACCTTCTTCTGGGAACGATTCTGCGGGTGCGGAAGAGCTGGAAACAGGTGGGGATCCTGATCTCGCACAGCGGGATGCTGCTCCTCCTGCTCAGCGCCTTCGTCACCCAGGTTTGGTCGAAGCGCGGCAACATGGCGATTGACGAGGGAGAGACAAGCAATGTGGCACAACACTATACCGATCATGTCATCGAGGTGTCGGAGACGGCGGGCGGCAGCATCTCCAGGGTTCACGTCATTGGGACGAAGCATCTGGTGGATCTCAAGCCGGAGGATGAGCGGCTTTTCAGGATGAAGGGTCTGCCCTTCGACGTGATGGTGCAGAACTACCATCGCAACGCCATGCCGCATCCCGAGGAGCAGATCGACCTGGAGCCCGGGGATGAGGTGATCGACGGTTTCGTGTTGCGCGGGCTGGAACCGGACAAGAAAGAAGCGGAACGGGATTTGGCGGGGTGCCATGCCCGCATCGCATCAAAAGGGGGAGAGCTCATCGGAGAAACGATTCTGCTGAGTTCCGCCTGCGTCCACCCGGCCACCTTCAAGGTTGAGGACAAGGTCTACACCATCACGATCCGCAAGGCGCTGTGGACGATTCCGTTCGACGTGCAACTGGACAAGTTCACGCATGAGTTCCACCCTGGAACGAGGCGGCCGCGGGTATTCAAAAGTGAGATAACGCGGGTGGTCAAGGACGAGGAGAGCGAGAAGCAGATCAAGACCGAAAAGCTGATCGAAATGAACCACCCGATGCGCTATCGCGGGTTCACCTTTTTCCAGGCCAGCTGGGGCCCGCAGGACGATCCTGCCGCGACAGAATTTTACTCGGTGTTCGAGGTGGTGAAAAACCCGGCGGATCATGGGCCTTTGGTGGCCCTGATCATCACGGGTTTCGGTCTCTTCGTGCACTTTGTGATGAAACTGGTATTGTTCATCGTAAGACAGATTGGAAGAAATGCATAAGCAACATCCCAAACAAAGCAGCATGATCGGCCGCTGGATCGCGTTTGCCCTGATCCTCGGCCTGCTGGGAGGCGTCTTTTACGTGGCAGTGAAGAAGATGATGCCCGACAAGAGCGTCCTGCGGCTGAGCGAGTATGAGCCATGGCCTGATGAGGTGGTGGAGGCGGCGCGCGCCATTCCGATCCACAACGGGGGCCGGGTGAAGCCGCTCGAGACCTTCGCAGGATACATGATGCTGAGTTTCCGGGGGGACCGCACCATCAGGATTATCGGAAGCGGGGAGGGGAAGACCAGGATCGGTCCCACCGAGTGGCTTCTCGACACGCTGTTCCGGCCGGAGGTTTCGATGAAGCTCCCGACATTCCGGGTCGATAACTCGGACGTGTTCGAAACGATTGGGATGGAAGGCAAGGAAAAGCGGGACCGGTACAGTTACGAGGAACTCGATCCGTATCGCGCCCGGCTGTTCGAGGTGGGGGCGGAGTTCGAGGGCCTCCAGGAGAAGGGATTCAAGTTGTCGACGGTTCAGAAGCAGACGCGCGAGCTGGCGTCCAACGTGCGCAGCTACGAGGCCCTGCTGGGGTACTTCTCGTTTGCGAGGAACGGGGTTGAGTTCCAGGGATTCGGGGAGAATGGAGAGTCGGAGAGAAAGCCGGTGAGCGTCGTGATGACGATGGCGCCGGTCCTGCAGGAGGCCATCGAGCGAGCGCGGACGACCGGCGAGATGCCGCCACGCCTGAAGCACATTCTTCAGCAGGTCACGGACCTGAGCAACTTCTCGCGGTACGGTTTGGCGGTGATTCCGCCGCAGGACGCCGATGAAGAGGAATGGGTTACGGCCGGGAATTTGATCTGGGGTGTCACCACCGGGACGGTCGAGGATCCCGAGACGGCGGTGGGGGACATCGTGGCGATGGAGGAAGTGGTTTACGCCCTGGCGAGTGATAAAGAGGGGAAAGGAGGGGAATTTGCCGCCAAGCTCAAAAAATGGCAGGGCTCTCTCGAAGAGCGGGCCCGGTCGCGGGGCGAGTACCGCGCGATTCCGACCGAACTGAGCTACAACCGGGCCAACTGGTTTTTCCGGGCCACCTTCCTGGCCTTTGTGCCGGCCTGTCTGTTCCTGGTGTTGAGCTGGCTGGCGCCGAAGAGCACCTTCGCCCGGATCATGACGATCCTGGTGTGGGTCGGGTCGGTTTCCGGCCTGAGCCTGATCGTGATGGGGACCATCCAGCGGGTGATAATCACGCAGCGCCCGCCGGTCACCGGCCTTTACGATACGATACCGTTCATCACCGCCATGGTGATCATCATCGCAATCGTGGCGGAGTGCCTGACGCGGCGCCGGGTTGCGATCGGGGTGGCGCCCATCGTCGGATTCGTCGGCCTGGTCCTGGCGCGACTCTATGATTTTGGCGACGCGAGCGATCCGAATGATCCGCTGATCGCGGTGTTGCGATCGAATTTCTGGCTGACGATCCACGTACTTACCATCACCTTTGGCTACGCGGCGGGATTTCTGACGGCGGCGTTCGGGTTGGTTTACATGTTCATGCGCATATTGAAGCTGGACGGCGGAGACAAGTCGACGCGCCGAGTCCTCACGCGCATGACCTACGGTTGCGTTTGCTTTACGCTCTTCCTCTCGCTGGTGGGGACGGTGCTGGGGGGCATCTGGGCGAACTACTCGTGGGGCCGGTTCTGGGGCTGGGACCCGAAAGAGAACGGAGCGCTGCTGATCGTGATCTGGATGTTGTTCGTCCTGCACGCGCGGATGGGCGGGATCATCAAGGAGTGGGGGACCAACCTCTGTGCCATATTCGGAGCGATGGTGGTGACCTTCTCGTGGTGGCACGTGAACCTGCTCGGAGTGGGGCTGCACTCCTATGGGTTCTCGGAGTCCAAGAAGCAGGCCGTCTTCATGTTCTACGGCCTGATGGTGACGGTCCTGCTGATTGGGATCGGCTTCGCGGCCTACGATTATTTCGCGGCCCGGGGGAAGAAGATGAAACGCGGCGAGGTTTCCGAGAGTTTGCCGGAGGGGATGCCGGCCAAGTGATCAGTATTCAGTGTTCACTATTCAGACTGCTCTATTCTGAACACTGAATACCGAACACTGAATACTTCCTCTACCCCGGCGGCCACTGCATTTGCCTTCCGGCCAGGAGGTGGAGGTGGAGGTGGGGGACCGCTTCGCCGCCGTGGGCGCCGTTGTTGATGACGATCCGGAAGCCGTCTTGCGCGAAGCCTTCCTGCTCGGCGATGAGGCGCACGCGGGTGAGGAGGTGGCCGAGGAGGTCCTGGTCGGCGGGATCGGCCTCGGCGAGACGAACCACCGGTTTCCGGGGAACGAGCAGAAGGTGGACCGGGGCCTGGGGGTTGATATCACGGAAACACAGGCACTGATCGTCCTCGTAAATGATCTCACCGGGGATCTCGCGATCGGCGATCTTTTGGAAGATGGATTTTTCAGCCATGGCGCGAGGAGGGGCAGGGGGCGAGGGGCGCTGTTCGCCGTTCGCCGTTAGCTGTTAGCTGTTAGCTGTTAGCTGTTCGGATTGTGGGGGAGCGGGGTATTTACAGATCGATGGTGAGGTGAATCCGCCGGCTGTCGGGGATGGGTTGCTGGGCGAAGTTTTGGAGGAATGCCAGGATTTCCTGGTGGAGGCGTTCGCAGGAGCGATTCCAGCGGACCGCGCCGCGCAGGACCTGTGCGCTGGCTCGGAGCTCGGTGAAGTGGAACTCCTCGGCGCCGCGACGGCGGAGGTCGTCGATTTCCTCCTGCAAAGTCTGGAAGAAAACGAGTTCGAAACCGTTGCCGGCGTCACGTGCCGCGCGCGCAACGGAGACCGTGAGGGGCGGGGCGAGAGGCTGCAGGTTATCCGCGATGGCATCGCACCCGATACGGCGCAGCATTCGTTTCATCCGCTCGAAAAGGTCCTCGATGGGAAGCACGCGCCACGGGCACTTGTGCTCGAGATAGTGCAGGACGCCGTCGCGAATATCGTCGATAAACGGAAAGTCGGCTCGGTCACAGGACTCGGCGGCCCGTTGCAGGGCCAGATCGATCCAGTTCGTGCCGTAGCCAGCTACCTGGTGGCGGCCGATTTGGAGGACCGGAAGTTTTCCTACAAGGCAGATCATGATGGTGGGATTATTCTTTAAAGAGCCGTCGCTGCATGTGATCGCGCAGCGTGCGGTGTTCGAGAGACTGGATTTCGCTGATAAATTCGCCGACGTTGTCGAACTGTCGGTAGACCGAGACGTAGCGGACGTAGGCGACCGGATCGATTTCGTGGAGTTTGTCCATGACCTTGGCGCCGATGAGGTGGGAAGGGACCTCGGAGAGGTGGTCCTTGTGGAGGGCGGCCAGGATTTCCTCCACGGCGCGGTCGAGGCGGTCCATGGAGACGGGGCGCTTTTCGCAGGCCTTGACGAGTCCGCGAAAGAGCTTCTCGCGGTTGATGGCTTCCCGACTGCCGTCTTTCTTGACGACCCGCAGTTCGGTGCGCTCGATCTGCTCGTAGGTGGTGTAGCGGTAACTGCAGTCCAGGCATTCGCGCCGACGGCGGATCGTCGTGCCGTCCTTCGACATTCGCGAATCGACAACCTTGTCTTTGTGGGAACCGCACTGGATGCACCTCATCTCCCGACCGATCAAAGCGGAGCCTACCCAAGATATTGTAGGGGCAAAGAAAAAAGGACCCTCCATTTCGTGCGAGACCGTAATATCTACCGCTGCTTGGTAGTCTTTTAAAATTGGGAGCAAGACCGGACAAATTCACGCTCCGGGCGCAAAAATTGGCACGATGGATTCAAACTGTCGTGATCCTCGATGCGGTATGGGGGGGGCAAGAAGGTCGGGCAACCTGAAGCAATGTGCCCGCCGGCGGCCTCGACCGGCTCGGTTCGGGGCCTGGAATTACTCAGGGCAACTGCATCGCGATTCGATAAAAACGCTGCGATACGGCGGGATCGGGAGGCGGGATGGTGAGGATGGTGATGGGGCCGGCTGCAGTGACAACGTCGCCCACCCGCGTCCAGGGACCCTCCAGCGTGTCGTTCCACTCCACGTGATACCGGTAGCCTGCAGCCGTGGTGACGCTGAATTCCCACTGGGTGCCGTCGGCCGAGGGTCCCAGACTCTGGAGCGCAAAAGGAGGGCCATCCGGCACAAAGGAACTGTGGAGTTGGTAGGCCCCGGTTCGGGAGCCGAGGCCGTCCACCCTGACCCAGTATGATCCCGGCAACACAAGGGTCTCGATACGGAAGTTTGCTCCATCCCCGGAATTGTGATCAGTGCGGAGGCGGCCGGATTCGCCATGCAGTTCCCCGAAGGTATCCAGGTCGCCAGTAGTCCAGACCGTCAGGGTCCCGGGGGCGGCCAGATCGAGCCTGAACCAGTCGCTGTCCTCGGCGGCTTGAATCTCGCCGATTTGCGGAACCCCCAAGGTGAGCGCGGTGGCCCCTTCCCGACTGCCGCTGTGGTCGTCCACGTAGGTCGTCAGGGCGACGGAGAGGGTCCGGTCCGGCACGCCCGGCGCGGAGAAGGTTAAAGTTGCGCTGTGTTCGCCGGCGGGAGGGGCACTGAGGATCTGGACGGTCACCGGAATTCCGAAGACGCTCGCGATTCCGGACGAGGGGGAGCTTTCCAACCAGGGGGCATCCGAGAAAACCGTCCATTGGAGGCTTCCAGCCCCGCCGTTGCCAAACAAAACCGTGGCTCCGGGACTGGTTTCGCCGGTGCCCAGGACGATTTCGACAGCAGCGGGTTCGAGGAGCAGTCTGGGGGCTCCTTCCAGGTTCGCGAGAAGTGTACTTGGCCCTCCGGCGAGGAGTTCGTTCCCGCAGCTGAAGAGGGCGACAATGCTGTTGTTCCAAACCATCTCGGTAGCCTCCCAGTTCAGACCGTCCAGCGATACGAGCAGGAAATACCGGTTGCGTAAGAACGTCGAGTCGTAGCGATTGGCGACCGCCACGAAGACCGAGCCGTGCCGGACCACGCCTCGCACCGTGCCGAAGAGGGGTCCTTGCACGCTGGCATCCTCCCAGGTGCGGGAATTGGGATCATAAACCCTAATGCCCTGGTAGCGGGTCAGAAAGAGGCGGCCGTCGGCTGCCAGCACGTAGCTGGGCGCGAAGCCATCTGCCAGGGTGGTGGTCACGTCTTGCCAGGTGAGCCCGTCATCTTCGGAGCGGAGAACCTCCCCGCTGCCCGACGGGCAGAGTACCTCGGAGCCATGGAGGGCGATTCCGTTGAGGATGGGCCAGGAGTCGGGTGTGGTTCGTTCCGTCCAGGTGAAACCATCAGGGCTGGTGAGGATGGTGCCGCTCGCCCCGCAGACGATGAAGCCGGTGTCGGTGGCGATGATTTGATTGAGATCGATCGTGGTTGGCGCGGATTGCGGCGTCCAGGTTGAGCCATCGGGGCTGGTGAGGATGGTTCCGTCGTCGCCCACCGCCACCCAGAGGCCGTCGCGGAAGGCGATGGAATCGAGGGACGGGAAGGCGCCGTGCTGCTGGATGGACCAGTTGGCTCCATCGAGGGTGACGGTGGTGGTTGCGACCCAGGCGGAAGCGGTGGAGTTGTAGTCCCGGCCAGCCGCCACGAACCGGTCGTCCGCACCCACGAGGCGTTCGACGGTGAATCCGAGAGACTCGGGGCTCTGTTGCCAGTTCAGTCCGTCGGGGCTAGCGAAGCTATGGGAGTTGCCTGCGGCGAGGTGCAAACCTTTGTAGCGAGTACCGTCTTCCAGAATTGCGGAACCAGGGAGAAGAGCTTCTTCGATTTGGGCGAGGGGATCGCTCACATTGATGGTCTCCGTTACTTCGGCGAGACCGCCCTTGCCGTCCGAGACGCGCAGGTATACCTCGCGATTGCCCCCGGCCAGGAAGGTCCAATCCACCTCCGGCCCGTGGGCGGTATTTCCATTACCGAAATCCCAGAAGTAAACGAGAGGGTCATCGTCGGGATCGGAGGCGACGGCGCGCAGGGTCACCTCGCTTCGGGCTGCGACTTCTCCCGGGGGAAGCGAGATGGACGCGTCGGGAGCGCGATTGCCGGCCACCGTAAACTCCACCCGGACATCCAACCACTCGTTGGGAGCGGTGCCGCCCTGGGCCGAGGGCGTGATGTAAAGAGAGCCGGTAGGATCCGCGAAGGTTTGGCCGATTGCCAGGGCTGCATCCTCCTTGTCCGCAAAATTGCTCGAAGTGGCACTGTCGGGCGTGGTGTCCAGGAGGCGGCAGCGGCTCGCGGTGAATTGCCAGAGCAGATAGCCCCCGTTGCTGAGATAACCGTTGCTCGTGTAGTTCCGGCGATAGCCCAGCCAGAAGGTTTGCGAGTCCCCGCGTTGCAACTTCATGGCCAGGCGTGGATTGGCACCAGCCAGGGCATGGTCGAACCGGAAGATGCGATAGGTCCCGGGCGCAGTGATCTCTTCGATTTGCGAAGGGATGATCCAATTCAGCGCAGCCTTGCCGTGGGGGCTGTAATCGCCGTCGGGATAATCTCCGGAATTGGAACCCATCGCGGAATACCGGTCGCCGTACTCCCCGTGAAGGGGGTCGGAGGTCCCTGGGGCGCCGGTTGCAGGCATGACGGTTCCGTCATTCGCGTCCCAGGAACTGGCGTGGGACAGTCCGTAATTGTGTCCAAACTCGTGGGCAATGGTGCCGGCGCTCCGGTTGCCGTTCAGCCACTGGACGCTTCCTCCGGCCCGGCCGGACCATCCCCATTCACTGATTCGAGGGAAGGCGACCACGGTGATGTCGAAGTTGGCGTGATCGTAGCTCGCATCGGCGGCCAGTTCCTTTGCATCCGACATGATCTGAGAATAATCCTCATCCGGTTCGTAGGTGGACTTGGCCACGGGCAGAGTGAAGATATCGGGCGGGACGGTGACAACCAGGTTGGTTTTTCCAAAGGAGTTCGCCGCCAGCCAGTCGGAGACCTCGCTCATGACCGATTGCCACTCGGCCTGACTGGCGACCGGAGTGGTGTCGTCGGGGAAGACGGCGTTGAGGACGAGCACGGACTTCGGGGTCTCGGTCCAGGAACTGGCTTCGTCGCGGGACTTGCGACGGATCTCGTCTTTGGTGGGCGGGACGTCCACGCCGAGAGCCTCCGTAAAAAGGTCGGCACTGTTGGGTCCCGGCAGGGTCGCGACTTCGGCATAGAAGTGCTGCAGATCGATCGCGTCTTCTCATTCGGCAAATCGGTGAATCTGCCCCGCAATCAGAGCGGCTGACCCGGCTTCACGAGGTGCGATGAATTCTGCAGACGGCGCGACGGGAAATAAGCGCTCGGTTGCAGCCCGTTCTCTCCCACTCACGAGCTTGACGCCGTTCGGCATCAAGGCCGTCCAGCTGTCCAGGGCGATGCCCTCCACGGGAAGGTTGTTCTTCGATCGGAATTCGGTCATCTGGGCCCAGGCCAGGCCGCGAAGGGAAGGCTGTCCGGCGCGGATCACTATCAAATTCGTTTCGCGTCCGGCCTGTCCGGGCGAGCAATCCGGCAAGAGGACCAATTCCGCGACGGTCGAGAATCGTTCCTCGAGGAGCGGGAGCCACGCCTCCGGAAGGCGCTCCCTCTCGGCGAATGAGAGGGCCTGCACGAGCGCCTCTTCGGGGTCGTGCCGAATCAGCCATTTCATTGCGGCGCGGCGGTGTTCGAGGAGCGAGGAGCCTTCGGATAAGATCGAGGGGCTGATCGGATCGGGTTGTGCTTCAAGCCAGCCGCGGAAGCGTTCGGCGGCGTTTCGGCCCAGGGCAAGATCCCGGCGTGAGGGCGCGCTTCGGCGTGCGATTGTGGAGGCGGCCTCCGCGCCGATTGCGTATCGGATCGGAGTGGACACGGACAGGTTTCTGTCTTCGGTCTTGCGTGGTGGTGTCCCGGGGTCGCCCTCCTGTGACCTCCGGCCGCCGAACAGGAGCAGAAGGCCAACGACCAACGAGATGAGCGGAATCAGGACCGAGATTCGGAGGCCGCTCATGTGCTTTCTGGAATTTGAGCAACGATTCTTGCCACATTGCAAGTTCGTTCATCCCGCAAGTGAGGAGCGGACCCAATGATGGTCACCGGTTGGAGAGGCGTTCGAAGCGGGTGGGCAGAAGTTTTCTTCAAGGTGATCTCGCCGCGAGGGGCGAAGGGGCGCAAGCCGATGGCGGGCGGCGGCAGCGTTGCGGCCGGAGGGCAGACCGTGGCGATCGGGGACGGATCCACGGCTTCAGCGCCTTTGGCGGGTTGCGAGGCGGTCGTGATGAATGAGTTGCTGCAGGGCAGCAGGCTCCATCATGCGAAGGGAGCTGTGGTTGAGTTTGGGCACCGGGAGCCAGTGGGAGGGGCGGACATGGCTGATAATGCCCAGGAGGCGTCCGGAGGCGTCAAAGGCCGGGCCGCCGCTGTCGCCGCTGGCGAGGGGTACGGAGGTGTCGATGGTCCTGACGGATTGGTTGGCGTGTTTCAACGCCACCACTTCACCCGCCGAAGGCCCCAGGTAGGGAGTGGCACTGTTGCCGGAGGCGAACACGACGGTGCCAACGGGCGGCGAGGCGTCCAGCTTCGTGAACCATTGCGAGGCGCGGACCGGGAGCTTTATGAGGGCGAGGTCGCGGTTGGGAAAGACCTTCACGACGCGCAGGGCGGCGGTGTTGACCTTCGAGGAATTGATGAAATTGACCGAGGAATCGTAGGAGACCAACTGCACGCTCTCGCTCAGTGACTTCTGTTTCCCATTCTTATAGCGGTTTGCGCGGGTGGTCCATTGGGCATGAACCGGCGCCCGACCGGAGCCCGCCACCCGGAAGACGGTGTCCATGCGGGACAGGCCGGAGACGACATGGGCGGCGGTGAGGGCGTAGCCATCCGCGGTGAGAAGCGAGGCCATACCCATCTTGCCCGTCACCGTCAGCTCGTTCCCCGAGATTGCGACCTTCTTTCCCTCGAAGAGTTGAACCGAGCGGGCCCGGCCGTACCGCGAAGGGGTGGTGCTGCGTTTCCACTGATTGCGATGGGACTTGTAGGCGACCGACTTTTGCTCCATCGAGGAGCTTATGACGTCGGTGAAGGAACAGGCGTTCACGAGGGTGGTGAGAAACAGGAGAAGGAGGCGGGACATGGCGGGGAGTGTGGAAGGCCGAAGATGAGGTCGTCGGAAGGAATTCAGTTTGACGACTCCTTTCGAATCTCGCGAAGAATCTCCCCTGGTCAAGCGAGCGCTACGGGATCGTGGAGCCCTGAGCACGCCCCTCCGGTCCTGCGGGGCGGATGGCGCCGGACGTGGCGGGGGGGGCCGGGGTGGACCGCCGGAGCGGGCCTTGCAGGAAATACAATGCGCCGCGGGAGGACGGGGCCGCCCGGATCACCAACCGCCGGTCCTGACTCCGCGGGCGAACTCGCCATGGAAGAAGCCTCGCGAACCGATCGTAGCAACCGGACGACCATGAAGACCACACTCGCACTCGCACTTGCGGTCGCCCTCAGTCCACTGGCCTGGGGCGAACAAAATACTCTCACCGATGCGGAGAAAAAGGAGGGCTGGACACGGCTCTTCGACGGGAAGACCTCCAAGGGATGGAGCAGTTGGAAGACCAAGAAGCCGCTCGAGTTGGGATCCTGGGCGGTGGAAGACGGAGCGCTCACCCTGAAGAAGAAGGGCGCCGGCGACATTTTCACCACCAAGGCCTATGAGAATTTCGAGTTGAGCCTGGAGTGGAAGACGAAGGGAAACAGCGGAATCCTGATTCGCGTCAATCCGGCCTCGGGCGGACCGATCTACAAGGTGGCGCCCGAAATGCAGATCGAGCGCTCGAAGGGGAAGTCAAGTACCGACGCCGGGGGACTGTACGAACTGTACCCGATCGACGTGGAGGGAGAGAAGAAGATCGATCCGGACGGCTGGAACACGGTGAAGATCCGGCTCGTGGACGGCAAGGGGACGCACTGGTTCAACGGCCAGAAAGTCGCGGAGTACGAGATCGGGAGCGACGACTGGAACAGCCGCGTGGCGAAGAGCAAATTCAAGAGCTGGAAAGGATTTGGCGAGACCAAGAAGGGTCACATTGGCCTGCAGGACCACGGGGCGGAGGTGGCCTTCCGCAACGTGAAGATCCGGATCATCAAGTGACGGTGCGGCGCTTCCAATGGGCGGTGCCCACAGAGTTGATTTGGTTGGGCTTGGTGCTTGAAAAGCGCCGCCAACTTACCGCTGGAGCGAGTTGAGGAGACCGTCGAGGAACCGCAGGATGCCGCGGAGTCCGTGGCGGTAGCGGGAGTCGTCGAGGACCGCGAGGCAGCGTTCGCCATCGCCAAGCAATCCGGCCGCGTGGTCGAGGGCGCGCTCGATGGCGCCTTCGTATTCGGCGATGCCGACCAAGACGGGGAGGTCGAGCGCCTCCTGCCCGATGATGCGTTTTTGCAGGTTCTCGCGCTGGGTGTCGCTGGCGTCTTCGAGCAGATAGAGCATGGGGAGGGTGAGCTTGCCTTTTTCGAGGTCGGTGCGGAGGGTCTTCCCGAACTGTTGCTCGGTTCCGATCAGG
>Ga0310121_10002971_pt1 | contig 15771 bp, 18 predicted proteins | sample CB27_Tmax_986_MG_FD_203504 | JGI IMG/M metagenome (GOLD analysis project Ga0310121, IMG submission 203504) | Marine microbial communities from Western Arctic Ocean, Canada - CB27_Tmax_986 | ecosystem: Environmental > Aquatic > Marine > Oceanic | place: Canada: Western Arctic Ocean | collected...
CGACACCCTGCATTGTCCAGGAAACCGCTGATGGAGCCCGAAAAAACGGGGGTTCCCGGATGAGAACTAACTAATCTGAACTTTAGCTTGAGGATTGGGGAAGATTGTGCAGTTGTCCAGCTCTCTCCTCGAAACTTGGCCTCATATCGCTAATGGGTCAAGGCATTCTCGGCTCTGACGGAGTGGGCTAATTCAGACGTTAAGACCTTTTCGACGCTGGTTCTCGCTGGGCAAACTGGGCTACACTTCGCTCTCGGATCGCCGGCAGCTTCCTCTACTCGAAGGAGACATGTGAATAAAGAGATTGCCAAGTCCTATGAACCGCAAGAGGTAGAGCGGAAGTGGTACACCCTTTGGGAAGAGCGCGGCTATTTCCGCGCCGACGAGGAGTCCACGAATCCCTCCTTTTCCATCGCCATGCCTCCTCCCAATGTGACCGGATCTCTCCACATGGGACATGCCCTGAACATGACCTTGCAGGACATTCTCACGCGTTGGGAAAGGATGAAGGGCTCCAACGTGCTCTGGCTTCCCGGAACCGATCATGCTGGGATCGCTACCCAGAACGTGGTCGAACGCCAGTTGGCTGAGCAGGGGAAGAAGCGCACCGACCTGGGAAGAGAGGAGTTTGAACGGGTCGTCTGGGAATGGAAGGAAAAAGCCGAGTCCAACATCCTCTCCCAGATTCGAAAGCTCGGCTGCTCCTGCGATTGGAGTCGCCAGCGCTTCACCCTGGACGAGGGTCTCTCCCGGGCAGTACGGGAAGTCTTCGTCCAGCTCTATGACGATGGTTTGATCTACCGCGGTGAGTACCTGGTCAACTGGTGTCCTCGCTGCCGCACCGCGATATCCGACCTCGAAGTAGAGTTCTCACCCACCCAGGGGAAACTGTGGCATATCCGATATCCCATCAAGGGATCGGACGAATCCCTGGTAGTTGCTACAACACGCCCCGAGACCATGCTGGGTGACACGGCGGTGGCAGTGCACCCCGAGGATAAACGCTACCTCCACCTTCACGGGAAAACCGTTATCCTGCCCTTGATGGACCGCGAGATCTCCGTCATCACCGACAGCTTCGTCGAAATGGAGTTTGGAACCGGGGCCGTTAAGGTCACTCCGGGACATGACCCCAACGACTTCGAAATGGGCCGAAGGCACTCGCTTCCCATCGTCAAGGTCATCGGTGAAGAAGGACAGATGACCGAGGAAGCCGGAGAATTTTCAGGTCTGGATCGTTATCAGGCTCGAAAACAGGTCGTCGCCGCCCTGGAGCACCAGGACCTATTGGCCAAGGTGGAACCCCATCCTCACAACGTCGGTGGATGCCAAAGATGCGGGACAGTGGTCGAGCCGCTGGTCTCGACTCAGTGGTTCGTCAAGGTGAAGCCTCTGGCCGAAGCTGCCATCGAGGCGGTTGAAAAGAAGGAGACCGTATTCGTACCCCAGAACTACGAAAAGATCTTCTTCGAGTGGATGTCCAACATCCATGACTGGTGCATCAGCAGACAACTATGGTGGGGGCATCGTATTCCTGCCTGGCACTGTGAGAGCTGCGGAGAGTTGACGGTATCTCGTGAAGATGTCGAGCTCTGCGATCACTGCCAGGGTAGGGACCTGGTGCAGGAATCGGATGTTCTCGACACCTGGTTCAGCTCGGCTCTGTGGCCTTTCTCCACTCTGGGATGGCCGGATGAAACCAAGGAGCTCAGCACCTACTATCCCACCACCGCTCTCGTTACCGGCTTCGACATCATCTTCTTCTGGGTGGCCCGGATGATGATGATGGGACTTCGCTTCCGAGGAGAAGTCCCTTTTCGGCGAGTCTACATCAACGGTCTGGTTCGCGACGAAAAGGGACACAAGATGTCCAAGTCCAGAGGCAACATCATCGATCCGCTAGAATTGATCGATCAATATGGCAGTGACGCCGTGCGATTCACGGTAGCGGTCTCGGCTGTTCCCGGTACGGATATCCCGTTTTCGATCAGTCGGATGGCAGGTTACCGAGCCTTCTGCAACAAGATCTGGAATGCAGGTCGCTTTCTTCTGCTGAATATTGAGACCCACTCGCCCATAAGCGAAAAAGACGTGGAATCGCTCCGCCAGGAGTCCGAGCTTGCGTTGCAACACCGCTGGATCCTGGGACGACTACAACAGGTCATCGCCGGCACCGACCGCAACCTGGAGAAATTTCTTCTGCACGAGGCCAGCCACGATCTCTACCATTTCTTCTGGCACGAGCTCTGCGATTGGTATATTGAATTGATCAAAGCTGATCTGGGCGGCTCCTCTGCCAAAGCCGAAGGGTCTGTGCTGATCGCCACCTTCGTCTTGGAGACCTCGTTGCGGCTACTCCATCCTTTTATTCCCTTTCTGACGGAGGAAATGTGGCAGCGCCTTCCCCATGAAGGGGAATCGATCATGTTCGCGCCCTATCCCAGGAGTCGAGTTGATTGGATTGATGAAGAGGCGATCAGTCAGATGGAGCAATTTCAGGAATTGGTCACTTCCATCCGGACAGCTCGAGCCGAGAGCAACATCGCACCGAGCAAGAAGCTGCCAGCTCAACTCATCCCTCGAGGGGAGGCCGAGGCCTTCCTCCGATCGCAGCAGCATCAACTCCAGAACCTGTGCCGACTGGACCCGATAGAGTTCTCTCCCGCTCAGAAAGACAAGGGACTTCGCGTCAGTGGAGTGTCGCGACTGGCAGAGTTTTCGCTGGCACTGGACGAAGCCGTGGATCTGGAGGCAAAGCGAGAGCGTATTGGTCGGCAACTACAAAAGCTGACCCAGGACCTGGAGCGCCTCGAAACCAAGCTCGGGAATTCCGCCTTCGTCCAGAAAGCGCCTGCTCATGTCGTTGAAGCAACCCGACTCCGTCGGCATGAGGCCGGGGAGCAGTTGAAGAACCTTCAGGAAACTCTCAATGAACTCTCTCAACCTTGAACCCCTGATCCGATTGGCGCTTCAGGAGGATATCGGAAGCGGGGACATCACCACCGAGGCCATCCTCCAACAGAGCCGTCACAGCGATTCAGTACTCGAGGCCAAGGTGGTGGCAAAGGAGACCTTCACCCTGGCCGGGTGGCCGGTTTTCTTGCAAGTCTTCGAGCTCCTGGGCCCGGTTGAGGGTGAGTCCCAGATCCTTGAAGGAGACTTGGTCCAGCCCGGACTTCTGGGATCGATCCGTGCCCGGCCCTCAGTGTTGTTGCAGGGAGAAAGGCTGGCCCTGAACTTCCTGCAGAGGATGTGTGGAGTGGCCACGCTGACCCGGAAGTGTGTGGACCTCGTGGCTCCGACCAAGGTCAGGATTCTGGACACACGCAAAACGACGCCTCTATGGCGGACCCTGGAAAAGTATTCGGTCCGAATGGGGGGCGGCAACAATCACCGCCTTGGACTCTACGACGGCATTCTGATCAAAGAAAACCATATCATCCTGGCGGGAGGCATCACCCCGGCCCTCGAAGCCTGCCGTAGACGCCTTAATCACCTCCAGAAGATCGAGATCGAAGTCACCTCGCTCGAAGAGCTAGAGGAGGCGCTCGAGGCCGGCGCGGATGCAGTTTTGCTGGACAACATGGAACCGAAAACAGTCGCAGAAGCAGTGGCTTTGGCCCGAGGCCGCTGTCAGCTAGAGGTCTCGGGAGGCGTGCACGAGGGCAACCTGCTCCAGTATGCCCAAGCCGGCGTCGATTTCATTTCCCTGGGAGCCCTGACCCACTCCCACAGGGCCGTCGATATCAGCCTCGAGCTGGGGCAATGACGAAGTTTCAGATCAGTTCCGCCCCCGCTGCGCTGCCCCATTCGAGAAAGAAACTTGGAGTCCCGGCCGTGGCAGCGGTCTCCAGGCCGCTGTGTATCGAGCCAAAGGCTCGAAAAGAAGAATACTTCGGCCTGGAGACCGAACCCACGTCGACCCACCTGAGCCAAATGAAGTTTCAGCTTAGTCCCGCCCCCAGCCGCGCTGGATCATTCAGGAGAAAACTTCCAGGGCGGAGCTGCCAGGTTCGGCCCCTGATCAGGGGCCGAACCCTTCCGGTCACGGCTCTGTCATCTGGCGATTCTTCATGATCGCCTCGCCGTTCGAAGTTGCCATCGAAACCGTTCGCCGCACTTTCCCGGGAACAGAGACGTGCGACGTTCAGACGTTCAGACGTTCAGACGTTTCGACGAATCGTTCAAGTTTCAGACCAAAAACTGGAGTTTGCTTGGCTCTCCCGCTTCCAGTTTGGCACAGTGCTCGTCAAAGTTGAGCATTCGGAAAAGACTTCTTCCTTGACGCATTCCTTCCAGGATAGTTTGCTCTTTGTCCTGTATCTGCTCCGCCAGAGGAATCGTCTGGGAAAAATCTCGCTCGGTGCCTACCACCAGGCCATCATCGTCACCAAATAGAATGTCGCCCGGATTGACGGAAACTCCTCCGCAGTTGATCGTCACCTGAGTTTCAAAGAGACGGTCCGTAGTCCCGGCCGCGCAGTTGACACCCCGTGCATAGTAGGGGACGTCGAGCTCTCTGATGGCTGCCGTATCTCGGCAAAACCCATCGATGACGATTCCGGCCAGCCCTTTGCGTCTGGCCTCGGTGGGAAAGAGTTCTCCTGTTAGAGCCCGCCGACTGTTCTGGGAATCGATCACAATCACTTCCCCCGCCCCGGCATCTCGCAGTGCCTTGATCACGGTGAGGAAGTCCTCATGGCAGCGCACCGTATAGGCTCGACCGACCAACTTCAGGCCCCGTCTAACCGATCCAATCGCTGGATCCACGACCCCAAGTCTTCCCTGCTCCTTGTCCGCATCGCAGACGCAGGCCGTGTCCAGTAATAGCAGTCTCTGCTTCATTTGAGAAAAAACCATGATTCCAATCTCCCCTCTGCTTGCAGTCGAACCGACTCTGATTTCCTGACTATCTCGATGGAGTCCTCTTCTTACTCCGGGCGGACTCCGCTACCCTAATCATGCCAATGTCTATCCGAGGCTGCCCGACCCGCCGCACTGCACTCTTCCTGATTTACTCCCTGTTCCTGCTGTCGTGCGGCGCAGGAGACAGTGTCCCCCAGGGCAAGAAGCCCGACCCGATCATTCCCGACGTGAGTCTTTATGGGAAGAGCGGCAATCGAATTGCCCGAGATCTTCTGGCAAGATCGCTGGAGTTGGGAACTTCCTTCCTGCTTCACAACCAGAAAGAGTCGGGAAACTTTCAGTACGAATACAACTTCGTGAAGCGCCGCTAATAACCCCAGTGACAGTCAGGTTCGCCAGACCGGTGCCCTCTGGGGACTCTCGCTGCTGCATCAGAATAGGCTCAGTGAAGCCACCTCGGATGCTCTCGTCAAGGGTTTCGAATTCTTCATCGAGCATTCCAAGGAAACGAGCGAGTGATCTCTCTATATCGTCTATCCCAGAGACAGAGTGGGCAGGACCGGAACGGTGGCCTTGATGGCGCTGGCTCTGATAGATTTTCTGCGCTCGGAGGACTCGTTTGAGGAATACCCAGAATACGAAGCCGCACTCGTGAAGTACCTCGATTTTCTGATGTCACTGCGGTTATCCAACGGCCAATTCTACAAGAGTTACGAGTACGAGAGCGGGACAGGGGGAGGTAACCCCTCACCCTACTTCGACGGAGAGATACTGCTGGCCCTTGTGAAAGCACGAAACCACCTCGATCTCCGGCATGGGACGGATTGCTGCTGGAGTCGGCCGAACAGATGCACCGAGTTCACGTCGACCAGGCACGGCGTCAGGATCCCGACAGCAATGCTACCAAGGGTTTCTACCAATGGGGATCCATGGCGTACTTCGAGATCTACCAGAGCGATCTTCCTGCCAAGAAAGAAGAATATGCCGACTGGGTTATCGATCTCGCCTATTGGATGATCGATGAGCACCGCACCCTCACGCGCCGTCGCAACACCGCATATGCCTATGAAGGACTGATCTGCGCCTGGGAGCTTGCGCGGCTGACCGGAAACGCGGAGGCGCTCCAGAAGATCGGAGATGTAATCAACGATGTTCTCTACAAGCTGACCAGTTGGCAGGTTGGGAGCCCCAATCAGAACGCCTCCCTGCTTGGAAATCGCAGCAACGACCCCAAGGCCATCGGCGGGGTCATGAACCATCGCAAGGAAGCGCCCTTACGGATAGACGTTTTCCAGCACCAGATGCACGCAGTCATCCTGGCTATGCGAAACGTCTATAAATAAGGTTCCAAGTCCTAAATAGCTGCTATTCCAGCTCCCTGCGATAGATTCTTAAGTCGAAGCGTTCCTCGCCGACACGGAAGTGATCGAGCAGGGTCGCAACGGGACAGAGCCCGACTTGCTCTGCCAGTTCCATCTTCTCGCGATCGAAAGAAGCGAAGTAGGCCAGGACGGTAGTTATCCCTCCACGGACCGCCTCTTCCAGCACCTTTCGAACCAGCTCCTTCCCTAGCCCCAGATGGTTGGGCCGGATCAGAAAATCTAGGTATCCGATATGGGCTTCACATTCACCTTCCTGGGGAAGCACAGCGGCCACACCCACCAGGCGGTTCCCAGGGCACTCCTGTATGTAGAGAGAGCCGGAGCGATCCGCTCGCAGCATCAGAGATGGAAAAATCGAGAAGTATCGGCTCGTTACCAGGGTCGGGTGAGAGAAAAGCCTCTCCTGATGATCCTGGATGAGCCAGGGATGAGGGGCGGCATAGAGGGCCGCGACTCGAGATGCATCTCCCCATTCTGCACGACGGACCACTGGCCTCCCGGAGGCGGCGAAAAGATGCTGGTCGAATTTCTTCACCTCAGCGCCTCCGCTGAGGCGACGCATTACGTGGCCGTTGTAATCGCGAAACCCGTATTTCTCGTAGAGATGATGAGCGATGGGGTTCGCCGTCCCCAGCTGCATGCAGAGACCGCCGCGCCGGTCAAACCACTGAACCGCGAACTCGGTCAGGCAACTGCTGATTCCCTTGCCCCTTTGCTCGGGCTTGGTAAAGACCCAGCCCAGGCTCCCCAGCTCGGTCTGGTCTCGAGCCACCTGGCAACCGACATCGCCCACGATCTCACCCTCGATCCGTCCCAGGAAGAACGGGTCCAGACTCGTTTCGCAAAAGTCACCACGCAAACACCCTTTCAAATAGAGGGATTCAGCTAGGGAAGTCCACGAGTTCAGATCCTCCACCTGGATGACGAAGTTGGTAATCTCCTCAACTACTCCCGGAGCTTCCTGTTCAGCGGGCTCGAAATATTCTACCGAGAGCGTTTCCCCGCCTGGCAATATGCGCTCGCCTAGCTTCTTCATGGTGTGCACACCGTTACTTCACGACCAATATAATGTCGGACAAACTGGAGACACTCGTCTGCAAATACTAATCAGATGCCCGGCATGAGTAAACGCGGAGGTGCAATGAGCTTCAAAAAGGTGGGACTGATCAGCCCGGGAGATATGGGACACAGAGTAGCGATGGTTCTCAGGGATCACGGACTGGAGGTCCTGACCTGCCTGGAGGGACGCAGTCCCCGGACTCGTGCACTGGCGCAGTTGGCCGGAGTGCATTCGATCGACAGCTATGAGGAACTGGTCCGACAAGTCGATCTAATCCTCTCCATTCTGGTTCCTTCCGAGGCCGAGGGCGCTGCCGCAACCGTTTGTCGGGCACTCCAGGGCACTGGTGCCCGTATTCTCTATGTAGACTGCAATGCCGTTGCTCCTTCAACCGCCTGTAGAATGGCGCAGTTGGTGCAAGAAGCCGGCAGCCGCTTCGTCGACGGGGGAATCATCGGTCCTCCACCACTCCGGGACGGCACAACCCGGTTCTATATCTCGGGTCCGGACGCCGCCGAGGTAGAGAGACTGTCCTCCTATGGTCTGGATGTTCGTGTTCTGGGGACCGAGGTTGGGCAGGCCTCGGGTTTCAAGATGACATACGCGGGCCTCAGCAAAGGATTTGCGGCTCTGGCAATCGGAGTCCTGGTCGCTGCCCGGCGGCTTGATCTCTATGAGCCCCTGATAAAAGAACTTCGCCTGAGTCAGCCAGAGCGGCTCGCCCGGATGGAGAAATCTCTACCGCAGGTTCCACCCAAAGCGCGTCGCTGGGTAGGCGAGATGGAAGAGATCGCGCGCACATTTCAGGAGCAGGGTCTCACGCCCTCTATCCACCAGGGTGCAGCCGAGATGTTCCGCTTCCTGAGCAAGAGCCCGTTGGCGGAGGAGACTCCAGAAACATTGGACTCTGAACGCACACTGGAGCAGGTCATTAAAGATCTGGGTGCTCTAAGCTGAAACTTGAACGATTCTCTGAACGTCTGAACGTCTGAACGTCTGAACGTCGCACGTCTCTAGTCTCCAGACGGTGCCGCAGACGGGTGAACTACGAGTATTACCAAGTCAGGTCCGGCAGAGCCGTGAACGACTTGAGTCGTTAGCAAGATCAGCCCAGGTTCCGAGGAGAGAGCCGGGCAACTCTTCCCCACGCAGTGACGCACAATCTCCCCAGTAGCCGGAAGTTTCTTTCTCGAATGGGGCAGCGTAGCGGGGGCGGCACTAAGCTGAAACTTCCACCACGAGGAAGCGAAGCAACCTTCGCCAGGTGACAGAGCCGTGACCGTCAGGGGAGCGGGGCCCGACAGGGACCATACCCCCAGGCGCTTCCTTGAAGCACAGGATCCCACTCCCTCACGGTCATGGCTCTGTCAGCGCTGCTAGCGATGATCATCGCAGAGGCAATCCAAGTTTCTTTGTAAATGATCCAGCTCAGACTGAGGGCTAAACTGATCTCCAGCACAGAAGCTACTGGTAGCGGATGTTTCCATCCGGTTCCACCACCAGGGGACGTCTCCAGGACTTGAGGGGATTGCCGCCAAATGCCTTCTCATTCAGCTCGATTCCAAGCCCTGGCTCTTGAGGAAGCTGAAGGTAGCCGTCTACCAGCTTGAGAGGCTCCAGAATCAGGTCCCGCATGGGACCTTCGCTGTCGACACGGTATTCCAGAATGATGAAGTTGGGGGTGGAGGCGGCGAAGTGGGTTGAGACGGCCGTGGAGACCGGGCCTAGTGGACTGTGAGGAGCGATCGTCAGATAGTGAGCCTCCGCCATGGCGGCAATCTTTTTGGTCTCCATCAATCCCCCGCAGAGCAAAAGATCTGGCTGCAGGATGTCGGCCGCTCCAGCGGCGATCACATCACGAAATTCGTACTTGGTATAGAGCATCTCGCCGGTGGCAATGGGGATGCCAATCTTCTGGCGCAGTTCTCCCATCGCCTCGATATTCTCAGGTCTCAGGGGCTCCTCGAAGAAAAAGGGCTGGAAGGGCTCGACCACGGCAGCCATCTGTAATGCTCGGACCGGCTCGAAGATGCGCGCGTGAGGATCAAGCCCGATATCCACATCCTCTCCCACAGCCTTACGCACGGCTTCCATCCGCTTGGCCGTGTCGCGAAGCACCCGGTTCCAGGGAAGCTTCTCGGCACCAGGCGGCTGAGGAGCCATCTTGACGGCCGTGAAGCCTTCGCTCTGGGCCGCCCGTCTGGCGTCGTCAGCGACTGCCTGAGGGCTATCCCCACTAATGCCTCGATACACTCGCACCTTATCGCGACAGCGTCCTCCAATCAGCTCATAGACCGGCACACCCAACTTCTTCCCCTTGACGTCCCAGCAAGCGATCTCGATGGCGCTGATGGCCGCATTCACGATGGATCCGCCGGGGAACCTGGAACCGTTGTACATGAGCCCCCAGATGTGCTCGATTCGAGTGGGGTCCTGACCGATCAGCCAATTCTTGAAATACAGGACCGTTTCCTCGACTGCCTTATCGGGCCCCACCCGATAGGCCTCGCCGATACCGTGGAGGTGTTCATCGGTCAACAGCTTGACGAAAATGTGGTTTCCGTCACCCAGATTCACACCAAAAGTCTGTATGTCGATAATCTTCATGATCCAGTAACCTCTTCAATTCCTAACCTGGCAATTCAACTGTGCTGCCACTCGGCGTCATGCTCAAGGGACTTGGTGCAATCGATGAACAGCCATGTCAGAGCGCTGATGAGATACATACCCGCTACCGCAAGAAATAACGGATTGTAGTTGGTGACCGACTGTGTCACCCCATCGATGACCTGCTCCGAGGTATTGTAGTCCAAGATCATCCCGAACATAACCGGCGACAGAATTCCACCAATGCTTCCGGTCGTATTGATAATTCCAAATACGGTGGCGGAGTATCTTCCTCCCAGGTCGGTACAGGTACCCCATACCGTTGGCTGGCTCCAATCGGTGAAGAACTTGACCACGAATAGGGAGAGTCCTGCGGCCACAGCACTCTCCTGCTGGATGGTCACCAGCATCAGAATGCAGGCCAGGAACTTGCCCAGGAAGCCGACGGTACTGCGCCCCCAGCGACGACTTCCCGTACGCTGGATCATCCAATCGTTGCAGTAGCCGCCCACCATTCCGCCGATGGCACCACCCCAGAGGGGCAGGCTGACCAGAAGCCCTGCCTTGACCATTTCGATGCCTTTGGCATTCAGAAAATAGTCTCCCATGAAGGAGCCATAGATCCCATCCGCACCCGCACTCGTGATTTGCTGAAGAACAAAAAAGCGCATGACGGGACTTTTCAGTACCCGGCGCCAGGGTAGGATAGATGACGCATCTTCGGCAGCAGGACGGGGATCCAAATTGATGAGATCCCGCTCCGCCTGGTTCGTCCGTAGATCAGTATCGGGTGAGTTTCTAAAGAGAAGAAGAAAGGCAATTCCAAAGGCGATCCCAAGTGCACCCAACACCATCAGAGCCACCTGCCAGGAAAGTCCAAAGTACCCGATCAGGATCGATCCGAAAAGGATCGGCGAGAGAGCTCCTCCACCCCGCCCGAAAAAAGTTGCCACCCACCCCTGGACGATAGTGCGCCTGGATCGGGGAAACCAGACCTGAGTGACCTTGGCCAGGTTGGGATAACACCCGGCGCCTGGGTCGCACCGAAGAGCAGGCGGACGCCGGCCAGTGAATAGAACCCAACCGCCGCTGCCTGGGAGGGGAGTGCGAGCGACCAAAGCAGAATGATGGTCCCCAGGAAGAAATGGGGGCCGACCAGGTCGCTTAAGATACCGCTGGGAATCTGTAGAAATCCGTAGCTGGGACTGAACAACGAAAAGAGCGTCCCCAGCTCAGTCTTGCTAAAACCGTGTGTCTTCTCCAGTTCGGGCCCAATGAAGTTCCAGGTGTAGCGGTGAAGATACAAGATCCAGGATGAACCACAGGCGAGAGAGAATACCAACCAACGGACTCGGGTAGGACGCTCTTGCACCCCCGGTCCAGATCCTGAAGAATCCACTTGGGTCCCTGGAGTCATAAGTCAAAAGTGTGGCGGATGTCGTACAGTATGCCTATGTTCAGATATTTCGACCACCTGGAGACCGTGACCTCTACCAACGAACATCTCAAGGCCTTCGTGGCCGACGGGGTCCCGCGGATTACAATGGCAGACGAACAGACTGCCGGCAAGGGAAGGTACGGGCACAGTTGGTATTCGGAGAAGGGGAAGGGTCTGTATGTCTCCTTCCTAGCCTACCCAACCTGGAACGCAGCGAGAGCTCCCTTCTTGACCATGATCGCGGCATTGGCCCTGATCCGGGCTCTCGAGGCACAGGGTGGAAGCAGGCTCAGTCCGAAGATCAAATCGCCCAACGACATTCTAATCAATCAGCGGAAGGTGGCCGGCATCCTCACCGAATTGAGCACCCAGAGCGAACGCATCCGCTGGAGCATCATCGGAATTGGTCTCAACCTCTACCAGAAAGACTTCCCCGAAGAGTTGGCTTCAAAAGCCACTTCCCTGCTGATGGAGGGGATGACGACTACCGATCCTCTTTCCTTATGCCAGGACATATCAAGACACTTGGAAAGCGGCTTTCGGCTCTTGGACGAAGGTCAGTGGAAGACGGTGCGCCAGGAGTTTCAGACCTACCTCCAAGAGTCGCCATTGGGATACGCGATCGAGGAGCTCCCGGAGGGAAAAAATGGATCTGTTTAGAAGCAAGGAGTCTCCTGGGTATTTCGGGCGGCTGAAGCAGGCGCTGCAGACAACCCGGTCAGAGCTGACCCAGAAGATCGACCGTTTGCTCGGATCGGAAAAGTCTCCGATTACCGAGGAACAGTTCGAAGAAATGGAACACGCGTTGATTGCCGCCGACATCGGAGTGCAGACGGCGATGGAACTGATCGAGAGAGTCAGAGAGAGCACACATCGTAGCAGATCGCTCACATCGCTTGAGGTCAGGAACCTGATCACGGAAGAACTCAGGGCTCTTTTCTTGGAGGGTGCGGTCTGGGAGGAACGGTTTTCGTCTCAGCGACCTCATGTGACCTTCGTTGTAGGGGTCAATGGAGTCGGAAAAACCACGACCATAGGCAAGCTGGTCCACCGCTACAAGCAGTTGGAGAAGGACGTCCTAATCTGTGCCTCGGACACCTTTCGTGCGGCGGCAATCGAGCAGCTGACCATCTGGTCCCAGCGAACTCAGTCAGAAATCGTGATGCAGAAACCGGGCACAGATCCGGCAGCCGTCCTGTTCGATGCTATTGCGGCCGGGAAAGCCAGAGACAAGGATGTCGTGATCGTCGACACGGCGGGACGAATGCATACCAAGCGGAATCTGATGGAAGAGCTAAAGAAGATGTCCCGAATAGCGGGGCGAGAATTGCCAGGGGCGCCCCACGACGTCTACCTGGTCCTGGATGCGACCACGGGACAAAATGCCCTGAGTCAGGCCCGCCAGTTTGTCGAATCCGTGGGAGTGACCGGAATCATTGTGACGAAGTTGGACGGTACCGCCAAGGGAGGAATCGTCGCAGGAATCGTCAAGGAACTCAAAGTCCCCATCAGCTACATCGGCACGGGTGAACAGATCGAAGATCTGCTCCCGTTCGAGCCAGAGGCTTTTGTCGAGTCCTTGTTTGGGGAATGAGGGGCGGGGAGACGAATTCCAAGATACAAGACACAAACAAATGCCAAATGCCAAATTCCAAGCAGCAATTCTAGGCGGGTCCTGAGATCGGAGCGGGTTGGTGCCTCGATGGCTACCTGGCACTACACGCCTGGCTTCGCCGAGGATCTCTGTGCTATTGAGGAAAGGATCTTCACGAGTTCGCTCGCCTCTTGGACCAGGCACTCGCCTTCGGTACGATTCTCTAAGAGGTGCGTTTCGGAGATCAGCTTTAGCCAATAAGCGCTCTCCTTTGCTTCTTTGCGACTCACCTTGATTCGCATCAGAAAGTCTTTTTTTTACCCAAGACGTCGTTTGCTTCTCGATAATTCGCACCGACGGAACCGGAGGCCCTAATAAGCTGTCTGCTGTCTTTCTCATTCGCAATTGTCGTTGGAAGAGTCCGGACGAACTTCCTGACGCGCTTCGCGAAATGAAAGGTTCTCTCTTCTAGATCATAAACAGCCACAGATTCCTCTAACCTGTTAACGGAGCTTCTGGGAATTTTGCGATTGAACTACAGAGAAAAAGTGAACTCGAGAAGTGAGGGAATCAGGCGCTTGGATTTTGAGATTTGAGGTTTGTTTGTATCTTGTATCTTGCTCCCAACCCTCACTCCCAGTAGTAACGCCTCTCGGGAGCCTTGGCCAGCATCATTATCAGGACGATCCCGGCGAGAAAGCCTCTTATGTGGGCCCACCAGGCGATTCCCCCTGCAGTCTCGGAGGCGACTGCCACCGATGCGGTTCCGTTCAGGAGCTGAACTAGAAACCAGAACCCCAGAACCAGGACCGCTGGCAGCTCAACCACCGGCCATATCAGGAAGAGTGGAACCAGCGTTAGGACTCGGGCAAAAGGATAGCGGATCAGGTAGGCTCCAAGCACCCCCGCCACCGCTCCGCTAGCGCCCACGCTGGGGACGGAGCTTCCCAGGTTGAAGAGAATGTGGGACAGCGAGGCCAGGGCACCACAGAGTAGATAGAAGATGAGAAAACGAAGGTGCCCGATGCGGTCCTCGACGTTGTCACCGAAAATCCAGAGATACCACATATTTCCAATCAGGTGAAACCAACCTCCGTGAAGAAACATTCCGGATAGTGAGGAGGCGACGAAGACACCTGCATTTTCGACTGGACCCTGTCCCGTCATGCTTAGCCGGGTGGGCGTGACCCCGGAAGTATCAATCAGCGCTCTCAGGTCTTCGGGCGAAAGGGATAGCTCGTAGAGAAACGTGACCGCATTGGCCAGAATCAGGCCTGCAGTGACGAAGGAGTATCGACGAGAGGGGATGTTGTCTCTAAAAGGGATCATCGCATTCAGGGGCCGGGGGGATAGAGCGCTCGGTAAGGTCGCGCTCATTGCCCAGCAGTTGCCAACCCCTCCGGGCCGAGCGAGTCAGAAGCTTTCCGGTCAACTTACTGCGGGCTTGGGGGGCCTGGCGATTCTCCTCATCGCCGCACCTATACCAGAGCCAAGCTCGATCTTGGATCCCAACTCCAACAGACAGATCTCGAGAGCGGATAAGACCGAAAGAACATCGATGAGATCGAAGTAGCCGAGATGGCCAATGCGTAGGATCTTCCCCTTGAGATCTCCCTGACCCCCGGCCACGATGATCCCAAATCGCTCCTGAAGCTTCTGGATGATCGCAGCAGCTGAGATACTGGACGGTGGATAGAAAGCTGTCACGGCAGGAGCAGGCACTGAAGACACCAGCGAAAAACCCATGGCCAAAACACCCTCACGGGTGCACTGCGCCATGAGTTCTACCTCGTCCATCACTCGATCCAGTCCCTGATTCAGAATCTCGCGCAGGGCCTCGTTGAGCGCTATCACAAGAGACACCGCTGGGGTCAGGGCCGTCTGGCCTCCTCGCTGTGCCTCGACCTCTTTTAGCAAATCGAAGTAGTAGCGCGGCGTAGAGTTACTCTTGATGGTGGTAATGGCCCTCTCGCTGAGCGAAAGGAAGGCGAGACCTGGAGGGATGGCGAAGGCTTTCTGGGATCCGCCGATTACCACATCCAATCCCCAAGCATCGGTCTCGAGTGGCTGGCTTCCGACACAAGTGATCGCGTCGACCACGATCAAAACCTCGGGAAACGAGATCCGAATCATCTCACCGATGGCCTCCAGATCATGTGCCGTTCCGGTTGAGGTCTCACAACCCTGGATAAGGAGAGCCCGGGTATCCGGGCTCTGCTCGATCGTCTGGCGGATCTCCTCTGCCGAGGCCGCTTCCCCGTAGTTCTTGGTGATGGCACGACAGGGGATGCGGAAGGCCGAACAGATCTCGAGCCAGCGCTCCCCGAACTTTCCTGCCGACACGGCCAGAGCAGGGGTCTCTGGGGAAAGGAGGTTGCCTACTGCAGCCTCCATCGCTCCGGTACCGGATGCGGTCAGAATAACGATATCGTTGTTTGTCTTGAAGACCTTCTTGAGACCTTCCCTTGCCTCTAACAGAATTGCCCGGAATTCCGGTTTGCGATGATGGGGCATGGGGCGGATCATCGCCAGCTGCGCCTCCGGCATCACTGGCGTCGGTCCGGGCGTAAAGATCCGTGTCCGGCGCATCTGGAAATGATATCACGGGCGAGCCCGCCGACAGACTCGGTCTGGCCATCGATGAATGGAATGGTAAAGAACTGGAAACCCGAGGATGAGGAGCCGACGCGCCTAGCTTAGCTATAGCTAGCGAGCGACCTCTAAGGAAGCGTAGATGAATAAAGGTAGCATGTGACCATTGAGGGGAGCTAGGTTCTATCACATAGTTCCATTCGCCATGGAAGGGGTTGGGCCGCATCTTGAT
>Ga0310121_10002973_pt1 | contig 15757 bp, 12 predicted proteins | sample CB27_Tmax_986_MG_FD_203504 | JGI IMG/M metagenome (GOLD analysis project Ga0310121, IMG submission 203504) | Marine microbial communities from Western Arctic Ocean, Canada - CB27_Tmax_986 | ecosystem: Environmental > Aquatic > Marine > Oceanic | place: Canada: Western Arctic Ocean | collected...
AAATTTCCGGCCGTGAGAACTCAAAAGAGCTTCTTCGGCCAGAATCCATGGTCAAATCCCTTGCCTTTGGCCAGGCACGGTGGGCTGATCCACTCAAAGATTTGGAGGATCGAACGGTTTGGTTAGCGAAATGGGAAATGTCGGTTAGATTCTTTGCATCGCTGAGATTCCGCATGATGGCTATTAACACCGCTTGGGCCTATCACAACTTGGGCTGATCGCGCAGGAATTCGCGCCCCAACCGCCCATAAACGCCCGTAGCAGCCTTTTCCACCGTGCGCCTACGTCCAAAGAGCCGGCGGAATAAAAATCGCGCGAGCCGGGACTCCGACTACCCCGCCACCCCTAGCCTTTTTGTAGGGAGGGGGTAGGGGTCTTCGTCGTGAACAACTTCACCCGACCGCCGAGCCGAGCCCCGCGCTACCGCCGGCACGCACCGAAGGGTGGGCGAAGAAAGGCCCCGGTCAAGGTCATCCTCAACCGGGGCGCAAAAACTCATTGACTCACCCACCCGCGAGGTCAACCATGCTTCCAGCTTGAAGGAGATGCATCGGTTTGCCCTCAGGCTTTGAGTGCACCCGGCCATCCGAGTTGAGCGTTGGCGAAACCGTCTTCAGGGGCGGACAATGTGCGCGAAATTCTTACTAGACGGAAGACGAAGATGAATTACCACATCACCGGGTTAAACGGAAGCGGCAGACTCACGGTCGCGTTGATGGTTATGGCGCTCTGCCAGCTTCAGGCGCAAGACACTCGCGCCATTGAGCAAGGGGCTTCCCGCCAAAGTTCCAACACACTCAACCTGGAGCCGCGGCAAGTCGAAGCGATGGCCTTGAACAAACTGATCGGCCTTGACGACGCGATTGAACTGAACCATCCGAACCATAACGCCAGATTCAGCGCCGGCGGGATGCAATTTACGCCGCGCCATGGCCCCCAGTGGCAATGGACATTGACACGGGTTGCGACCACTGAAGGCCCCGTCACCGGAGTCGTGACGGGAGAGATAACCCCTCGCGAGACCGCGAACAGGACCATTGATTATCCACGCGGGGGAATTATCGAGCGTTACGTCCCCAAGGCGAACACCGTCGAACAGCAATTCGTCATCCCCGAGTCGCTCGGACTCGAGGCGGACCTTGTCATTGCGGGAGAAGTCTCCTGCGCGGGCGAATTCAGCGCCACGCGCCAGGGCTGGACGTGGCGGGATGCGCAAGGCGAGGTGGCGCTGGGCGACGTCACCGTCTACGACGCCCAGGGCCGCACCCTCGAGGCGCGGATGGAGGTCGCCGCCGCCCGGACGCGCATCATCGTGAGCGCCGCCGATCTGATGGCCGCCGATTATCCCGTCACGATCGACCCGGAAGTCGGAAGCAACGATTTTCGCATCAGCGACATGGGCGGCGTCGGGAATGCGGACTATGAGGCCTTCGAGCCCAAGGTCGCCTATAACAGCACGGACAACGAGTACCTCGTAGTTTGGTCTGGCGACGACGACACCGGGTCGCTGGCTGATGACGAAATCGAAGTCTTTGGTCAACTGATCGACGGGGCGGCCGGCACCGAGACGGGAACCAACGATTTTCGCATCAGCGACATGGGGGCGACCGACGGCACCGACGACTTCGAGGCTTACGCTCCGAACGCCGCCTACAACGCCACCAACAATCTATACCTGGTGGTTTGGGAGGGCGACGACGACACGGCGCCGCTGGTTGATGACGAATACGAAATCTTTGGTCAACTGATCGACGGGGCGACGGGGGCGGAGATCGGATCGGACATCCGCATCAGCAATATGGGGCCCGATGGGGATGATACCTATTGGAGCTCAGCCCCGGACGTGGCCTGGAACGCGACCGACAACGAATTCCTCGTGGTTTGGCATGGCACGGACGACACGGCGCCGTTGGTCGCCGACGAAATCGAAGTCTTTGGTCAACTGATCGACGGGGCGACGGGGGCGGAGATCGGATCGGACTTTCGCATCAGTGACATGGGGCCCGATGGGGATGATACCTATGAGGGCTCAGCCCCCAAGGTCGCCTATAACAGCACGGACAACGAGTACCTCGTGGTTTGGTCTGGCGACGACGACACCGGGTCGCTGGTCGACCAGGAGTACGAAATCTTTGGTCAACTCCTGACGGCGGCCGGGGCCGAGACGGAAACCAACGATTTCCGCATCAGCGACATGGGGACCGATGCGGATCCGAACTATAAGGCCTACGACCCGGACGTGGCCTGGAACGCGACCGACAACGAATTCCTCGTGGTTTGGCATGGCGACGACGACACCGGGTCGCTGGTTGATAACGAATACGAGATTTATGGCCAGCGGATCAGCGACGCCGGGGCCGAGATCGGCGGAGACCTGCGTCTGAGCGATATGGGAGCGACGGACGGAAGCGCCAGTTTTGACGCCTCTCGCCCCAGCGTTTCGTACAATGCCACCGATAACGTCTACCTGGTGGTTTGGCATGGCGACGACGACACCGCCCCCCAGGTTGAAGACGAAAAGGAGGTCTTCTTCCAGGTGGTCGCAGGCGCGACGGGAGCGGAGGTTGGCCCCGACGAACGTATCAGCGATATGGGGGCCGATGGGAGTACCGATTGGCAGACGTACGACGTGGCCGTGGCCTGGAACAGCACGGATAATGAGTTCCTGGTGGTCTGGGAGGGCGACGAGGACGTCGCGCCGCTTGTTGACGACGAGTACGAGATCTTCGGTCAACGACTCGATGGAGCCGCCGTCCCCATCAAGGTGAGTGGCTATCTGGTGGACTAGGCGGGGCAACGGTCGTAAAGGAGAGCTCAGGTCCTTCGTCATCTGCATCTTCGCAGACGTAATTGTCGCGGTCGCCATAGTCCAAGGGTTAAGACGGAGTGGATAGGGGCGGGATACGGTTGGGACGCGCGGCCTTGGGTGCACGAGCGTCGAGGTCGGCGGCGCAAGAAAATTCGAAAATGGGGAGGAACGTCGTTGTACACTCAAGGCCAATTTCTCGAGGGCAAGCACGCCCCGATCACCGGTGCCGCACAGGGCAACGGCAAGGCGATCGCGATCGCGATCGAGCTAGCCCGGCTTGGATGCGGGTTGAGCCTGATTGACATCCAGCGCGATAAACTCGCGGCAGTGGTTCGGGAAATAGAGGATTAAGGGATTCGGACCTTAACCGTGTGTGCCTGCTTGTTGTGAAGCACCAATTTGTCTTCGTAGGGGAGATAACTGTCCACGTCCATCCAGGCCGAGGCGCGGTTCAAAAACAGGTTGACCGAGGCCACGCCGTTATCGAAAGAAAGCCTACCTTATCTCGTTCCCCCAGTACCCCCTGGACTTCAGACCCGATTTGTCCCACTTCTTGTGACTTACGACAAGACCTGATTATCACATCTGCTTTACGGGTAGAAAGTTTCGCTTGGTATTGAAAGTTACACCGACAGATGCCGTTCGATCTTGTCGCGATCGATTCCTTTCATAGCGCCCTCATCGACGACTTTTCCACCGTCCAGAATATAGTAGAAGGATCCGATGCGGCATGCGAAATCCAGGTATTGCTCAACGATCAGAACCGACATTTTCTTCTGCGCCACAATTTTCAAGAAAATCGACTCTATCAATTGAACGATATTTGGCTGAATCCCCTCGGTCGGTTCATCGAGGATCAGCAGTTTCGGTTGCGTGACCAGCGCCCGAGCAATTGCCAACTGCTGTTGCTGACCACCCGAGAGGTTGCCACCCATCCGTTTCGACATTTCTTTCAGAACAGGGAACAATTCAAACACCTCTTCGGGGATCGTCTTGAACTTCTTGTTCTGTCCATGGATGCCGACAAGGAGATTCTCTTCGACTGTCATGCGGGGGAAAATCGAACGACCCTGCGGGACGTAGGCCAGTCCCGCGCGACTTCGCTTGTGAGCAGGCATGCGGATCAGTTCCTGCCCATCGAGAACGATGGAGCCGTCCGATGATTTCAACAGACCGACGATGTTTTTCATCAACGTCGTCTTGCCGACTCCGTTGCGCCCCATCACGCAAACGATGCTCTCGGGAGGGACCTCAAGGTTGATCCGCCTCAGCGTGTTGACTTCGCCATACGAAAAGGTAAGATTTGTAATCGTCAACATTTCCGATGTCAATACCCGCCCAGCTATTCTCCATCAAGGATGGTCTTCAATTCCGGCAACTCTCTCAACGCCCGAGATAAGCTTCAATCACTTCCCTGTTCTTCTTCACGTCTTCAAGCCTTCCTTCATCCATGATTTTCCCCTCGTTCAACACGGTTACTTTCGAGTCAAGCTGGCTGACAAAGTCCATGTCGTGCTCAATGACGATCAACGTATGGTTCTCCTTGAGCGAAGAAAGCAGTTCCGCCGTCAGCTCCGTTTCGGAATCGGTCAGTCCAGCCGCGGGCTCGTCGATCAGCAGCAGCTTTGGATTCGCGAGAATCAGCGTGCCGATGGCAAGCCACTGGCGCTGGCCATGACTGAGATATTTTGCCTTCGTGTAAAGCTGGTCGATCAATCGGACGTCTTCCATAAGCGAAAGAATGCGGTCCCTTTCCTCGGGTGTCACCTGGCGTCGCAGGTTGCCCCACAGTGTTTCGGGACCCGCCAAGGACAACTCCATGTTTTCGTAAGTCGTCAGACTCCCAAACACCGACGGAGTTTGGAATTTTCTCCGAATGCCGATTTGAGCGATCTGTGTTTCGGTCAGATGCGTGATTTCACTATCATTGAAGTAAACAGCACCCGTGGTGGGAGGCGTCTTGCCACTCACAACATCACACAAAGTTGTTTTTCCCGCGCCGTTTGGGCCAATGATCACCCGTAGTTCGTTGTGTTTGAAACCCAGAGCCTTAATATCCAGTGCCGTAAAACCATCGAAAACAGCCGTGACATCCGTCAGAAAAAGCAGATAAGTCTGACTCCACAGACGACTATCCCGCGGATTGTCGTTGTTATAGTGTTTCTGAATTCTTTCCGCCGACTCGCTCATCTTTGAACGGGCTACCTCTTTCCTGATCACATTTTATGTTGGTTCAGCACGAATCCCACAATTCCAGTTCTGGAATAAGCCACTTTTTTGAGTTATCGAAGGGATGACGAAAATCTCAGCAATGTAACATGGGGGGACTGAGGTGGCCGGAAAACCAACCCCACCCACGACATTGCGTCGATATCCCGGCCGGCTATCCCTTGGCCGGTTGTGCTCCCGCAGAGCCTGCCTCCGTTTCACCGACTCATTGCATTTTCGCCCATGCCTGCGGTACTGTCAAGGATGCAATGCTTAATGCTCCGCCATCCTTTGATTCTCCAATCTCGCTTTCCGAGGCTCGCACGCCTCGCAGAGTTTACATTTGCGTTGGTCAAAGATCTCCCCAGTTCGCCCCTCCAACTATCCTATTGGGCGTCAGATAACCGATCGAGCTGTGTAGGCACTGGGTATTGTAATGACCGGTGAACTGATGGACAACCCTGTGGACCTCGGCCGGTGACAGCGGCGTCTTCGGACGGAACCATTTACGTCAGTCGCCGGTAACCCTCCAACCGATGGTCGAGACAAAACACAATGATTGCCTCCTACTCCCAGTCTTCGAGCCAGAAATCCCGCGGAGCCCATGCGTTGTGCCGCTTGTCGCGACCTTACCGCCGAGACCACTGACAGAGTTTGTCACGACCGATCCCAATCCAGTCAACGGGGCAGGAAACGGCCATGGCGGTCAGTTGCGAGTAATCTTGAACGAAGGCCGATCACCAGGTCTCGGAACCGGGGCGAAACCCACGAACCCATCAGTCTGCCCCAAGCGTTTTTTTACCGCCACAAAGTCCTCCATGATCTGAACGATGATCATGTCTTTGCGGGACAGCTTTTTCTTGAGCAACACCTTTTGCCGCTGAAGCTGGGAGGCTGGTGAGCCGCCCCCGCGCTCAAACAGCCGATGCAAATTTCGAGCAGGCTCTTTTGCCAGCGGTAAAAGGTCATTAGGTGGATCCCGCGTTTGTCACACAGATTCGAGATCGCCACCTTGTCGATCAAGCACTCGCGAAGGATGGACGCCTTCTCCTGGGCACTGTGGTTATTCCGGCTTCTTCTCATCGCCTTCTCCTCCCGGGAAATATCTGATGTAGCTCACATGAACTTTCAAAGTGTAGGATTCCAGGAGAAGCAGAACAGATTTTCGGTCGAATGATTTATCATGGACACCATCAGGGCCTGGATAGGTGTATTTCAACTGGTAAGGTGTTTATCCCTTTTGGAAAATGTATTCCTGATGTCAACAAGTCCTCCCGGGACAAATAGAACAACTACAACAAAGAGGAGTCCGAGAACGAACTGCCAGTATTGCGGTTGCCATGTGAACAGAAGAAAATCCTTTTGGGACGTGAAAAAATTGTAAAGCAGATTGACTCCGAGGGCGCCGAGAATCGCACCCGACAAGGTCCCTCGACCGCCGACCGCCACCCAGATAACGACGAGAATTGATTTATCCGCCTCCATATTTGCCGGCGTCAAGATGCCCATTTGTGGCGTATAGAGCATTCCGCCAAGACCTGCAAGCATCGCCGCGAGGACAAAAGCAAACAGTTTGTATTTGTAGGTCGTGTATCCAAGAAACCGAAGGCTGTTTTCATCATCGCGTATTGCCATCAGGATTCTCCCAAGACGCGATTTGAGCACCAGACGACAAAACATGTAACAGCCTGTCAGGCACAGCAAGGTTATAAAATACATCACGAATTTGAATTGGGAATCGGAAATTGAAAATCCGAGGCATTTATCGAAACGTGTTAGGCCATTGGTGCCGCAGAGTTTCATATTATTCATGCAGAAGATCAACCATACGGCAACCGTGATAGCTTGTGTCAGGATCGCGAAATAGACACCACGAACGCGGCTGCGAAACCCAACGAAGCCGATCAGGTAAGCCACCAACCCAGGGATAAGCAAGCCCAAAATAATCGTGATCGGCATTGTGTAGAACGGCTTCCAGAACCAGGGAACGAGCGCATCGGCCGCGGCTTCCCCCACCTTGTATGGGTAAACGACATAAAGGCAGGCCGGAAATTTCCATCCATTGGCGTCGACGATGCCCTCGGGGCCGCCATGGTGAGCAAGATACATCCCCATGGCGTAACCACCGAAGGAAAAGAACAGGGCCTGACAAAGGCTCAGAATACCCGTGTAACCCCAGAGTAAATCGAGACCGATCGCCATGATTGCATAACACATGTAACGACTCCACATATTGACCGTCTCGATGGTGACCACATTCAGGATATATAATATGGGTATGACGAAAACTAATAAGCCGATCAACACGACCAATAAGCTCCGTTGAGGGTTTAACAGATTTCCAAATCTTGCCGTGGATGCGAATCCCAGTTTATCAGACATCGGAAAGTCTTCCTTTTGGAGCGAAGAGGCCCGCGGGCTTGAATTGGATAAAGGCCACGATCAGCGCCAGCACGATTACTTTCGCCCAGATCGCTCCAAACGTGGTTTGTCCAATTTCCATCGGTTCGATCACCTTTGTCATAATGCCAACACCCAGACCGGCGCAGATCACGCCAGCGATCTCGCCGACGCCACCCGTCACAACGATCAGGAACGAATCGACGATGAAATTCTTCTGCCCCATGTCCGGTGTCACTCCGCCAATCAACGTCCAACCATAACCGGCCAAACCGGCAATCCCCGAGCCGAGTGCAAAAGTGAAGCGATCGATTCTATATGTATCCACCCCTAAAGCATTGGCCATGTCGCGATCTTGCGTCGTGGTGCGGATCAAAAGCCCGATTCGGGTCTTTCGCATCAGCAACCAGATCCCGGCAACGGAGACCGCGCAAAGGCAGATGATAAACGTGCGCCCGTAGGGCAGTGTTATGTCCTGCATGATCTCAACACCGCCTCGCGCCCAGGAGGGGGCATTGACACCAACATTATCGCCATAATGAACGCGAACGATCTGGATCAAAATCAGGCCGATGCCCCAGGTTGCGAGGAGGGACTCGATCGGGCGCCGGTACAGATGGCGAATGACGAGCAGTTCCAGAATGTATCCCACGAAAGCTGCGGCCAAAAACGAAGCCGGCAGCGCGGCCACATAATACCAGTCGTAGGCGCTCTCGGGAATGATGCCCTTGTCGATCAGTCGCATGGCCATCAACTGCATTTCGTAAGTTGCAAAGGCGCCAATCATCATCAATTCGCCGTGTGCCATATTGATAACGCCCATCAAACCGAAGGTAATGGCAAGGCCAAGCGCCATGAAGATCAGGACCGATCCAAGAGAAATGCCCTGATAGACGTTTTCGAAAAACCTAACGAAACGTTGATGACGATCAATATTTTCTATCGCCGTCCGGCACGCGGCCAGAACCTCCAGTTCTTCGCCGGTCTTTTCCGATTCGGACTCGGTTATTGCTTTTTCGATCGTCTCCAACTTTGGCAAAGAGCGGATGCTATTCATCGTTCCCAGTTCTACGATCACGCTCACCCGGGTCTGTTGCTCCTTCATCTCCTTGGGATTGCTCAGGCGCAACAACAAGGCGCTCTCTTTGGCGACATACCTTATTTTCTTTACCGGATCATCCTGGGCGATCTCGTCAAGTTGTCCGATCGCCTCCACCAGATTGTTCGTATGTCCGCATTTCTTCGCCGCCGCCAGGCGATCTTCGGGGTCTTTTGAAGACAGTCGCAACAAATAGAGGGCCTTGCCGATCAGTCTGCGCTCACGTCTGGTCACCGATAATTGTTCCAGATCACCGGTTGGGATCAATGTTGGCGTGCCGTCTTGATTCAAGATTCCATCTCGGGTCCGCAAATCGACCAGAGGAACGAACTTGTTCAGATCATCGTCTTCATAAATGTCTCCCCCGGTTACGATTGCATCATTATAAATGTAGAGATTGCCGATCCGATAATCTTCCAGAACAGTTTCCATCCGGAGATCGCCTGTCTTGGCGATATCCATAATTGCGTTCATTCGGATATTGGATGCATCCGATCTTAAACGATCCAGCAATACGAACGCTTCATCGCGCTGCGATTCGGAATCGGGTTTCGATGCACGGCTCTGGGATGGAATCGCCATGACGCCCGCCAGCATGAAAAGGAACGGGAGAAATGACCTTATTGAAGCCAGGAAGTGTGTAATCGACGACATTCAATTCCATAAAGTATACAGAATGTAGTATATTGGCCCCCATATTCTGAGCGAGGCCGATAAAAGTCTTGTTCGAGATTTCCCATCTCGCCGTCTAATCCATGGGGTTCAGCCACTTGATATGCACTTGTCAACTCCGTGGGCATCCTCGTTCTTCCAATCAGTCCAAATGAGATAGATTGGTGAAAAAGGCCTTGATTAAACATCCTGACAGCTCTTAGTGCAAAACCGTTCTCTGATCAACTGCCAAAGCAGGAGCACAAGCCCCGCCGCGGCCACTGCCGCCTGAAGCAGGTGAACGGGTTCCAGCAAATAGTGAATAATGGATCCGGCCCACCGCGGGTTTCCATGACCATTATGGGCGAACGCATCTGTGGACACGATCACTAGCGGCAGAACCATGGCAAGCGCAAGAACACGCTTCATCCTAATCACCCCTGTCACACAACAAATCGCTGTCCGCCTTTATCGATGACCTTCATTCAGGGTATGGTAGACGGACTAATGATCAACAAAAGTTTCCCGTTGGGCCGAGTGAACTTGATTGATTTACCCAACAATACGTGCAATTTAACATCCGCCGGCATCAAAATCAAGCAAATGGAACCCCTAATATGGCTCGAAACTTAGCATACGAATTCAACGTAGCGGGAGTTTTGACTATTTCTCCGTAAAATAGCCTCCTCTGCTTGATATTAAGCACGACTTTGCTCAATGATTTTTGCACGGGTTGTATATTTTTCATGGCGTGGGAGTCTTCGAGTTGTCCATCTCCACTTCTTTCAGCCCCGTTCGGCTCTGGACTCGATCAGTCCACATGTCGCCGCTGGCCGGTCAACGTCTGAAGATGTTTTCATCGCTGTGTAACATCCCCGTTTCAAACCGCCTCATCCGGCTGATCGACGCCGCAGGCTGCTGTTTTGTTCGACCCTCTCCACCACACAACGATGGCCGGATCAATTCGTAATCCGGCCATCATCGTTTAAGTCTTCTTCCTATCCGGCTAAGAGGTTTAAAACCCCTTTGGCCCGCCAGTCGGCGCCGGGTAATCGCCATCTGGATGCAGATAGGAGCTATAGGAATCAGGTTCCACTAAGCCCTCCGAATTGTAGACGATTTTGAATTGACCGTCTTTCAGGATCTCGCCGACGTAAACCGCCTTGTAGGTATGCTGGTTGTCATCGTGCATTTTTTTGGCGCCGCCCGGAGCGTCAAACTCCATGCCGTAAACCGCGTCACGGACTTTATCGACATCAAAAGAACCAGCCTTTTCGACCGCATTCTTCCAAACATAGACACCAAAGTAAGCCGCTTCAATAGGGTCATCAGTCACGCGGCTAGTACCACCGGGCAAGTTGTTCTTTGCACAGAATTTCTTGAAAGCCTTCACGAACTTTTTGTTTTCCGGCGTATCCAAGCTTTGAAAATAATTCCATGCGGCGAGGTGGCCAACCAAGGGGGGCACGTCCATCGCGCGCAACTCATCCTCGGCAACCGAGAAAGCCATGATCGGACAGTCTTCGGCGCGAAGCCCTCGGTTCGCGAACTCTTTGTAGAAGGGAACGTTGCTGTCACCATTGATCGTCGAAAGAACACAAGCGTCGCCGCTGGCGGCGAATTCCTTTATCTTCGAAACAATAGTTTGATAATCCTGGTGATGGAAAGGCGTATACTCTTCAATAATGTTTTCGTCGGGCACCCCCTTCGTTTTCAGAAAAGCCTTCAGGACCTTGTTGGCTGTCCGGGGAAAGACGTAGTCGGTTCCAAGGAGGTAGAATTTTGTGCATTCAAATTCATCCATCATATATTCGGCGGCCGGAACCAACTGTTGGTTCGGCGTTGCCGCCGTGTAAAATACGTTCAGTGATTGCTCCTCACCCTCATACTGCACCGGGTAGAAGAGCAACTCGTTATACTCTTCAAAAACCGGAAGGCATGACTTGCGACTCACCGAAGTCCAGCAGCCGAAGGTGACCGCAACCTTATGCTTGGTGATTAATTCCTTGGCCTTCTCGGCGAAAAGGGGCCAGTCCGAAGCTGGATCCACGACGACCGGTTTAATCTTCTTCCCCATAACTCCACCGGCGGCATTGATCTCCTCCACGGCCATCAAGACAACATCTTTCAGCGACGTTTCGGAAATCGCCATTGTCCCGCTCAGAGAGTGCAAGATGCCAATCTCCACGGTATCCTTCTGCGCCTGGGCGATCCCGACGAGCATCATGCACCACATTCCCAAGCTCAGCAGCATTTTCCTGATTGGGATTAAGCCTCGATTACACATGATCTTCTCCTTTTCATCGTTATTTTGTATGAGCATATTCATAATCATGCTGATCAGTGGTCTGGGGTCCGCCCCGCCGGACTAAAAGTTTAAGGAGGCATCCCACCCCCGGGGGCGGAACATCAAGGTTATTCGGAAGCGACTTCCATTATCTCCGTGGTCGTCGCGCTCCTCATTGAAGCGGACGCGGTACCCTCGCCAATCATAACAGAAGGCGTCATCACGATGAGCACGCGATTTTCGCGATCGGTTTTAGTTTCACCGCTGAACAGATAACCCAGCACAGGAATCCGGCCCAGAAGGGGCATCCCCGCGCCATGGTCCGTGTCCGACGCCAGTTTCAGGCCACCAAGCACGTACATCTGACCGTCCCTCATCACGACTGAGGAAGACATTGTACGATGATTGATGATCGGCATGCCTTGTGGGGTGATTCCATTCATGGAGGACAGGTCAACGGTGATATCGACTTCCAATGATTCCGTGCCGATATAGGGCGTCATGTTGATGAACAGACCGACCTGCTGATCAGTGAGCGAGTAATTCAACATTCTCGTTTCATTATCGTCCATGCCCATGATGTTCGGTGTAAAAGCAACGGTTTCATCGATACGCTCGAAGACCCCCGTCGTGCCGCTTTTGGCCAGGATCTGGCCCGAAGTCAGGACGCGAGCACTCCCCTTGACGGCAAGAAAATCCACGAATGCCGCGGTAATGAGGTAATTTGCCGAAACAAATTGGTTATGACCCGAGATGTCGAGTTCATTGGTGCCATCCAAGAAGATGCGGTCGGGAACAAAAGGGTCCAAAATGCTACTGACATTCTTGAACCGCTCGCGACCGCTGAATCCGGTCAGAGCGAATTCGAACAGGTTTTTCCCGGGGCCGTTCTTCCAGGCAATGTAGTCAAGGCCCAGCTTCGTATCATCCTGTTCGGTGATTTCATAGACAGTAATGTCAACCAACACTTCATGGGGCGGAAGGTCCACCTTATCGACGACCGACATGTAACCGCCGATGCTGCCTTCGTCATCGTGGTAGGAAACGGCGTTATTCTTCGTGTCGACAAAACGGAAGGATTGATCCGGAGTGCCGGCGTCGAACGCAAAGGCATCGATGAAGTTGATATCGCGATGCCTGGCCTGATAGTAGATGGCGCTACTGCCGTCCTCGTAATCCTGCACCCAATTCTTGTCCAGGGCGCCGACCACTCGTTCGATATACGGAAGCTGAAACTCCGGGCAAATGACCTGGATGTGCGCGGTTTCCTTCTGTCCATTCAGCAGGACTTCCGCGCGGCCACCTTCCTTGCCGGTGATGACGCGAAGCGCGTTGACGATCTCTCTAGGATTCACGTTTTTCACGGGAATGATCGATGTCACAAAATTGCGCAACAGATTCTTCTGATCTGTTCTCAACACTGTGATATCACCATCCGATGGGTTTATATTCAACTGGTCGTCCTGGTATCTGTAATCATTGATGTGGCTGGAAGCTGTGTCGGGGCTCGGGTCGGCATTCAACGCATTAACATCCGTCGCGTAGTCAGGAAAAGTCTCTGCATTCAAAGCGGCCGGCGACAAAACGAGATTGACAACAGGCGCATCCTCGTTTGGGGCGGCCATGGCAATGGAGCTCAGGTAAAGCGCAAGCAGTATTGGACTAAACGTTCTTGACATGAATTTAGTCATTTTTTCAGGTCCTTTCTTCAGGATATAAATTTTTTAGAGCGTCTTTCATTCATCTGTGGTGACGTATGCAGTGATTTCCTCGTCTTCGGAACCGAGGTTGCCGCCGGCCCTTCTGATGACCGTCGGCTTCAGAACGATGGCAACCATCGTGTCCCGATTCACGTCAGTCTTGCCGCCAAAAAGATACCCCAGCAACGGGATTGATCCCAGGATCGGAATTTTGCTCGAATTCTCGATGTTAACCGTGCGTTTGAGACCGGCCAAGACAATCTCCTGACCGTCGAGAACCCGCGTTTTGCCGTTGTAGGATGTCGAGGCGGTCAGAGGACGACCGGCACCATCAAAACCGTTTAATGAAACTGAATCGAAAATGACGTCGAAGTTTATTGTTTCCGTTCCGATGATGGGCGTTACATTCAGCAGGATGCCCGTCTCGACCAACTTGGCCTCCACGGTCCGCGAGTCTGCGTCGCCGGCACTCTCGTAATAGACAAGCTTGTCACCCGTATGGAAGGAACCGGTCTCACCATTCAGGACCGAGATGCGGCTCTTGGCTTCCAGATTGGCTTTGCCCTCGACCAACAGATAATCGAAATATTGAGAGGGGACATCCAAGAAATAGGTCCCGTGATAGCCGCTGGCATGGAATCGGCGACCAGGCAACCCGCTGATGCCGACGCCCGAGTCGAACAGCGGAGTGTTACTGGAATTGACCCCGTTCAACTCGAAATCCAGATTGTGGGCATTTTCGGCTTCACCAAACGCGCCGAAGCTGAACAGATCCTGTCCCGGGCCATTTTTCCAAGCCATGTAATCAAGGCCTATCTTTTGGTCATTCGACAGATCGACCTCGTAAATGGAAACGCTGACATCGACCTGATCCCTCGGCACGCCACCCTCAGCCGCCAAAAACGCGGCTACCATATTGTAGCCGCTCGGGGCATCCGAAATGTAAATGCCATTCAGCTCGGCGTCTGTGTAAAGCCACGAATCCGTCGTCATGTGTGTCGTGATGGTTCTGATTAAAGCGGCATCCGCAACGCTACGGTTTTTCAATTTAATGAAATCACGGATGCTGCCGTCGGCAGTTCCCTGACCCGCTTGATCCAAATAAGCCATCATGCGATCGAAATAAGCAAGCTGGTGTTCGGGGCAGATCATCAATACCAGACCGCTTTTGTAGTCCGGATTGACATAAGTGAAAATTGCGCCTTCTTCGGCGGCAAGCGGTCGCTGCAGAAATCTCCTCACGTTGTAAGGATTGTTGTTTTTAAATTCGTAGACTTTCGCAACGTATTTGTTGGCCTGCGCCTTATTGTTGGTACGCAGGATTTTCACCTGATGATCCCCGCCAGCACCGGATTCGGCGGCAGAGAGGGGATGCCGCACAGCAGCGTGATCCGATCCACCCCCGTCTTCTCCGCCAGCGCGCACGTCTCGCGGATGTATTGATGAAGCGCTCAATAGAGCCACGAGCATCAATGCTCGGAGATTGACATTCAGCGTTCTGATCATGCTTTTTTCCATTTCTAAAATCGGGTTTTTCGGGCAATGAGGCGGATCAAATCGCAAAAATACAAACACCCGCTCGAATTCCCCGCGTCACCGATTTAATTAGGTTTTTAAGACCATTATAAAAGACTGGCGGGCCAACCGCCCAGATACTTTTATTGCCCACTCAAGCGGGGCTTGATCACACTTGAGCTCATCCGCGTCCGGCGGATTTCCGTGAGCTTCAAGGCTTATACTTGGCTGATCAGACGCAATAACCGTGCCTGAATGGGACAAGAATCTCCGACCAAACCCATGCCTTCGTTTTACAAAGGCTCGTCCAATCCAACTCTTGCCGCATTCACAGGGGTTTATATTCAAATTGCGACCTCCCCATGCCCTCCCATGAACAAGCATTATTCTGGCTTTGTCCTAACTCGCCACGCATCATGCCCTACATTTTTGTGCGTTTCGTGGGCCCAAATCTACACTTTGGTAGGTATTCCCGCACAATTTCAATCGAGTAGCGCCTAGACCCAATACGGCCTCCCTTAAGGCTTTGACAGAGCGGGTCGGCGGGTTTTTTCATTGGGGCAACATCCCATTGCTGGAGACTGCTCCATGTCTGCTCCCCGTCGCGTCCTGAAATAGGTTGACAAGGGAAAGGCTAAAATTGTAAGGTCATCGACCTTGGAGGAAGAAGGCCATGAGCGTGGCGGAGGTTGGCAATCCGTATGAGAACGCGGTGGCCGAATGGATCCGCGGCATCCTGAAGGGGGAATTTTACCTGGATCGGACGTTTGAGGGGCTGGCGGTGGCGCGCCGTGCGGCGACCGACGCCATCGCAATTTACAACTATCATGCGTGGCGGCACGTGAGGTTGGGCCTGATGACGCCGGCGAGCAAGCATAATCTGGAAAGGAGGCGCGCGGCATTATCACTTATCGATTCCCCCGACTAGCCGGGGATGGGGGCAACCCTCAAGGGCCGTGCATATCCCCTGGACAAATCCCAGGACAGCGGCCTGCTCTAAACTGTCAACTTTCCCCAAAGCGGCTCAATGACCCATGAGATTAACTCCACGTGAGATAGACAAACTGCTATTGCACCAGTCGGGTTTC
>Ga0310121_10002974_pt1 | contig 15748 bp, 15 predicted proteins | sample CB27_Tmax_986_MG_FD_203504 | JGI IMG/M metagenome (GOLD analysis project Ga0310121, IMG submission 203504) | Marine microbial communities from Western Arctic Ocean, Canada - CB27_Tmax_986 | ecosystem: Environmental > Aquatic > Marine > Oceanic | place: Canada: Western Arctic Ocean | collected...
CGATGCCATGGTGGACGAATTGCGAGCGGTCAAAGACGCGGCGGAGCTGGCCTCGATCGAGTGCGCCGTGCGGCTCGGCGACGAGACCTTCACGGCGATCGCGGATCGCGTCGAGCCCGGCTGGAGCGAGACTCGGCTGGCTTGGGAGATCGAGAAATATGCGCGCGAACACGGGGCCGAGGCGATGTCGTTCGCGACGATCGTCGGCGGCGGTCCCTGGGGCGCGATGCCGCACGCCTACCCGCGCGACGAGCCGATCGTCGCCGGCCAGCCTATCGTGATCGACATGGGTGTCGTCGTCGACGGCTACTGCTCTGATTTGACGCGCACGATCGTGTTGGGGCAGCCAGACGAGCGGTTTCGCGAGCTCTACGAGATCGTGCTGACCGCGCAGGAAACGGCGGAGGCCACGATCGAGGCGGGGATGACCGGGTCCGAAATACACATGCTGGCGCACAATGTGATCGCGGAAGCGGGCTATGGCGAGCAGTTCGGGCATGGTCTGGGGCATGGGGTCGGCTTGGAGATCCACGAGCGACCGCGGATCGGCAAGACAGCCACCGACGTGATTCAGGACGGCATGGTGATCACGGTCGAGCCGGGCGTCTATCTGCCGGGCTGGGGCGGCGTGCGAATCGAGGACATGGGCGTGATCGAGAACGGGACGTACCGCAACTTCACGACCGCAGCCAAGCTGCGGATGATCGACTGAGTCGAACCAGCTCTTCGCGCGCCCACAGCACGGGAACTCGACCGGACGGAGATAACGCATGATCACCACAGGAGACTTGAAGCGGGGCGTCGTCGTCGAGATGGACGGACGCCTGCTGCAGATCGTGGACTGGGACCACATCAAGGTCGGTCGTGGGTCGGCGCAGGTGCGGCTGCGTTTCAAGGACATGCGCGACGGGCACGTGACGGAGCAGACGTTCCAAGCCGGATCGAAGTTCACCCGCGTGCGCACCGAGCAACGCAAGATGCAGTACTCGTATGCGGAGGGGGAACTGTTCTATTTCATGGACCTCGAGACATACGAGCAGACGCCGTTGGACAAGGACACCGTGGGCGAGTCGATCAACTATCTGGCTGAGAACGCCGAGGTGCAGGTGCTCTACGCCGGCGACGAGGCGATCGGTGTCGAACTGCCGGCCGCGGTCAACTTGCGCGTGACCGTCAGCGATCCGGGCATTAAGGGCGATACAGCGACCGGCGCAACCAAGGCGGCGACGCTCGAGACCGGCCACACCACCAACGTGCCGCTCTTCATCAGTCCCGGCGATCTGATCAAGGTGGACACCCGCTCAGGCGAGTACCTCGAGCGCGCGGAGGCTGCCAGCTAACGGGCGGCTACTAGGCGACCACCGGGCTCGGTCGTCGTAACGGGCGAGCGAGACAAACAAGGCTGGGGCCTCAAGATCCGCTCGGGTACGCTGCGATCAAGCCGAAGGGATGCCGCCGATGGCCGCACCGTCGCAGCTGCCGGGCACGGACGAAGCCGATGCGTTGACCGCGTCAGGCGCGTTCGAGGCCGTGGCCGAACCGCCCGCGACATACGGCGGCGGCTTCGCCAGTTCGGCCAACGTCGCCGTCTACGGCGTCGGCCAGATCACGCGCTATCTCGGCGAACTACTCGACACTGATCCCTTCCTCAGCGACCTCTGGGTGGCCGGCGAGGTGACGAACCTCTCACGCTCGCAGGCCGGACATCTCTTCTTCACATTGAGCGATGCAAGCGGTGCTGGGACAGGCTCGAAGGCGGGCGGGGCACTGCGCTGCGCCTTCTTCCGCCAGCACAGCGCGGGCGTCGCCGTGGAGCAGGGCGAGTCGGTGCTGGTTCACGGACGGGTGTCGCTCTACGCGGAACGCGGCGATTTGCAGTTCTACGTCGATGCGCTCCAGCCCGAGGGCACCGGCGTCTTGGAAGCGGAGTTCCGGCGGCTGTTCGAGCGCCTCAAAGGTGACGGCCTGTTCGACCCCGGTCGCAAGCGACCACTACCGCGCTATCCCCGCACCGTCGGCGTTGTGACCTCGGCGGCAGGCGCCGTCTGGCACGACATTCAATCCGTGATGGCGCGTCGTTGGCCGATGGCGGGACTGCTGCTGGCTCCGGCGGCGGTGCAGGGCGACGGCGCGGCCGCCTCGATCGCCGGCGCGATCGAGGCGCTCAACGCGCTGACCGCCGACTTCGACGACGTCGACCTCGACGTGATCATCGTCGCTCGCGGAGGCGGCTCGGCGGACGACCTCTGGGCATTCAACGACGAACGCGTCGCGCGGGCGATCTTCGCCAGCGAGACGCCCATCGTCAGCGCGGTGGGGCACGAGACGGACACGACGCTCGCGGATTATGTCGCGGACGTGCGCGCGCCGACTCCGTCCGCCGCAGCAGAGCTGATCGTGCCCGACGAGCGTGAGGAACGGGCACGCGTCGCGTCGCTGCTCGACACCAGTGGTTACGCATTGTCGGGACGTGCCGAGCAGACGCGCGGGCGGCTAGCGGACCTCAGAGAGCGAATGGAGCGCCGATCGCCGGATCTTGAGGGCGAACGCGTGCGAGTGGAGCGATACCTCACCGAAGCCCACGCGCTCACGACACTGCGACTGGCTCAGGAACGCGCTGTCGCGGCCAGCGCGAGCGGCCGTCTCGAGGCGCTGAGCCCCTTGGCGACGCTGGCACGCGGCTATGCGATCGTGCAGGACGCCGACGGCGGCGTCGTGGAGCACGCGCAGGCTCTGGTAACCGGGCAACGCGTCCGCTTGCTATTCCAGGACGGCATTTCCGCCGCCGAGATAACCGGGCGAGGGGATTGAGGGAGCCGATGCCGAAAGCCAAGAAGCCGAAAAAGATCCAAGAGGCCAAGTCCGACTACGACGGGCTGGGCTATGAGGTGATCGTCGAACGGCTGGAGTCGGCGGTGGAGCGGCTGGAGGATGGCGGTCTGACGATGGACGGTGCGATCGCGGCCTACGAAGAGGGCGTCGCACTGGCCGCGCAGGCGCAACGATTGCTAGACGCGGCCGAGCAGCGTATCCGTGAGCTTCGCGAGGCGGGCGATTAGCGGCGGAGGTGCCGAGCAACGATGGCGCGAGTCGATCTCCACACGCACAGCCATTTTTCGCGCGACAGCGTCTTGAATCCCGCCGCGTTCGTGCGTCGGGCGGAGGCAGCGGGGCTGACGCACCTCGCGGTAACCGATCACGGCGGCGTGGAGGGTGCGTACGCCGTACGCGAACTGGCGTCGTGTGAGGTGATCATCGGGCAGGAGGTCAAGACGACGGCGGGAGAGGTGCTGGCGCTGTTCATCGAAGAGGCCGTGGCCGACGGTCTCTCGCCCGGCCTCGCCACCGCCAGGATCCGCGGGCAGGGTGGGATCGTGGTCGCGGCCCATCCCTTCGACGTCTTTCGCAGCAGCCTGGGCACGAGCGGACTGATGGAGCTGGGCGGCGCGCTGGATGCGATCGAGGGCTATAACGGGCGCTCGCTGCTGCGAGGCCGTGAGGCGAGGGCGCGGCTCTTCGCAAAGGAACACGGCCTGCCCGTCACGCTGGGCTCCGACGCGCACGCGCCGCGCGAGCTGGGCCGCTCTTGGGCCGACTGCCCGGACTTCGACGGATCGGCCGAACTGCTCCATGCCCTGGACGAGGCACGCTACACAACGTCGCGACCAGCTCCCTGGCTCCTCCCGTCCAGCGGGCTGGCGCGGGCACGCTGGCTAGCGGGGTGGCGCCCTCCCTCGCTGCCCTCGGGCGGCGGTTCCGCGCGGCAACCATCGTGACGTTGCGATTGGCCTGGTTCGCGACCGCCAAGGGGTCGAGTTCGAAGCTGCTCTTCGAGCGAACATCGGCGGCGATCACCGCGGGCGCACTCGCCGCAGAGATCGCTGTCGTGTTCTGCAACCGCGAGCGGGGCCAGTCGGCCAACACCGACGCTTTCCTGGAGGCCGTGGCTGGGCGGGGAACTCCGCTGGTGACGATATCGTCAGGAGCTTGGAGGAAGCGAGTCGGTGGCGGGATCTCGAAGCCGGGCGAGCCGCTGGCCGCCTGGCGGGCGGATTACGAGGAGGCTGTCCGTGTCAGTTTGGCGCCTTACGATCCGCAAGCCGCTGTTTTGGCGGGGTTCATGCTGATCACCCCGGAACTGAGCGAGTGGCTGCCCTTGCTCAATCTCCACCCTGCGTTGCCGAACGGCCCCGTGGGCACGTGGCAGGAGGTCGTTCGCGAATTGATCGAAGCGGGCGCCGACGAGAGCGGAATGATGCTGCAGCGCAGTAGCCGAGAGCTGGACCGCGGCCCGGTGCTCAGTTCGTGTCGCTACCCCCTGCGAGGCGGCGAATTCGACGAGCACTGGGCAGATGCAAGCGAGTCCGGTCCGGCTGAGGCGCTGTTCGACGCAATCCGGGCACGTGGGGTCAAGCGGGAGCCGCACTTTCTGGTGGCGTCGCTGCAAGCCGTGGCGGACGGACGGATCTCGATCCCGGAGCTCTCGGACAAGGGCCCGAACGTCGACCTCACAGCCGATGTGGAAGCGGCGCTCGAGCCTGAGATGAGCGCCGGCGAGGGATCAGGGTGACCGACATCCTGGACGGCCTCATGCAGATCCTGAAGGGGCTGTTGCAGATCGTGACCGCGCCGCTGCGGATCGTGGCCGGGCCCTTCGGCTGTCTCTTCTCCGGCCTCTTCTCGTTTCTATTCCTCGCCGGCGGGCTCTTTCTCGTCTTCTACTTGGTTGGCCTGCAGCACGTGGGGCCTCGCATCGACGGCAACATTCTCGTCATCAGCGGCAGCGACGGTGGCCAGCGCACGCACGAACTGGCACCGGACTCGGCGGCCTTCTTCGATATCCAGGTCACTCAGGCCGAGGGGCGCGGAACGAGCGAGAGCCTGGAACTCGTGATCGATGAACGCGAGATCAATTCGAAGCTGACCGCGCTGCTGACAGCCGAGCGCGAGGCCGATGCCGGCTTTCCCGTCAACTCCCTGATCATGGTGCTGAAACCTGATCATGCGACGTTCTTCATCAACGGGCGTTCTATCGGGCGGACGGTGGGCGTGGAGGTGCGCGTGAAGTTCGAGATCGACTCGGATCGACGCATCGATCTGGCCGTCGACCGGGTCAAGCTCGGCGCGCTGCCGGGGATCCCGTTCTCTAAGCAGTTGGCGGACCTCGTCTTCGAATCGACCGCGCTGGACGAGGAGTTCGAGCAAGCCCTACCGGAAGGGGTGCGCGATGTATCGATCGAAGAGGGACGGATCGTGATCCTGCTGGACTCCACGCGCTGAGCTCTGACATCGGGCAAACCGGCGCGTGCGACTGCGGCGGTTGCGCGGGACGCGCGCTGTATGCTGCGCCGGTAATGGATGACCACCCCACCCCGAGCAACGATCGATCCTGCGACGAAGAGTCGTCGCCGGTCGAATCGAACTCGGAACTCAGCCTGACCCCCTCGCGCGTCGACGAGCCCGCGCTGGAGGGCGAACTGGTACGCCGCTCTCCCGCCGGCTTGCTGCCGGCCTTGCGGGCCGACCTCGCCCCACTCGTCCCACCCATCCGCCGCGCGGCCACGGTCGTGGCGATCGCCGCTCTGACCGACTGGGCGCTACGCAGGGGCAGCCGCCGCTTGCTGCGAGAGGGAATGGGGCGGCTCTCACGCGAGGCTGCACCGACGATACGGCGTCCGGCCTCTGCCACGGTCAACCGGTCCGAGACCGTGATCGTGGAGCGGTTGATCATCCACCGCAGCGGCTAGCGATGCGCGTCGCTCTGGCCTTGATTGGCCTGCTCAGCGCCAGGCTCGCCACGAGCGCGGCCGGCGCCCAAACTCCCCTGCCCGATCTGGTGGTTTCCGAAGTACTGCCCAATGCCGGTCAGGGCAACCGGGGCGCCGCCTTCGAATGGGTTGAGATCGGAAATCGCTCGGGGAGCGCTATCTCGCTCGACGGATGGGCGCTGGAGGACAACAACGCGCGCGACGCCTTGCCGGCAATCAGCGTGCCCGCCGGTGGGTTCGTCTTGCTGGTCGGGTCGCAGGATGGCGCCGAAGCGCTGACAGCGGCGCTCACGGCTGCGGGAGTCGAGATCGGGCTGATTGGCGATGGCCGGATCGGGAATGGCCTCGCCAACACGGGCAACCACCTGCTGCTGATCGACCCAACCGGGGCGACCGTGGACGGCGTCTCCTGGGGGACGGATCGCAGCGTGACCGAATCAATGGCGCGCCCGGCGGGACTGTCGCACAGCCGCGGCCGATCCTTGGGCGCGCCCGTGATCGGCGCAGCGACGCCGGGCGTCCAAGCCCCAACCGCTACGACTGCGGAAACCGCCGCCGCCGAAGCTCCCGCCGACATCCGCATCACCGAGATCTTCGCCAACGCAGGAGCCGGACAGCGCGACGCAGCCTTTGAGTGGATCGAACTCCACAATCCCACGGACAAGGCCGTGAGCCTCGACGGATGGTTCATCGCCGACAACGGCGGATCGGACCGCCTGCCGGCGGCGGAGATCGCGGCAGGAGGCTACCTGGTCGTGGCCGGCAGCGTGGAAGCGGCGGGCGGCGAAGCCCTTGTGGTCGAGGACGGGCGGCTGGGCAACGGCGGCGATCTGATCGTGCTCATTGACCCCGCAGGCCGGGAGGTGGCGCGCGTCGACTTCAGCGGCCCACCCTTGCCCCGTCCAGAAGCCGGCGCCTCACTCGCGCTAGTCGACGGCCTCTGGATTCTCAACCTGGAACCCACACCGGGCGCCGCCGGAAGCACCGGCCTGCTCTCTCGCTTGAACAGCGACGGATCACTGAGCGACTCCGACGAGGGCGGCGAGCGCGGCGCCCCGGCGCGAGAAGAAGGTGAAGGCGGCATCTCGGCACTGGCAATCTTGGCGATTGGCCTCGCTCCCTTGCTGGCCTGGGCTGCCATCACGGTTTGGCGGCGCCGCGCGGCGCTGAAGCCGCAGCGATGAGCGGCCAGCTGCGGTTACAGGTCGCGCTGGCACGTGCGGGAGTCGCCTCGCGACGAGCGGCGGCTGAGACGATCGAGGCCGGGCGCGTGACGGTCAACGGCAGCGTCGTGCGGGAGCCGGGTCAGCGCGTGGCTGCAACGGATGAGATCCGCTTTGACGGCGAACTCTTGTCGATCGAACCGCTGCGTTACTACGCGCTGCACAAGCCGCGCGGCGTGCTCAGCTCCGCCTCCGATGATCGCGGCCGACCCATCGTCACCAAATACCTGCCCGATGACGCGGGGCGCTGCGTCCCCGTTGGCCGGCTCGATCTGGACAGCGAGGGCCTGCTGCTATTGAGCAACGACGGCCCTTTGATCGACCGGCTGTTGCACCCGCGCAGCGAGTTGCCGCGCGAATATCTGGTGGAATTGCGCGGGCGTCCGAGCGACGCAGCGCTCGATCGACTCTACGCGGGCGTGGAATTGGACGATGGCGCCGTCGTCTCGGGCAAGCCCAAACGGATCCGGCGGCCGGCCTCGAAGCCGGATCTGAGCTGGATTGGAATCACGGTGCGGGAGGGGCGTAAGCGCGAGGTGCGACGAATGTGCGAGGCGATCGGGCATCGCGTCGAGCGGTTGATCCGGGTGCGTTTCGGGCCGATCCGGCTGCGCGAGCTCGAAGAGGGATCGATCAGGCCGCTGACTGAACATGAGGTACGCCTGCTGTATCACCACGCCGGTCTGGGACTGGAGGGCGGCGACGCATGACTGCCCCAAGCGACCCGGTGCGCCGCTGTGGGAGTCGCTCCGCGTTCGTATACTGATCTCGATGACCGACGCCAAGACGCCTCAAGCCCGCTCTGATCCGGATGCGCACGCACCCGACCTGTCGCAAGTGATCGCGATCGACGGGCCAGTTGCATCGGGCAAGACGGTGGTGGGACGCGAGCTGGCGAAGCGGCTGGGCTGGGCGATGCTGGACACCGGCATCATGTACCGCGCGTTAACCTGGTACGCCCAGGAACGTCGCGTTGACCTCAGCGATCATGTGCGCCTGACCGCGCTCGCGAACGCCGTCAAGATCGAGGTGGGACCGCCGCCCAGCGGCAGCATCGAAACGGCGAGCATCGTGCTGGACGGCGACAACGCCACGCCACATCTGCGGGAGCCCGCTGTCGAAGCGGCAGTGTCGACGGTTGCCGCCGTGCCCGGCGTGCGCGAAGCCATGGTGACGGCACAACGCAAGCAGGCCCAACACGGGCGGCTGGTGATGGTGGGACGCGACATTGGCACCGTCGTCGTACCGCAAGCCCCGATCAAAGTCTTTCTAACCGCTTCGGCAGAGGTGCGGGCCCATCGGCGGGCGGAGGAGATGCGGCGACAGGGACGCCAGATCTCGGACGCGGATGTGCAAGACGAAATCGTGCGGCGCGACGGCCGCGACGCGAATCGGGACGCGTCGCCGCTGCGCCCGGCCGATGGATCAGTCGAGCTGAACACCACCGAATTGAGCCGGGAAGAGGTCGTGCAGACGGTCCTCGACCTCGTGCGCGCGCACGCGCCGGAACTGCTCTCGTGAAGCGTCTGAGCACGCTGCACTATCCGTTGACCCAATGGCTGACACGCCGTCTGTTCGGGGAGTCGACGCTCTTGGCGCGGGCTGGGCTACCCGGTATGCCACTGGCGTGGAAGCCGTGGTACTTCCTCTCCGGGGGTGCGATCCGCGTGTTCTTCGAGGTCGTCGCGCGCTGGGAGCGGGTCGGGATGGAGAACATCCCGGCGGAGGGCGGTTTCATTCTCGCTTCGAACCACGTCGCGTCGACGGATCCACCCATGTTGGCCGCCGCGATATTTCCGCGCTGGCCCAAGTTCATGGCCAAGCTGGAGCTGTTCCAGAAGCGCCCCCTCATCGGCATTCTCTTCGCCTGGGCGGGCGCCTTCCCGGTGCGCCGTTTCGACGCGGACCTGGCGGCGCTGCGCGAAGCGGAACGCCAACTCGCGGCGGGCGAGATCCTGGGCATGTTTCCCGAAGGCCATCGCTCGGACAACGCATCCCTGCTTGAGGCGTATCCGGGAACGGCGCTGATCGCGCTGCGCAGCGGCGCGCCGATCGTGCCGGTCGGCATCACCGGCAGCGAACAGTTCCGTCAGGGTTGGAGAGTGATCTTCCGCCGCCCGCGCATGCGCATGGTCTATGGCAAGCCGTTCGTACTGGAAGCCGAGACCGTACGGCGGGCCGATGTCGAAGCGGGCACAGAACGAATCATGCGAGAAATTGCTGCCTTGATTCCAGCCGAGTATCGTGGTGTCTACCGAGATCGCTTCCCGGATCTGTCGGCGCAGGCATCCGTCGACATCGGAACGAAGCGATCGGCAACGCCGAGCTAGACGGCCGGCCGAAAGGGGCTCTCCATGGAAATCCGCAAGTCCCGCGATATGGGCTTCTGCTTCGGGGTACGCCGCGCGGTGGACATGATGAAGGAAGCGGCGATGGAGGGTCGCAGCGTGCAAACGCTGGGACAGGTCGTCCACAACCCACAGGTCGTAGCCGAACTAGAAGACATCGGCATCGCGGTCAAAGAGGACCGCGACGCGCAAGGTGCCTCGACGGACACCGTGGCGATCACGGCGCACGGCGTCGGCGAGGAGACCGTCAGCACGATCGAGGGCCAGGGCTACCACGTGATCGACACGACCTGCCAGTTCGTCTCGCGCTCGCAGCGCGCGGCCAAACATCTGGCGGCGAAGGGCTTCGGCGTCGTCATCTTCGGCGACCCGGATCACCCTGAAGTGAAAGGCGTCCTGGGCTGGTGCCGCGGGCGCGGCTGGGTCGTTAAGGACGAATCGCTGGAAGAGCTACCCGACTATCTGCCCAGTAAGATCGGCGTCATCTCGCAAACAACGCACACACCCGAGCGCTTCGCCTCGTTCGTCTCAAAGCTGATGACGGCACGGATCGATCAGATCACCGAGCTCCGCGTCGTCAACGTGCTCTGCAACGCAACCACGTCGCAGCAGGCCGCAACCCGCGAGCTCGCTGAGGAGGTCGATATCATGATCGTGGTTGGCGGCTACAACAGCGCCAACACCAGCCACCTGGCCGAGCTTTCCGTCGCCAACGGGGTGGACACACATCACGTCGAAACGGCGGACCAACTTGAGCGCGACTGGTTCGCGGAACACGAGATCGTGGGCGTGACTGCTGGGGCTTCCACGCCCGACTCGTCGATCGACGCTGTGGTCTCCCGCATTGAAGCGATCGACCGCGATCTGCAGGCTGCCCGGGCCTAGCAACGCTCCCCACCATTCCTCCGCAGTGCATTAGGTAGGGGACCATGCCAAAGCCAGGAGATAGCGGCGAGATCTCGTTCGTCGAGGCGGACAGCCTCGCGGCCGAGGCCGGCCTTGCACCGGGCGATCGCGTGCTGAGCGCCAACGGCCGGCCGATCCGCGACCAGATCGACTATCGCTTCCTGGTCGCTGACGATGTGGTGGAACTCGAGGTCGAAGCTGACGGGGAACGTGGCATCGTCGAGTTCGAGAAGCACCCCGACGCCGGCCTGGGGATCGAGTTCAGCGACTCGGCCTTCGACGGAACGCGGATTTGCAACAACAAGTGCTTCTTCTGCTTCCTCAAGGGCCTGCCCAAGGGGCTACGCAAGACGCTCTACGTGAAGGACGACGACTACCGGCTGTCGTTCGAACACGGCAACTTCGTGACGCTGACCAACCTCTCGGCGGACGATTGGGCGCGGCTGCGTGAGCAGCGCCTGAGTCCGTTGCACGTCTCGGTCCATGCCACCAATCCAGCGCTCCGACGCTTGCTCTTGGGAAATCCGCGCGCGCCCGACATCCGCGCGCAGCTTCGCGACCTCGCCGAGTGGGGCATTGACGTGCACACACAGGTGGTGCTCTGCCCCGGCGTGAACGACGGCGCCGCTCTCGACGAGACCGTTGGTGAGCTGATCTCGCACGCCAACGTACTCAGCGTGGGCGTCGTGCCGGTGGGCGCGAGCGTCGATGCGGAGGACCGTGCCGAGACGCGCGGGGTGGGTGAGATGGACGAGGTGGCGGGGATGCGGGCGGTGACCCGCCAGGAAGCGCGGCTCGTCCTGCGGCAGCTAAGACACTGGCGACGTGAGGCGGCGCAGGCGGGGCGCCCTGCGGCGGTCTTCGCGTCGGACGAGTTCTACTTGTGCGGCGAGGCGCGCATCCCCTCGGCCAAGGCGTACGGCGGCTTCCCGCAGTGGGAGAACGGCGTGGGCATGGTGCGCACGTTGATCGACGACTGGCGGCGGATCCGCCGGCGGTTGCGTCGCCGGCAGAGTGAGGGGCGGTCGATCGAGCTGGTGCGGCCGCTCGCGACGCTCGCCTGCGGGACGCTCGCCGCACCGCGCCTGCGCGAGCTGGCGACGGAGGCCGGAGAGCTGATCGGCGGGCGGATCGACGTGGTGGCGGTGGACAACCACCTCTTCGGGCAGCGTGTCAACGTCTCGGGCTTGCTGCCGGGAAAGGACTTTTGCACCGCGCTGGAAGGACGTCCCGTTCTGAGTGACACGGTCTTCCTGCCGCGCGCCAGCCTGGATTACTACGGCGAGCGATTTCTGGACGACACGACGCCCGCCGAGATCTCAGCGCGGGTTGGCAGACCGCTGGCCTTTGCGTACACGCTGAGCGAGGTCATACAGTGGATGCAAGGGATGGCACCCGAGCCACCGGGCACCGGCGAGCGCAGTAACGGGCGCAGCTGGGCTGTTCGCGGCGGCTAGGACTCCAGGGCGGGACTGGAGAGGCAGTCGCCGATGTGCGGCATCATTGGTTACGTAGGCGAGCAAGCCGCGGGTCCGATCCTGCTGGAAGGCTTGCAACGACTCGAATACCGGGGCTACGACAGCAGCGGCATTGCGATCCTCGATCGTGACGGCGCCCTGGCCGTGCTGAAACGCGCGGGGCAGGGACGATTGGCGGCGTCCGCAGCCGCCGACGGTCCGCCCGAAGGGCGAATCGGGATCGGCCACACGCGCTGGGCGACCCACGGTGGCGTCAACGACCGCAACGCGCACCCGCACGTGTCGAGCGCGGGCGATGTGATCGTGGTGCAGAACGGCATCGTCGAGAACTACCGTGCGCTGCGAGAGGAACTCACGAGCGCCGGAGCCGAGTTCGTCTCCGAAACCGACACGGAAGTCATCCCGCAGCTCATCTCTCAGCGCCTAGCCGAGTCCGCGGACATGGCCACGGCGCTGCGGGCGGCGATGGCCGCGATCGCGGGTGGCAACTCAGTCGTCGCCATGCACGCGTCGGAACCGGACCGGCTCTACGCGGCGCGCAAAGGGAACGCGGGCGGCATCGTGATCGGCTTCGGCGAGGGAGAGATGTACGTCGCCTCCGACATGCCCGCGCTGATCCCCCACACCAATCGCGTGCGTTACCTGGAGGACTGTGAGGTCGCGTCGATCGCGGTCGGCGACGTCCAGATCTGGGGCGGCGCCGGCGAGCTCGTCGACGCCGAGCCCCAGGAGATCCCCCTCGACCCGGTGGCGGTGGCCAAGGGGCCGTACAAGCACTTCATGCAAAAGGAGATCTTCGAGCAGCCGCGCGCGCTGTCTGACACGATCCGAGGGCGGGCGCACCTCGATCCGCCGGGCGTCGAGCTGGAAGATCTCCCCTTCGACGACGACGCGCTGCGCCAATTGCGGCGGGTGTTGATCATCGGCATGGGCACGTCGATGCACGCGGGGATGGTCGGACGCGCCTTCATGGAGCGGCTAGGCGGGGTCCCGGCAGACTACGACAACTCCTCGGAGTTCCGCTACCGCGCCCCGCTGCTGGGGCCGGAGACGCTCGTCGTTTCCGTCAGCCAGTCCGGCGAAACGATCGACACGCTGGGCGCGATGCACCACGTACGCGACGTCTGGGGGGCGCCGCAGGTCACGATCTGCAACGTCGTGGGATCCGAGTCCACCCGCGTCAGCGCCGGTTCCGCGCTGTACCTGCGCTGTGGGCCGGAGATCGGCGTCGCGTCGACCAAGACGTTCACAGCGTCAATGGCGGCGCTCTACCTACTCGCCTGCCGGATCGGGATGGCGCGCGGCGTGCTGGAAGGGGCGGCCCTGGAACACGCGCTGGAGGCCCTGCTGTCGACACCGTCGTTGGTCGACGGCATGTTGCAGCAGTCGGATCGCTACGAGGCGATCGCCCAGCGCTACCACGACAGCCAGAACCTGCTCTACCTGGGCCGGGGCGTGCAATACCCGATCGCCCTGGAGGGCGCCCTCAAATGCAAGGAGATCTCCTACATCCACGCGGAGGGCTATCCGGCCGGGGAGATGAAGCACGGGCCGATCGCCCTGATTGACCGCCACACCCCGACGATCGCCATCGCCCTGCGCGACGAGCTCTACACCAAAATGTCGAGCAGCATCCAGCAGATCCAGGCGCGTGAGGGCAAGGTCGTGGCCATCGGCAGCGAGGGCGACACTGAGCTCGAGGAGTTGGCCGACTTCTTCGTGCCGGTGCCGGACGTCGATCCTCTGATCGCCCCCTTCGCCACGGCGATCCCCGCCCAGCTGATCGCCTACTACTTCGCCACCGAGCGCGGCGCAGACGTTGACCAGCCACGGAACCTGGCCAAGACCGTCACCGTGGAGTGATTTATAGTCGGCTGCCGGCCGGGGGAGACCGGACGGCGGGGGCGCGACGCGAACAGATTGAGGACAGAGAGCCAGCATGACCCAGACCGACAGTGACGCCAACAGCGACATCGTCTGGTTCGACCAGATCAGCAAGAACGACGTAGCCGTCGTGGGCGGCAAGGGCGCCAATCTGGGCGAGATGACCCAGGCCGGGATCCCCGTACCCGGTGGCTTCGTCGTCGCGACGTCGGCCTACCGGCGCTTCATCGAGCAAGCCGGGCTCGACACCAAGCTCGGCGATCTGCTGGGCGATCTCGACGTCTCAGACACGGCGAAACTGACGGCCATCTCGGACGAGGTGCGTCGGTCGATGCTGACCGCCTCGATGCCGGATGACATCTCCTCGGCCATTGCGGAGAGTTACTCCAGCCTCGGCGGCGGCCTGGTGGCGGTGCGCTCCTCGGCCACCGCCGAGGACCTGAAGGAGGCATCGTTCGCCGGTCAGCAAGCGACATACCTAAACGTGGAAGGAGAGACCGACGTCGTGGAGGCGGTCCAGCTCTGCTGGGCCTCACTCTTCGAGGGGCTGGCGATCTTCTATCGCCAGCAGCATGGCTTCGACCATCTCTCCGTCGATTTGGCCGTGCCGGTGCAGAAGATGGTGCAGTCCGAAACGTCGGGCGTGATGTTCACGATCGACCCCATCACGGGGGATCTCGCGCGCGTCATGATTGAAGCGGTCTGGGGTCTGGGCGAGGCGGCGGTGTCCGGCATGGTGACGCCGGATTCCTACATCGTGAGCAAGGAGCCACTGGCGGTGCTGAAATCGTCCACGATTCCGCAGCACGAGCAGCTGGTGTATTCGCCCGACGAGACCGACGAGGCAGGCGAACACAACACTTGGCAGCCCGTGCCGGCGGCGCAACACGAGCAGCCCAAGCTCACCACAGAGCAAGTGCTTGAGCTGACCGCGCTGGGCCTGCGGCTTGAAACGCACTACGGCGCCCCGCAAGACATTGAGTGGGCCTGGGCCGAGGGACAATTCCAGGTCTTGCAGACGCGGCCGGTGACGGGGGTGGCGAGCGCGGGCTGAGCCCGCAGCCGCCGCGCCAGCGATGCGCCCGAACAACCACTCCGCGCCGAGGCGCCGATGACCAGCCGCGCCGGGTCCCTGATCGTTGCCGTCTTCCTGGGTGGCGTCACGCTGCTTGCCGTTTTCCTGATCCTGATCCTGACCGGCGACGACGACGAAGCCGGCGGCAACGCACTGCTCCAGCTCTCGCTGGACGACGGCGACGTCGTCTTGCTTGGCGACCCCGTCGAACTGCGTGTCGTGGCGCGGGACGACGAACCGGTGACGCGAATCGAGCTGAAAGTCGACGGTGTCCTGATCAGCGGCAACCGCCCCGTCGAGGATCAGGCCAGCGGCACCTTCAGCGCGACATTGAGCTGGGTGCCGGATCGCGAGGGCAGCGTTTCGGTTGAGGTCGAGGTTCTCAGCCTGAGCGGCTTGGTGACGACGCGGACGATACAGATAGAGGTGACGCAAAACGCGGAACTGGTCCGCAGCGCGCCACGGCTGACCATCGTCAGTCCGCCGCCACTGCAACGAGTCCCGCGCGATGTGCCGATCACGGTCCTGGTTCAGGCCCAGTCCGACGACCCCATCGTCCAGTTCACGATGGAGGTGAGCGAAGTCATCGTAGACACGGTCGAGGCTCGCGCCGATCAGAGCCGCGGTGAGCTGGTCACGCTGCACTATACGCCCTCCGCGGACGGCATCGTGGTGCTGCGCGTGCGGGCCACGACGAGCGAGGGGACGGATAGCATCGCGGAGTTGACGATCGAAGCCGTCGCCCCGGAACTGGTGGAGGACAGCGACGAACCCGACGCGGAGCCGGCCTCGGGCGAAGGCGGCATCCTCTCGATCCGCAGCCCCTCCGACGGGGACGAGATCGAGTTCAGCGAGGGGCTCGAGATCGAAGTCGTGATCGATGCGACCGAGACCGGCACCTTGCAGTCGATCGAGCTCTACGTGAACTCCGTACTGACGCAGTCGGTGCGCGAGGATGCGCGGGCCGACGGTTCCTACCTCCTGACCTTGCCTTTCCGGCCCGGCACCACGGGGATCTACGCACTGGAGGTGGTCGCCACGTCCACCCGGAACCAGCGCTTCGACT
>Ga0310121_10002975_pt1 | contig 15746 bp, 15 predicted proteins | sample CB27_Tmax_986_MG_FD_203504 | JGI IMG/M metagenome (GOLD analysis project Ga0310121, IMG submission 203504) | Marine microbial communities from Western Arctic Ocean, Canada - CB27_Tmax_986 | ecosystem: Environmental > Aquatic > Marine > Oceanic | place: Canada: Western Arctic Ocean | collected...
GCCATCGACGGCATCAGCCTGACGTTGGTTGATGTCGAAGATGCACGTTTTAGCGTGGCACTCATCCCACATACACTCAAAGTAACGACCCTGGGTACACGGCAAGTTGGTGATCGAGTCAACTTGGAAACCGATATGCTGGCGAAGTACGTTGAGCGGCAACTGAAGTGGGATGAACGAAGCGCTGGGCGCTCGTTGTGATCTGCGAGGAGTGAGAACAAGGAAGATATCGATTTCGTGACAAACTTTTCATCCTTCAACTAGCGCCTCGCACTTCGCGGCGGAACAACTGGGCTTCCCCAATGTCCCGACAAACAAAGACTTTTTTGATGCAGCGCTTCCGTGAAGTGGGCATCCAGCCGGCGACGCGGCACGGTCAGAATTTCCTGATCGATCTTAATCTGCAGCAGTTGATTGTCGACTCGGCCGATTTGTCACAGCAGGACGTTGTTCTGGAGGTAGGCACCGGCACGGGAGGTCTGACGGCTTTAATGGCCCAGGTTGCGGCGGCAGTCGTTACCGTGGAGATTGATGGACATCTCTTCGAACTTGCCAGTGAACTGCTACTGGATCTCGAGAATGTCACGATGCTCAAGCACGATGCGCTGCGGAATAAGAATAACTTTGACCAGCGCGTGATGGACGCGATTCAGACCCAACTGGCTAAGGAGCCCGGTAGGCGGCTGAAGCTTGTCGCCAATTTGCCCTACAATATCGCTACTCCAGTCCTTTCAAACTTGCTGCGCAGTGAACACGTGCCGCATACCATGGTCGCAACAATCCAGAAGGAACTGGCCGATCGAATAGTTGCCCAGCCTTGGACGAAAGACTATGGGGCCCTGAGTGCGTGGATGCAATGCCAGGCCGACACCGAAATCGTGCGCATCATGCCACCCAGCGTGTTCTGGCCACAACCCAAGGTGGATTCAGCGATCGTGCGCGTCGTCGTCGATGCGGAGCGTCGCGCGCAAGTGCCCGACCTACGCTACTTCCATCAGTTCGTAAAAGCGATCTTTATCCATCGTCGTAAGTTCTTACGGGCAAATATTGTCGCTGCCATGAAGGAGCATCTTTCCAAGGAAGAGGTTGACGAAGTGCTGGCAGAAATGAACTTTGCCACGGACGCACGGACCGAACAACTTGATGTGCCGACGTTGCTGAGGCTGACGGAATTGTTTCGTGTCCGGGTTCCCGGGTGGAAGCTTTAGCGTGGGCCGAGCCTTCCGTCGCGTACTTTGCGCAGCATCTCTGAAGTGGACTCAAAAATGCGAACTTCTGCTGTCGGCACGCGCAGCTGCGCTTCGACCTGCACAAAAGGCAGCCGGCCCTGTTGCAAAAGCTGGCGCACGTCGCGGCGAGAAACACCCCAGCGGTGCGCCAGGTGGGTAAGCGAATAGCTGACGTCGACATCGTCGGCCGGGTGCCCCTTGGCAGGGCATTTCATGGGTGCCATGTCCTTGGCCCTCAGGAAGGAGGCAGAGTTTGCTGTGAGATGGATAATTTTTGTAAGCCATGGTATGGGTTGGCTAACCAGGGGCGGGAGGCGTAGCCCAGAATTTGCCGGTTCACCGATTTACCCGATTGTAACAGAGGGACCGACTGGGATGCAAAAAACTCTCAGGGAATGCCGTTGCGCGGCGGATGAACCCGTCGTGAGCGGGAGGTGTCCGTGGTAAGATTGGGGAGCAGGGAGGTGAACCGTTCCCGACCAAGGCGCCCCTGGATCGCGCCACACGTCAGACCGCAAATCCGCAATCTACTTTCCGATGTCCCGTACTGCACGCATTCAGCGCAATACCGCAGAAACCCAGATTGAGCTTGATTTGTGTCTTGATGGTACAGGGAAGGCCGACGTCGCCACTGGAGTCGGCTTCCTTGACCACATGCTGGAACTTTTCACCAGACACGGTGCGCTGGATCTGAAGGTGCGTGCGGTAGGTGATTTGCAGGTGGATGCGCACCATACCGTGGAAGACACGGGGATCTGTCTAGGCTTGGCGCTGCGAGAGGCTTTGGGCGACAAGGCGGGCATCCGGCGCTATGGGCATTTTACGTTGCCCATGGAAGAGACTCTGGTGACGGTGGCCATCGACTTCAGCGGACGGTATGCGCTCGCCTATCAGGCTCCGATGCCGGCAGCGAAGATTGGTGATTTCGACAGCGAACTCTTAGAGGACTTCTGGCAGGCCACCGCAGCCAATGCTCTGTGCAATCTGCACGTCTTGTTGCACTACGGTCGTAACAGCCATCACATCGCCGAAGCTGTATTTAAGGCGACCGCGCGCGCCCTGCGGATGGCAGTCGAAGCAGACCCACGGATGCCGGGCATTCCGAGCACCAAGGGGACACTGGGCAGTTAGCCCGACTACCTCAATTCATGGCCGTCATCGACATAGGTTTCGAGGAATCGCGTGAGTTGTTGGAAATCGCTGCCTCTTTCGATGTAGCGCACCATCGTCACCAAGGTATCAGGATCGACCAGGTCCTCGAACGGAACGTATTCTAGCTGCAGTTGGCCGGAGACCGAGACCATCACGCCGTTGAGTCCTTTTTCGACCAGCGCTCGATAGGCCCCCACGCCAAGCTGGCTGCCTAGCATGACGTCAAAAGCATGCGGTTTGGCACAACGGGCTTCGTAGCCTAACTGCAATCCATTCACCTTGCGAGTACAACCCGTTTCTGCATGGTATTCTTTCGCGATGAGTGTGGCAAAAATACTATGTAAATTGATCGCTGAAATGTTGAGATGTCCGTGTTCGTCACGGTCAATACCTTCCAAATAGGTACTCGGCAGGAACTCGGCCAGACCTTCCGCAATGACGACTACGCCGTACTCCTTGCCCTCGTGCTCACGGGTCGTCATGGTTGCGACAATCCGGGGGATCACTTCCGCCATGTTCATCACCTGACGGGTCGACTGCTTGCCCGTGTTGGGGTCGAGCGTGTCCTCGAGCGTAACATATTTGCCTACAATATCCTCGACGCTCACGACCAGGCTTGCCTCTCCAGCAATGGCCACGCCGTAGGCAAGCCATCCGGCACTGCGGCCCATCGATTCGACCAGGAAATAGTTGCGATTCGCCTCCGCGTCCGCTAGGAGATTGCGTACTTCCCGGGCTAGAAAATCAACCGCAGTGAAGTAACCGAAAGTGAAATCGATACCGCGGTAATCATTGTCGATGGTCTTGGGCAAATGTGCGACGGGAATACGATGCGCGTCTGCCGGCAAACGCTCCTGATACATATTGAATTTGTTGGCCGTCTTTAGTGTGTCGTCGCCGCCGATGGAAACCAGCAGGTCGACCCCAATCGAACGCAGCGCCTCGTACACGGTCTTCAGCGGCGCGGAACGTTCTTCATCCGCCAAGTGGGAGGGATGTGAAACCATCTTTCCCGGGTTGGTCCTGGCGGTGCCGAATAGGATTCCGTGAGAATTACGGGTGCGGCCGAGCATCTTATGGTCGACCATGACGTAATCGCGACCTTCGACCAAGGGACTGGTCGAGCTGTAGTCCATGAGCTGGGAATACCCATGTTTGATGCCGACAACTTCGATATCACTGCGTAAGAAGGACGTCGCGGCAGCCGAGATCACCGCATTGGCCGCCGGCGCGGGCCCGCCCGAAAACAAGATCGCTGCGCGGCGGAAATTATGCTGGGTCTTGGGTGGTCGGGAGAGAGTATTGTCAGTCATGAAATATTTCGCGTGAGAGGAAAAATTCGGGCTAGCCCCCAGAGAAAGTCCGCTCGACGAAAGTCGTGTCGATTCTGCCTTCGACAAAAGCACTGTGGCTGAGGATTTCCTGGTGCAAAGAAGTTGTCGTCTCGATTCCATCCACACGTAGTTCAGCGAGCGCCCGCTGCATGCTACTGATCGCCTCGGCGCGGGTGCGCTGATGCACGATTAGTTTGCCGATCAGCGAGTCATAATGGGGAGGTACGACATATCCGCTGTGAGCGTGGGATTCAAAGCGGACGCCAAAGCCGCCCGGAACAATCAAACGCTCGATCTTACCCGGGGAGGGCTGGAAATTCTTTTTAGGGTTCTCGGCGTTAATTCGGCATTCGATGGAAGTGCCGTTTTGCTTAATATCTTTTTGACGGAAACCAAGCGGTTCTCCGCTGGCGATTCGGATCTGCTGCTTGATCAGATCAATGCCAGTTACCATTTCCGTTACAGGGTGTTCGACCTGAATGCGCGCGTTCACTTCAATAAAGTAATACTTGCCATCTCTATCGACGATGAACTCAACCGTAGCTGCATTGGTATAGTCAGCCTGTTTGATCATTCGCCGGGCTGCTTCGCACATCGCCTCACGTGTTTTCTGGCTGATGCACGTGCTTGGGCTTTCCTCGATCAGCTTTTGATGTCGCCGCTGCACACTGCAATCTCGTTCCCAAAGATGGACGACGTTGCCATGATGGTCGGCAAGTATTTGCACTTCCACGTGACGCGGTTGTTCGATGTATTTTTCGAGATAGACGGCGCCGTTCCCAAAAGCGGCCTCTGCTTCCGCCTGGGCTTGCTGCAAGGCAGACTTGAGGGCCAAGTCGTTGGCGGCGACGCGCATTCCTTTGCCTCCGCCCCCGGCAACCGCTTTAATTAGCACAGGAAAGCCGACTTCGTGAGCAATGCTGAGGGCTTGATCGGCGCTATCAATCAAACCATCGCTGCCTGGCACAACAGGAACATTGGCTTTCTTGGCCATCTCGCGGGCCACGTTTTTGTCGCCCAGCTTTGCCATCGCCTCCGGGTGGGGACCAATAAAATCAATCTTGCAACTGCGACAAACTTCGTTGAAGTGCGCGTTTTCTGCCAGGAACCCATAGCCCGGATGGATGGCTTGTACATTACCCACTTCGGCAGCACTGATTACATTGGCAATCCGCAAGTAGCTGTCGGCCGGTTTGGCGGGACCGACACAAAACGATTCGTCGGCCAGTTCGAGATAGTGGGCGCCCCGGTCCGCTTCGCTGTAGATGGCAACCGTCCCAATCCCCATCTCTCGACATGCGCGAATGATGCGCTGGGCAATCTCACCACGGTTGGCAACCAGAATTCTTTGATACATGGGGGTGTCGAGTGTCGAGTTGCGAGTTTTGAGTTTTGAGGTACGATTGTCGAGTTGCGAGTTTTGAGTTGCGCGTGAAAAAGGGCGATGGTTTTGCGCGCTTCTCGCGCCTCGCGCTTCTCAACTCTCAACCGGCATCGACCTGGAATAGCTTTTGGCCGAACTCGATGGCGTCGCCGTTTTCGACCAGGCGCGTCACGATTTTCCCAGAGCATTCCGCCGGGATCTCGTTAAACACCTTCATGGCCTCGAGTATACAAACCACCGTATCCGTACTCACTTGATCGCCGACCTTTACAAAGGGGGGCGCTTCGGGGCTCGAGGCACTGAAAAAGGTGCCAACCATGGGGCTGGTGATGTAGATCGCGCCCGGGTCGACCACGTCGTCCCCGGCCGGCGACGCGCTTCCACTGCCCGCCGCGGGTGGCGCTGCGGCAGGTGGGGCCCCGGGCACGGAAGCGGCCGCGCCGGGCGGCACCGGGTCCTGGCCACGGCGCAGGCGAATCCGTTGATCACCCTGTTTGAGGTCGATTTCCGCCAACTCGTGCTCATTCATTAGTTCGACGAGACGGCGCACTTTACTCACGTCGAAAACATCGCCTTGGCCCGGTTCGTCGCCGCTAGCCATTAAGATTCTCCTGCGTTTTTCGTGATTGGGTCGTTCGTTATTGGACGACGCATTCTTCCAGTAGTTTGGGTACGCCGCAACTGAGCACCTCGTGGCCGGTACGCGTGACCAGTATGTCGTCCTCGATCCGCACGCCACCCCAACCCGGGAGATATACTCCCGGCTCCACCGTGACAATCATGCCCGCCTGGAGGGGCATCTTCTGGCCCCGACTCAGCCGGGGCGCCTCATGGATATCGAGCCCTGTCCCATGTCCCAGGCCGTGTCCAAAGTGTTTGCCGAAGCCCGCCTTGGCTATAATATCGCGCGCCACGCGGTCAACAGACTCGCAGGGGACACCTGGACGTATTGCCTCGATTGCCGCCAACTGCGCTTTGAGCACGACTCCATACACCTTGCGCAGTTTGGGCGAAATTTTACCGGTCACCAAAATCCGCGTCAAGTCGCTGACGTAGAGTCCCTCGTTCACTCCCCAATCGATCAATGTAAAATCACTGTCGCAAATCCGGCGCTTGGTCGGTGTGCCGTGTGGCAGCGCTGCACGAGGGCCTACACCTACAATCGGCGGAAAACTGAGGCACTTGCCGCCGAAACGACGGGCCTGATACTCGAGTTCCGCAGCAATATCCAGTTCGGTCATATTGGGAGTCAGCGCAGCCCGAACCACTTCGAAGGCGCGTCGCGCTTGGTCACACGCCAGCCGTGTGCGAGCGATCTCGCCCGGGTCTTTGATTCTACGAAGCTTTTCTACCCAGCCACTGGTGGACACCAGTTCAGCGCCGGCAAGCGATGCGGTTAAGGCAGCATGCAGGGCCACGGTCATGGTGTCGGCCTCGATGGCCAATCGCTTGATCTTGGATTGGGTTACCACCTCGGTAACACTCGCCAGCATGGTCTTGCCTGGCCCGCGAATGGCATGTTCTATGCCTGCGCACTCGTCTGCCAGCTGCATGGTGTAGCGCTCGTCGCTCAGCAAGACCTCGCGCTGGGGTGTAATCAGCAGCGTACTGTCTTCGCCCGTGAAGCCCGACAAATACGTCACGTTCTTGACCGCGGTGACCAGCAAAGCATCCAGACGCGGCTTGCGGAGGAGGCGCCGTGTCTTCTCGCGTCGTTTTTCGAAAATGCTCATTGGCATCTATTTCTGGAGAAATGACTAGAAATCAGTTTCAAAAGCCTGTTTTGGCACCCAATTCTAGTGGAACACGACACGGCGTGGTAGTTTTGCAATGGCCCTATGTAAACGGACGGCCGATCACAGTCGGTTGGCGCCACACAGCAGCGGACGTGCTTTAGTTGCAACCAAAAGACGTTCTGATACGCTGAAACGATGTGTTGATCTCGCTGCTCAAGGATTTCAGACTAATAGGAGTTGTGCGTCCATGTTTCGCGTTACACGAGAAATCGATTTTTGCTATGGCCATCGCCTGCTGAATTACGAGGGCAAGTGCCGTCACCTGCACGGACATAATGGCCGCGCGGTAATTTCAATTCAGGGGATGGAACTGGATGATCGAGGCATGGTGCTCGACTTCTCGGATATCAAACGGTCGGTGAGTAACTGGATCGACGAAAATCTTGACCACCGAATGATTTTGAGTCGCGCTGATCCGGTTGTCCCAGTTTTACAGGATATGGGCGAACTGCTTTACCTCCTCGATGAAAACCCTACCGCCGAGAATATTGCCAGATTAATCTACAGCGAAAACCACTCGCAAGGTGTGCCAATCGTCGAGGTCCGCCTGTGGGAAACTCCGCACTGCTATGCGACTTATACGCCTTAACGAAAGAAAATGCAGCCCGGACGAAAAATGTCGCCCGGGCTGCTAGCCCCCCTGGGTGTTTGCTTGCCGGCAGTCGGCTGCCCCGAGAACGACTGCTAGCATTCGGCGTGGTGAGCAGTAGGAGCTCCAGAAAGGGGTTTTCCACGTCCCAAGCCATTGCTTTATCGTCCCGCATACGCATCGGATATTGGTAAAGTCTAACAATTAGCAAAGGTTTTCCGTTAGGGCCGTCTCCTTGTCGTTCTCATCACACGGCAGTGCGCGCGGAACTTTGGCCTCCAGCCAGCCGGTTTTTGCGAGAATGGCTCATAAACTCTGCGGATTGGGCCGATTGTGTGGGTAGATGGTTCGGCGGGGTCGGCGTGCGCCGACGAAAAGCTGCCAGCAGAGTACGGTGCCAGTGAGAAAGGATGCTTGCCGTGTCACGCGTCACTTCATTTTCCGAATGGTTGTTACGTCAATCCACGATCTGGGGAGGCCTCGCGTGTCTTGCGTTTTACGCCTTCGTAGTGCAAAGCGCGCCCGAGGGTGATTTTCTGCAACGTTACTTTGCGGGACATCCGGTGGCGTATTGCACGACGGCTTTGTTTTTCGTGGGACTGGCAGCCTTGGTGCTCAAACTCTTGGGCCTATGCTTGCAGCTTGCGACCCTCGAAAGCGTGCAATTGGCGACTTCGCCAGTTGGCGTTGAAACTGTGGACGACGTCCCCGATTTATTGGGAAGCTTGGGCAATACGTCGGCGACGCTGCAAGACAGTTACCTGGTCAGCCGACTGCGCGAAGCTTTGCAGTATGTCATGCGGAAGGGTTCTGCTGACGGGCTCGATCCACAACTCCGGCACCTGGAAGAATACGACCTTGTCAGGATGCACCATGGTTATGGCATGTTGCGAATAATCTTGTCGACTATTCCGATATTAGGCTTCTTGGGCACCGTGATCGGAATCACGCTCGCCATCGGCCAAATGAACTTGTCGGGCGACGCGATGGAGGAATCATTGCCTGCGGTCGTCTCCGGGTTGAGTGTTGCATTTGATACGACCGCTTTGGCGCTTTCACTTTCGACTGTGTTGTTATTCATTAAGTTCTCTGTCGAACGTGTTGAGATCCGCCTTCTATCGGCCGTAGACGCCAACGTCGTACGGCAGCTGGTCGGTCGATTCCAGCAATATGGGACGGGCAACGATCCTCACCTGGCGTCGGTTTGTCGTATGTCGGAAAAGCTGCTCGTGGCGGTCGAAACCGGCATGGAAAAACAGACGGGTTTCTTGCGTGCCTCCTTGGAAACACACGGCAAAACTTGGAATGACCTATTGGCCAATACGGCTTCGACGCTAGACGAAGCGCTCTCGGGAGCGGTCGTTGAAGGGTTGGCGCGTCATGCCGAGGCGCTCAACGAGGGAGTCAAACTGCATGCCGGCGATCTCGAAGAAGTGCTCATTCGCCATGCGGAACTCCTCAACGAAGGGCTGGACCTTCATACCTCCGTGCTTGCTACGACCATGGACCGTCATCGCCAGGCGCTCACCGAGGCCGAGAAGGAGCTTGCTCAAGAAAACCGCCAACATCTGGCAGAGGTGGAAGCCGCCGTGGGTGAGGCCATGCTTGTGGCCACCTCGCGGCAAGAAAAGCTGATTGAGAAGAGCGAGGTATTGCTCAAAGAGATGCAGATTGCTCTGGTGGAATCAGCAGGGTCGACCGTGGCACAGCAAGAGCAACTGCTTAAACAGGGCGATATCCTATTAAAAGTCGTCGAGGCCACGGGGCAGATCAAGCAGCTCGAAGACGCATTGAACAACAACCTCAACGCGCTAGCAGGTGCCCATGGCTTCCGAGAAACTGCGGCGGGACTTTCAACGGCGCTGCAAGCGATTGGAGCCCGCTTGGGCCAGCCCGTTAATTTGAACGCTAAGGACGAATCGCGCCCCGCGCGTAACAAGAATCAGGCCGCATGAGTCATCACCCGACCAGCGAGAATTCGGACGCGGGTCTATTTCCCTTTCTTGCCGTCCTGCTGTGCACCATGGGAGCTCTATTGGTGGTGTTAGTCGTCATGGCGCAGCGCGTGGGAAAACGTGTTGTGCAGGAACTCCACGCGGCGACGACCACGACAACACAAGAGCTGGCCCATTCCACGGAGCACGAAGAAGCGGCTATTGCACTGGCCAGCCAGTTGGCCGCTGCCCGCGCGCATGGGCTACGGTTGAACGAGTTGCAGGAGCAAACCGAGCAACAGTTGCAGCGCGAGCAGCAGCGGCTTAGCCATCTCGAGGAGCACACGCGGCGCTTGGAACATGAACTCGCCCACCTGGGCATTGTGGCACAGCAACTTGAAGCCACGGAGAATAATCAGGTCGTTGACCATGAGCAAGCGGACGGCGAGCTTGTTCGGCTGCAACAGCTAGTCAAGGAATTGCAAGCGCGACTGGATCGGATGCGCTCCCAAGCCGTAGACAAGCAGTCGTATGCGATCTTGCCTTACCAAGGCCCCCATGGCACGTATCGCAAACCGATCTATATTGAATGCAGTCGTGAGGGAATCGTCTTACATCCCGAGGGCGTTCGGCTCTCGGAGAGCGACTTCCGAGCGCCAGACTGGCCCGGTAATCCGCTAGCGGCGGCATTGCGGGCGTCGCGTCACTACCTTAACAGCCAAGCAGTCCGTCGAGGCAAGCCGGAACCGCCGGACCCCTACCCGTTGATTCTTGTTCGGCCCGACGGCCTCCGCCAATATGCCCAGGCCCGTGCCGCGATACAATCTTGGGACGCCGATTTTGGCTACGAGTTTATCGACAGTGACTGGCAGCTTGAATTCCCGGAACTACCTGATCCGCAACTCGCCCACGCCCAAGAGCACGCACTGATCACAGCCCGTCAGCGCTTGGAGCGTCTGGCGCAATCGGCTCCGCGTCGATTTCTCGAGATGACCACGGGTGGGCCAGCAAGTGGCCGGAGCGGTCAGTCCGGTGGCCGCGGCTGGGGAGAGGATGGCTCCGCAAATGGTGCTAATCGAGGGGCGGCACTTTCCCAAACGGGTGGCGGTGCCTCCACGGAAGGCAACCAGCGCGTGCCCGGTAGTGATTCCCTGGCCGGGAGTGAAGCTTCCGCGACGGGCGATGAACTTCAACCTGGGGCCATGCGTGGCGAATCCGCGGGCGACGCCGGAGCGACCTTCACCGACTCCAGTGGTGGCTCCGGGGCTTCGGAGGAATCGTCCTACCAACTCAACTCTTCCCATCAGGGAATCGCCATGAGCGAGGCGGGCGGCAGCGACGATCGCTATGCGCACCGCGGCGGAGCAGCGGCTACTGACGCCGCGGCTGGTGCAAGCGGATCACATCGCCCGGCCACCGGAGCGGGCGGCCAGGCTGGCGCAGGGGGACCGTCGGCTGCGGGCAGTTCTCCATCTGGTGGCGCAAGCGCAGCGAGCGGTCAGATGGCCAGCAGTGTCGGTGACCAGGGCGGCAACCGGCTTAGTCGACAGGCTGCACTGGGCTCTGTGCCGATCCGCCGGACGATTCACGTCGTGGTGCGCCGGGACCACCTCGCGCTCTTGCCTGGCCGGCACGAGACGCTGGGCGCGGCGGCCGCGGCTATCGAAATATCACTCGACCAGTCGGAACAGCAGGTTTCGGAGGCTTTGGTTACCGCGCTACGAGATCGGATGAATGGATGGGGTTTGGCAGGAAGCGGCTTGTACTGGCGACCCGTGTTGGAAGTGAATGTGGGGCCGGACGTCGGACATTCTGCCGTCAAAATCATGCGTCTGTTGAGGGGCAGTGGCATCGAAATCAAGCTTCCCGAGACTGCGCGAATGGAGACCCGGCATGAGTCGCTCTAGATCTACACGAATCAACGACGGGGATGAAATGGGCCAGGACTCGTTTCTCGACGTGGTCGCGAACGTGGTGGGCGTGCTCATTATTCTAGTGATGCTCGTGGGACTCCAGGCCTCCCAAACCGTGCTGCTGCAAGAAGAGAAGGCGGCGAGCGTGCCCGCGCAGCCTCCGGTGGCGACATCCGGCGCCGACCTGGAAAAACTTCGGCAGGAACTAGCTCAAGCGATTCACGAAGCAGTCGCATCGCGACGAACGGTGCAGGAGATGACCCATCGGGCGTTGGCGATCCGCCGTGAAGCCGCCGCCCACGACCGACAGCGGATTACTTTGGCCATGCACCGCGCGGTGATCGAAGAGGATATCGCCAGCCGTCGCGAGAAACTCGACGCCAAGCGAACACGCGAGTTTGATGTCCAGCGTCAGCTTTTGCAATCGCAACGGCAATTGGAACAATTGACCCAAGAGCAACTTGCGGTTGCTGCCAGTTCAAGCACGGTGAAAGTGGAGAGTGTGCCGACGCCGCTTGCGAAAGAAGTGGATGGACCGGCGATCCACTTAAGACTTCGTCATGGCCTGGTATCGATTGTCCCCTTTCAGCAGTTACAAGACGAAGTGGAAGGCCACATTGAGAATATGCGCCGGAGATTGCAGCGGCGCGAGGACATTCAGGACGTATTTGGACCCGTTGATGGATATCGCCTGAAGTTTGCCGTGCAAAAAATGCGGCATCCGGCAAACGTAGGTGGCCCATTGGCTGGGCAGTTGGAACGCAGAAGCTACGAGTATATAGGCGACTTTTTACCAAACTCGGAAAAGATGGGCCAGAATGTCGAGCAGGCTCTCATGCCTGGCGCTTCCTTGCACTCTCATCTGCAAAACCATCGTCGCGATAACCCCGCGGTTGTCGTGTGGTTGTACACAGACAGCTTTGACGAGTTTCGCCTACTCAAGCGCACCCTATGGAAAATGGGTTATGCGGTGGCGATCCGACCCCTTCCGCCTGGCACAAGCATTCGTGTTTCCTCACGTGGCACCCGAGCTTCCGCTCAGTAGGGAACCTTTACCGGTCGTCAGACACACGGGCCTGAGGACGCGGCGCAACCAACTCCGCCAGTTTCACTTTGGCCAAGCACTGGCACACTTCGGCGGTAATATCATTCAAGGTCTCCTGCAAGCGAGACCGAGAGCTTTCGGGAACATTATCCAGTGGGGGCGTGGTAGGCGTCAGAGGGCCGTCCGTGGCTTCGAAGATGTGCAGCAACGTGATTTCTGCGAAGGGCCTTTGCAACGCGTATCCCCCGTCGACCCCACGGGTTGATTTGAGGATGCCGTGATTCACGAGATTGCGGAGAACCTGTAAAAGAAACCGTTCTGGCATTTCGCCAGTCTTGGCCAGACGGCTACAAGGAACGGGAACTCCCGGAGGAGATTCCTGCAATTGCAAAACGGCACCAATGGCATACGCTGACGCCCGAGACATCCGCATCGCAACTCCAATCTGCGCAGAAGAATGACTTGTTCGAAAGGTTAAACTACTTGGTCGCCTGTGAGATCTGAACAGAGTCGTCAGGTGAATCATGTTGAAGAAAAAAAGAGTGTACCATAAGTAAACCCGCTCCACCGACTAGCAGGGCATCGGCAATATTGAAATTCGGCCAAACCCATTGATCATTCCACTGCCAGAGAATCCAGTCGCGGACGGCATATGCCGTTTCACCCGCACGCCTCGGATCGAACTGATCCCAGTGGATACCAGCCAGCCCCAGCCGATCGTAAAGATTCCCCAGAATGCCCCCCGTGACGCATCCCAATGCGGTCGTTAGCCATCGGTCTTGGGATGCGCGAAAGCAAAAAAGCCAAATTGGAATCGCGATAAGGGCCGCAACAGAAAACACGGCAAACAGCCAAACCTGTCCCTGCCCCATGCCGAATAACGCACCTTCATTGAGACTTTTTTGAATCCCGACATGATCCGTCCATAGCCACCACTCACTGCCACGAAACATATCGTCTTGGCGATACACCCAGTGCTTCGTCCCCAGGTCGGCTGCGCAGCCCAACAGCATGAGGGTGAGAAACAAGGGAACACGCCCGGGCGGAATCCGCCAATCGTTTTTCGCGAGCGGGGCCGGTTCGGTGGGGTTCTTAGTGGGCATGCCGTTGCCGTACGTGAGAGTAGCTGGGACTAACCAGCCATACCCCGGTCTCTTAGAGAGGCACACTTCACGCATTGCGGAGTGTGCGGAATGGCGTTCAAACGGGTTTTAGGAATCTGGTGCTCACAGCCAAGACATGTGCCATAGGTGCCATTTTCGATTCGCTGAAGAGCGGCTTCAATCATGCTCAGCGTATCTTCTTCGGTGGCCATGAGGCTCAAGGTGAACTCCTGTTCGAAATTGTCACTACCCAGCTCCGCCATGTGAATCGGCATGCTGGATGCCTCCGAGTTTTCGCCCCCTAGGGCGGCATCGGCCATAGAAGACACATCGCCGCGCAAGCGCGCCCGTAGGTCGACGAGTCGCTCTTTGTAAACCTTCATTTCAACTTTTTTCATAGTTGTCCTCCATCGTAAGGGCCACCCCTCTTCACTCAGTCGGGTTGTGGCCAGCCCCCCATTGTATTACCGCACCTACAGTGCGTCAAACGATAGCCGTTTTTTGATTTGGGTGTCGAAGGAATCCGTGTTGCCAGCGACGCTCGCCCGATTGGGCCCACGGCGGGTCGAGCCGGTTCGAGATCCGGCCCTACGAGGATCCGCGCGAGTTGCGGGTGTCGACAGGCCGAAGTAAACTGGGTATAAGGTGTTTTGCTGATTGTGCTTATCTTCATTCGCATGCGAGAAAAGGGGCAGTGGCTACAGCCGTGCACACCGACACCGATTTGGCGTTTCAGCGCTGTTTGGCGCCCGATTGTGCTGCGACATACGACGTGGGCGAGGTGCGCACCGCCTGCAGCAAGTGCGGCGGCCTGTTGGACGTGGCATACGATTGGGATCGGCTGCCTGTGCCCGACTCACTTCAGCAGTTCGAACAGAAGTGGTCGCGACGAAATGACCCGCTCTGCCGGAGCGGTGTCTGGCGTTTCCACGAACTGCTCCCATTTGCGCCGCCTGAAAAGGTGGTCACGATTGGTGAGGGGCAAACGATGCTATGCCCTTCGGATGGAGTCGCCAAATTCGTTGGCGTCAATCCGGGTAGTTTGTTTTTGGAATATGAAGGCCTGAATCCTTCGGGCAGTTTCAAAGACAACGGCATGACTGCGTCCTTTACCCACGCGCACACGATCGGCGCCAAGCGCGCCGCGTGCGCCTCGACTGGGAACACGAGCGCTTCACTCGCCCTCTACTGCGGCGTGAGTAAGCTGATGCAGGCAGTCATTTTTATTGGCTCCGGCAAGATTTCCTACGGCAAGTTGTCGCAGGCTCTCGACTATGGAGCTTTGACGATTCAGATTGCCGGCGACTTCGACGACGCGATGCAGCGCGTACGTGAGATCAGCGAAAAACTTGGGATTTATTTGGTCAATAGCGTGAATCCCTTCCGCCTTGAAGGCCAGAAAACCATTATGTATCGGGTGCTGGAAGGTCTCTCCTGGCAGGTGCCGGACTGGGTCGTGGTTCCTGGCGGCAACCTGGGGAATAGCAGCGCGTTTGGTAAAGCATTCATGGAACTGCTGGAGTTGGGTCTTATCGACCGTGTGCCTCGCTTGGCCGTTATCAATGCCGCAGGCGCAAACACGCTGCACGAGTTGTTTGAAGTACGTGGTCAGCGCTGGAACGGGGGACGTGTGGATCGTCATGCTGCCGGCGAGTATTACCAGGAGCTTGACAAGGGTGAGCGCCGCGCTTCGACGATTGCGAGTGCCATCGAGATAAACCGACCCGTCAATTATCAGAAGTGCTTGCGGGCCCTGGATGTTTGCGACGGCGTGGTCCGTGAAGTGACCGACCAGCAGATTCTCGATGCCAAAGCGCAAGTGGGGGCCAACGGTCTGGGTTGTGAACCGGCCAGCGCGGCCAGCGTGGCGGGCGCCAGGCTGCTGCGCGAGGAGGGTGTGATCGCACCTTCCCAGCGGGTTGTCTGCATCCTAACAGGCCACCAGTTAAAAGATCCGACCGCGACGGTCGCCTACCACACCACCGACCAACAAGAGTTCAACCGCGTGCTGGGCAGCCGAGGCGTCAAACGGGCCGAATATGCCAATCGGGCGGTCGCTGTGCCAAATGACTTGGACGAAATCATCCGAGCGATACAACTCAATAGTTGATTTGAACCCGATGAAAATAGCCGTACACGGTGCTGCAGGGCGGATGGGGCAACGGGTGATTGCGCTTGCCAGCGCAGACGCTAGTTTTGACGTGGTTGCCGCCCTCGAGTTGGCAACCCATCCCGCGCTGGGTCAGGACGCCGGGTTGTGCGCAGGG